>Ga0222671_1000518_pt1 | contig 11472 bp, 19 predicted proteins | sample AntAcemetagen797_FD_179849 | JGI IMG/M metagenome (GOLD analysis project Ga0222671, IMG submission 179849) | Saline water microbial communities from Ace Lake, Antarctica - #797 | ecosystem: Environmental > Aquatic > Non-marine Saline and Alkaline > Saline | place: Antarctica: Ace Lake... | reverse complement strand
GCTGACCTTGCGGCCGTGCGGGTGAAATTTCCGGCGGTGCAATGGCGCGGACCTCAGGGGCCGGGTAAGCAGGGGCGATCCAGCCGATCAGGCGCGGTGAGATTGAGGCGGAATCAATTCGATGATCGCCTGTGCATCGAGGCCGTGGCAGTGGCGTGCGGCGGAAAACTGAGCGAAGAGTTAGAGTTGTTTGTTCGGCAATTCACTTTCCATAACCGTGAGATGCCACTCTATGTTCTCACTGACGAGGCCACCGCCGCTGCACTTTCCGACGAGGTAAAGAGCTGGATCGAGGTGCTCGATGTCGTCTCTGAGGAGGTCTTGCAATCCTTCAGCGGTAGCGGCCCTGAGCAAGGCCGCCGATGGTCGAGGCCATGGATCGGGGCAAAAATCGAAGTGCTCCGCAGAGCGGTAAAAAAGTGGGGCTGTGGTGTGCTCTTTTGTGATAGCGATCTGATTTTTACCGGCAGGATTCCCGACCTGGAGTGGGATGCTGACGTAGTCCTTTCCACCCACCGGGGGCCATTCCCGGATGGCGCTATTCCCGCATTTCATGGACGTTATAATGCAGGACTTCTACTCACCAAGCACCTCGCTGTGGTCGATCAATGGAGGGATTATTTTGTGCGGGGAGTAGGTGATTTTTTAGAGCAACAATGCCTGGAGCGCTTCGCAACCGATTTCGTAGTTGATACCTTTCCAGCGGCGTGGAACTGGGGAGGGTGGCGAAAACAGGAGGATCTCAGTGTTTCGCAGCGCCGGCCATTGATCTTACATACCCACATTATCGGGCCATACCAGAGCGTAGAAATGCCGCCTCCGTCGCTCCGCTCGGTTAAAGAGCAAGCCCGTGAAGCGGTGGAGAGACGAGAGATGTCAGAGGGCACGCCGGATAAGATCGCCTTCATCCATTTTGCGAAAGCAGCGGGCACCTCAATGGGGCTGACCTTGCGCACAGCCGTTGCCACGGAGCGGTGCTATCAGTGGCTCGGCAGAGTCAGGTTTGATGGACCTCGGCACGTTCCCGGCACCGTCGTCGGGCGGGATTACAGCCCCTCGGAGTTGGCGGCGATTGCGGAGGGCCATTATCGAGCACTGAAAAGTGATCGCTGGATTGTCCACAATCACGCTCAAAACTGGGATGAACACTCAGTCTCGATGATGGTCGATTCAGGTGTGGAGTTGTTCGCTTTTTATCGCCCGATTCTGGATCGGCTCCTTTCTTTTCACACCTGGTCGCGCGGGTTACTCGCGGCGAAGGGCTGGACCCCGCTGCTTGAGCCGGCCGGATCGGCCCGCAATTTCGACGAGTTTCTTGAAGCGTTTCTCGACGACCGATTGTTTGAGCCGGAGTGGGCTTTGCCCGATTGGCACGGGCAAATCAACCATTGGTATCCCGCCCACTCCGGAGGGATGATAGCGGCTTGTCAGGATTTATTCGGGTTGGAGATCGCCCCTGAGACTCGGAATGCCAGCGCGAACAGCGGCTGGGATCAAGCCGTAGCTGAGGGTAGCATCTCGAAGAAATGGCAGAAGCGAACTCTCGAGGATCCCCGCGTAAAGGCATGGCAGGCCTTCGGAGCATCCAGCGGACTGCAGGCTCGCTATGATGGTGAGTGATTGACAGCGCTAAATGGTCATGAGCCAGACCTTTGCCATTAAATTCCGCGGTGGCCTCCGCTGCCAGCGTGTCCCGAACACAGCGGGTCTCAATCGAGTCCGAAAAATCCTGGCCGATGGAGCGAGCGTCCAGGTTTACAGCGACATTAAAGACGCCGCTGAACTCGACCGGATCAGACAATTCTGCACTCGCTTTTTTGAGATGGAGTTGCCGATTGTCCACTCGTTGGCTGAGGATGTGCGGCTAATTACCCCGCCGCATAAACCGGCGAAAGCGGGCCTAGCGAAGCGCAATGAGCGACTCGGGCGTCCCAGTGCGCCCGCAAAAAAGAAACCCGAATAGGGTTAAGTCCCTGACCTAACCCTCTTACCTCATGGCTCGTGACTTAGGCTGGATCTTCTTCTGCGTCATTCTCGGCTTCGCGGCTGGCTCGGTGATTATGAGTGTCTTGCATTTCGTCTCTGGCTAATGACCGCCGCACCGCTCGTCATCAACATCGCCGGGATTTTCACGGGACGGACCGATCCGAACTGGAAAGATCGCCTTGGTTACACGCTCGAGCGGGAGCTCCCGAATGTGGCGCTCCTTAACCGTCACTACCGGGCGGGTGCGTTTGCTCCAAAAACGCACTGGTATACCAACCCCCGAGCGGCGGCGGAATTGCTCAGCCGCGTGATTTTATATCGGGAGATGTTTCCGGAAGGGCTCATCTACATCGTCTCGCATAGCAACGGGACCAACGTCGCGGTCTTACTCGCTCAGCGACTTGCCGCTCTCGGTATCTCAGTCGAGGTCATGGCCTTCCTCGGCTCGGCGGTGCATAGCGATGTGAAAAAAAGCGGGGTGCATGATCTCCTCACGAGTGGTCACCTCGGTCGGGCCGTCGCCTATTGCTCGCCGGATGATCCCGTGATCCTCCCGCTTTTGCAGCGCATCCCCGGCTTTTGGGGATCGCTCGGGAGCAAGGGCTGGACGAGAGACGGCGTGCCGACGGGGCTACTCGTCCAGGGATATGACCCACTCAACAACGGCAACTGGGGCCGTGATCGTCATCGCCTCATCACTCGGTGGTTTCCGCGCTACGGTCACAGTCAGTGGCTCAAGCCTCCGGATGATGCTGCGACATTTGCGTGTCTGATCGCCGATCTCGGTTTGGCTGCGTGATCGGTTAGCTTTCGAGCGAGGTTTGACAAGGCTGAATCAGCATGAAGAAACTCACCTCGCGCCGCTTTTGGCTCACGATCCTCGTCCACCTCGGCAGTGCCTACCTCGTCTCAAAGGGGCAGCCGGAAGCGGCGGCGGCCCTCAGCGGCCTCGCGCAAGGATCCTACAACATCGGGCAGTCGATGGAGGACGCTGCGGCTGCCAAAGCGCAAGCGTTTATCGACCGCGCGATCGAGGGCCTCGCTGAGTAAGTTTTCTGGCCTGCCAACTCGCTCCCCATGGATCGCCTCGACCTCTCCACTCTCTCTGTCCCGGATGCTCAGCTCCTCCAGCGCGGATTAGCGGCTACGGGTCATTATGACGGGACATTCCTGGGACTGCCTGGGCCGAAAACCCGAGCGGCTTACGAACAGTATCGCGGTGCTCTCGCACCGTCCATGATCGAGGGTGAGCGGGGGGACATCCCTGAGCTGCTCGCGACGATCCTCGCCGCTGAGATCGGTGTGCGGGAGATTCCACGAAACTCCAATCGCGGCCTCCGAGTCGAGGAATATCAGGCCGCGAGCTGGCTCGAGGGGACCGGCTGGCCCTGGTGCGCCGCATTTATCGGCTGGGGCCTCCTCAAGGTCGCCGAGACGGTCGCGCTTCCGTTCGAGCGTCCGCAGACGGCGGGCGCATGGGATTACGAGCGCTGGGCGCGTGAGCAGAGCGGCAAGGGGGTGACGATCCACAAGCCTCGGAAGTCCATCAAGCGCGGGGACATCGTGGTTTTCACATTTTCGCATATTGGCCTGGCGATTGCCGACGAGAAAAACGGATACGTCTCCACGGTCGAGGGCAATACTGATCTCAATGGCTCCCGCGAGGGTGGTGGCGTGTATCGGCGGCACCGGCCGACGTCGCTCGTGCGGAGTAATATTCGGCTGAGTGCATGAGTTTCCAGGACGTCAAAGCGATCTCAAAAAATTTCACGGTCCCGATTTCCCTGGGGATGTTGGGGGCGCTGGCTTTAGGCGTCTGGATGCTGCGCGGCACGGTGGAGGAGTGGCGTCAAGGTCAGCTCGAGCTGATCGAGGAAGTCGCCACCCTCAAGGACCTCCTGTCGGATTTCGAAAGTCGGCTCGATTTCCGGTGGTCATTTCTCATGGAGCGCGAATCCGCACGCGAGGCGGAGGTCCTCAACCCGGGATTTAAATCGCCGGATGTCGGCAAGATCCGCGACGATATTTACAAAGCGACCCGCAACAAATGATCACGCTCACCTGTCCCGTCTGCACTGCTGAGTTTTCCCGCCTCACGGAGTATGGTGATCATCAGCTCGAATGCCTCAGTCTCGCGGATGTGGAGTTCGGGATTCTTCGCCGATGGTAAATGGTTTTTTCTTGTCGGCGGAATTGGCTTATTTATCGGGATGCTGCTCAACCATTGGGAGCATACGCGAAAGTAGCCTAGTGCTTATCCGTTTTCTGGATCCTTTTCCCGGACCAGACTAACCGATCCGGAAGCCGTTCGATTTATCGAATTGTAAAGCTTCGGTGTCCCGTCTTCTTCAGCTGCTTCGTCGTGAGCATCCATTGCCCACTCGCGAACAATCTTCCCCTCGCGCAATGCGGCTCTGTTCCATTGGTCGAATTGATCGCTCGATGGAGTGAGGGTGAGTCTCTCCGGCAAATTCGCTCTTTCCTCCATTTCGTAGGATCGCATTTGCTTTCTGACCCATTCCTTCTGCGTTTCGGGAACACCTGCCGATCGCCAATTTCGGATGGTCCCGATAGTTTTTCCAAAAAGATCGGCAGCTGATGCTAAGCTGACACCGGTCTTATCCATCCACGATTTAAACGATTCCATGGCTTATTTTCACGCATCGTGAAAATAAATCAATAAATCATTTGCATTATAATCACGATTCGTGATTATAGCACGAATCATGACAATCGAATTTGATCTAAAACAACTTTCGGAGGGATCGACCCGATTTCTAATGCTCAAAGCAAATGAGTGGAAATGCACGCCCTCCGAAGCGCTCGCTCGGATTCTCGATGATCGAGCAAAGAGAGCCCTGAAAGTCAAGGAGGCGGTATGAATGTCATTCCATCCGAAAAAGCTGCGATTGAGCGACTCTGGACCTATGAGGATCTCCAGACTCGCTGGGGGATCGGGGCGCGCCAGGTGCGCGATGCGGTGACGCGACTGGGGATCAAGCCGGTCCCGATCAGCCAGAAAACAAAGCGTTTCCGTCCCGCCGCTGTCATGGCTGCCGAAGAGCGAGCGGAAAATGGGGGAAAGCGACCCAGTGGTGCGCTGTGGAAGGCTCCTGAGAATTGAAATCTTTGAAGAGAGAGAAAATGAAAACAGAACCAAGTAGTAACACAATGACCAGACTAACCGAAAGGAGTCCGGAATATCGCTCGCAAGTCCAATCGGCGGCTTTAACTCGTCTCTTGACTGACGAGCGCCTCGCGTGTGCAAGCCCGCTCGTCTCTGCGATGGTGGAGAGGGCGTTTCGCGCCGGAGTGGAGGCGCAATCTGATGCCATCATGCCGGAGTTCGTTCAGTTGCGCGAGCAGATTTCTAACCTCGAAACGGAGCTGGAAAGATGATCCATCGCGCAGAAGAGACTGATTTGCGAGTCCTTGCCGCCGTTGAGGGCTTTGCGCGGGTTTGCCGGGGAAATGACCTTTCGCCGTTCGAGCAACAAGTCGCGGTGAAGCTGATCGTGGAGCGTCTCCTTCGAGATTCGCGGTGTCCGCAAGCAATGATGCACCAGATCAAGGGGATGCTCGCGGAGCTTTCAACGTCCGCAAAATCCCTGAAAGAGGAGGTTGTCGATGCAGGGTGATATCACCGATTTCGGAGACCTCGACGATATCGAGCCAGTGATGCTCATTCTCATCTCGATGCTCGCTGATCAGTTGCAGACTCTCGCCCGCTTGCATCGTCGCGGCGTTTGGAGGGAGGATCCGTCTGAGATTGCTCTCTGGCTTCGCCAAAACCAAGACCGCAACTCAAATCTCATTTTCGCCGAAGCCTTCGCAGAATGGCAGCTATGGGGATCGCCCACTGATGCTCTCCTAAGAGTTGTGAATGAGCAAACGCCGGTGCGGATTGATCGCTCTCGTCTCCTTGCTGAAGCGAAGAAACAAAGCCGAAACGGCCCTCTTGAAGGGACGATCACCTGCCAAGTGCGACGCTCGGGATATAGCTCTAGCACCGCTGATACGGTCCTGAACCGGAGGCGGAGAGAACGGAGGAGATATCACAACCGAAAGGCGACTGCATGAGTGATCGAAACCGTTTCTTTACTCCGGATTCTCCGCTCCAGGGTCGCAAGCTGCCACCCGACTGGGATCGGCTCACTGACCTGAACGCGAAGCGCCGCGCCCTGATCGCAATGGGGTATGCCGAGAATTTCAGCAAAGCCTCGAACATGCTCGCGGGACACTCCGCAGCGGTCAAGAACCATCGTCGTGATCTCGCGGAAGCGCTGGGTCGCGGAGGGGGGAAGTTTTCGCCTGAAGATTGAGCCAATGAAAAACGATATAGATAAATCAGTCTCGGACCTTGATGAAGAGATGAATGTCGCGGTCCTCCGCGATGCGGGGTGGTATCCAGATTCCACCGAGATCAGTTCCGGGGGCGCGACCGGTTCGGGCTCGACCGCATTTTCGGTGCGGACCCCGTTGATGGATCTCCTCGCGAAAGAGCCGCTAGAGGAAGGGGATGCCGAATTTACCGCGCAGCAAAAGCGCTGGATGACTGAGGGCGCATTTCTCATCATCCGCGAAGCGATCGGATCGGGAAAGCGCGTCGATGTCGTCGATGTCGGACTCACGCTCTGCACGTGGGCATGGGACATCCAGCTCCCGCCTTTCAACTCGATGAGCATGGAAGACGTCGGGGATCTCGCCGGACAAGGGCGCGCCGCCGTCTGTGAACGCCACAAGCAAAAAGTCGAGAAGAAGAAAGTCGCCGCCGGGATGCGAGCGACGAAAACGCAGCGCCAGAAGCCCGCTTCGATGGTCGCGATCTACGCAGAAAGCCAGCGAGGAAACACAAACCGGTCAGGGAAAAAACGGCGCGATCTCCTCCTGAGCGTCGCGTGAAAGAAAATTTAAGAATTATGAAAACTGAAGAAAAATCTAAAAGTCTTTTGAGTATTCCTTCTGCGGCGATCGAGCTTGGGGTTGCCGAGAAAACTGTTCGGGAATGGATACGAGCCGGCGATTTAGAGGCTGTGAAGATGAGTAGCCGCTGCGTCCGGATTCATCCTGAAGAAATCGAGCGAAAAATTACGAGTCATACCTTGAAGGGTAATCATCGGTTTTGAACTCCAGAATAGAGATAGATAATTTTATGAGCACCGAAAAAGAAACTAGAAGTGAGGACATCGTCCTCCGAATCTCGCCGATGCATATCGAGGGGTCGCCCTTGAATCCCCGGAAACGATTTCTCCAAAGTCGTCTCTTGGAAATGGCGAAGTCCGTCGCACAGCATGGAGTGATCCAGCCGATCAAGTGTCGGACGCTCGAGGCCGGAAGCTATGAGGTGATTTGGGGAGAGCGCCGCTTGCGAGGTGCGAAGCTCGTCGTCGCCGGGTTCGAAGATGAGGAGGGCGTCGAGTTCCCTGCGCAGCCTGATCTGAAGATCCCGATCCTCGTCGAGCAGCTCGATGACGAGACTGTTTTCGACCTCATGATGGTCGAGAACTTGGAGCGTGAAGACCTTTCCCCGAGCGAGGAAGGAAATGCTTACGAGCGCATGAGGACAGAGCGCGGGCTCTCTGTGAATGCGATCGCGGAGCGCTTGCGAGTCTCCGTGAGTCGGGTCTCTCGCATGCTCCTACTCCTCGAGCTCCCGCAAGCGGATCTCGAGCGTGTCGACGCTCAGGCACTGCCTCAGTATGCCGCGCTGGAAGCTCTCCGTGTCCCCGCTGATTGGCGCGGTGGAGAGGCTCGGAGCGAGGCGCTCAAGCTCGCTGAGGAAGCGGGAAGTCGCGAACGCGCTCACGATCTCATCGAGGCGCGATACTTGCGCCCCGCTCGTGAGGGTTTGCAGTGGAATAGCGACGAGAATCTCCAGGCAATGGAGACAGAGTTCGGGTCCGATATTTTGCTGCTTAGTTATAAAGATTCACGCGATCTTTTCCCTCCCGGGGTGACTGCTCTCACTGCCGTCACTGCCGGAATGTATATCGAAGCCTCGGCGGCGCCAGCCGCGCCCGTGGTTCACTTCAAAGTTGAGGAAACCTGGGGTGATCTCGCGGATAAATATTCCGCTCCGGTCTATATCGCATGCGATGGGGGGATGAATCCCCGCCCGCTCGTCCGCAAGGACCTCGTCGCGGAAGCTGCGCGGACTGCGAATACCTACTCCTGCGAGATCGTGCAGCGACTCGAGGAGTCTTCGAGCGAGTTCGCGACTGAAGTCGCGTTTGTCGAGGGAGATCGGATCGCCCTGCTCGTGATGAGCCACGACGGGAAGCTCCCCGGTGGATTCTCCAAAGGTCGCCCCTATCATGTCCGTGAGGTCGTCCTCGATAAAATGCCTGTGGGGAAATGCTACTTCAAACTCTCGGAATCCCCTACCGGGGAGATTGCACCGCTCAAAGACCCCGGGGAGGGCTCCACTGAACATGCGCTCAAGCTTGCCGTTTTGGACCTTTCCCATTGCCCCTTTCTCCCGGTCGAGGGACGGGTCGGGGGTGAGACCCGCCGCCAAGAGTCCGGAGCGGAGTCATCTGCGATCAGAGAGGCTCTCCACGAAAAAGCCGCGCAAGCCGCGATCATGGTTGCCGAGCTTGAAATGGCGGTCCGCGCTGCCGCCGCCGCCGGTGCCGGCTCTGATCAGCTCCTTGCAAAGTCAGTGAGGTTTCTCCTCGTCGCCGGTCTCGTCGGGATGGAGGGGAATGATTTTCCGGGAACTCACCTCATGCTTGCCCTCGAAAAAGACGAAGAAGCCGAGGGAGTGCCCCCCTTCGGAAGCTGGGAAGAGATCGAAAACCGCGTCGGGATCGAGAGTTTCTGCGTCTGCTCCTGGGTCCTCTATTTGCTGGACAAGTTTGAGATCCCGGAAGGCGGGAAGCTCAAGGATTGCCCCCAGTGGAAGGAAGCAGCTGCGGTGTATGGGGTGTGAACGTCAAAGACATGCCAGCCTGACGAGGGCGGGCGCAACCAAAACTAAAGATATGGAAATTGAAAAAGAAAATCAACAACAGAGCGGGTCAGGCTTGGAATCGTCGTCTTGTTCGCCTGATTACGTGCCGTTCGGAGATGATTGGCGAGCGTTTGTGATGAAGGTGCGAAAGGCTGACATGGTGGAGATGCTGCGCAAATCTTTAATGAGAGGGCGATTGCTAGAGGACGAACTAACAAACATCGCTGCTGCAACTCCGACGAAATGGGGAGTGGAATTTTACGAGTTCTGCGAAGAGTTCCCGAAGTGGGCTCAAAACCGCTCCCGGCACGCGATCGCTAAGGCGAACGATTGAGATATGGCAGCGACTACAAAAAACTCACGAACCGGCAAGCGGCGATCCAGTCGCTTGCCATCATCGGCTTGTTCGCGGCGCGGGCGATGGCGATATGCTATTGAGAGCGACAGGGAAATGTGGGTGCGTATTGGAGGCGCGAGAGGTCTGGAGGGTTGCGCATTTTGCGGGCGGGTGATCTGGCTTTTTGAGAAGATTCAAGGTGCATCGAAGGGGGTTGTTTCTGAGTCGCCGAGGGTGGGGAACAAGACATATCTTTGCTGGAGGCATCGCGGGAAAGGGTAATTTACTTAAGCGAACGTCCTAGTCCAGCGATCCTCCGACACTTTACCCAACACTATTGAATGACCAAGAGAACCCTATCTACTCAAGAACCGCCCGAACAAATCAAAGATGAGGAGGATTCGACTGCGACGATTTGTTCTCACTTGGATTTGTTCAGCGGGATTGGTGGATTTGCTCTCGCTGCGAAATGGCACAGGATCGAAACGAAGGCATTTTGTGAAATTGACCCGTGGGCGCGACGAGTCCTCAGCAAGAATTTTCCCGGCGTTCCAATACATGAGGACGTAAAACAACTATCAGGAAAACAATATGAAGGAATTGACCTTATTACCGGCGGATACCCTTGCCAGCCTTTCAGTCTTGCCGGAAAGCGACAAGGCGAAGGAGATGACCGCCACCTCTGGCCGGAAGTATTCAGAATTATTAAAGAGGCAAGACCCCGTTGGGTGTTGTGTGAAAATGTTACTGGACACGTCACGATGGGCCTCGACCAAGTGCTTTCTGACTTGGGAAGCGAAGGCTACACCGGAGAACCGATTATTATTCCAGCTTGTGCCAAAAACGCCCAACACCGACGCGATCGAGTCTGGATTATTGCCCACTCCGGCAGCGAGGGACTTCAAAGGAGCGAGAGGAAAAGCAGCGCAGGAAAGAAAAGGAAACCCATCGGACACTCTACCGAACTGGATTCGGAATCAGTTTCTAGCGACTCCGCAAGCGGGAGACGACAGAGACAGGGGAGGCACGTCGAACCCGTCGATTCAACGGCGGATCAAGATCGGGAAGCAAATCAATTTATCAATGAACTGGGATGGCCCAATGAACCCCCGGTTTGTAGAAGAATTAATGGGGTATCCCGCAGGATGGACGGAAATAGACTCAGAGGACTAGGTAACGCGATAGTACCCCAGATAGCCTACGAGATAATAGCCGCGATGATTTCTTGTGAGAACGATCAAGCTGACTCAGCGACGTAGTCGCTTGAGTCCGGCGTCTTGTTCTGGCCCGAATTCGACGCTCGAAAATAAATGTCATTTTGATACAAAAAGGACTTGAGTATTCATATCAGTGTGATACAATAAGGGTGTTGAGAGGATGACCCGATCGACAAACCAAAAAGAAAAATGCAAGATTCATATCACTTCACAAACTTCGGAAAATTCGGCAAGGAACTCCAGCATATTGCAGATCAAGACGGCTACGTCCATACGACTGCGGAAGGATGGGCAAACGCTAATCTCGACTGGGGGCAGGATGAGATTGACGAGGAGAATGACTCGCTTGAAGAGATCGCCGAGAAGCGCGAATACATTAATGAGGTGTGCAATACCCGCGCCAGCGAGACTCGCGCCGCACTGGAACGCGCCAACGAAACTCTTGGCGAATGGCAGGAGCAAAACGCATGACCCCTGCCCAATACAAGTCGCTCCGCAAGAAGGTAGGCACGCAACATGAGGTGGCCTACCTTCTTGGCGTTTCGCGTCCCACGATAGCGAGAAGAGAAGCCCCGAACGGTCGAATCACGGGAGAGGCAGCGATTGCGATCCTGTCTCTCCCGGCATTACAAGAGCCAGAACGTCATAGAGATGCCAGCCCGATCAGAGTGCGGCAGTAGAAAGAAAAATGAATGAAAGAGCCATCTAAAGATTTCAACTCGGAGCGTGATAGGGCTTGGCATCCTCGTCTTGTTCGGTCCGGTTCGCCAGGTGCGGAGATGACGGTCGATGAGGCCCGCGAATATATGGAAAGCATGATGGGAAATTTCCCATGGTCAGTTCCATCGGAACGCCTCCTCGAGTTCAGCCTGAGTAATGCCGTAGTGAGTGACGATCGCATCGAACATGGTTTGGAGTGCGGTATCACAAAGATCCTCTCCTCCGGGTTGAAGCATCATCGTCATCACTTGGATTCCTTT
>Ga0222671_1000516_pt1 | contig 11533 bp, 5 predicted proteins | sample AntAcemetagen797_FD_179849 | JGI IMG/M metagenome (GOLD analysis project Ga0222671, IMG submission 179849) | Saline water microbial communities from Ace Lake, Antarctica - #797 | ecosystem: Environmental > Aquatic > Non-marine Saline and Alkaline > Saline | place: Antarctica: Ace Lake | collected... | reverse complement strand
CTTCTTGATCCTGAATTATACAAACCGATATCTGAAAGCTTGAATGAGGCAAAGCAAAATGGCCATGCCAAATGTAAAGTCAGCAGCATAAGGCAAACTGGAAAACTCAATTGGTATGAGGTTTCCATAAGCTACGAAACGGAATCGGCTAAGCCCATTTTTGTTCTATTAGTCCGAAACATTACAGCAACACAGCAAGTTGAACAGGATTTGCGCGAAAGTGAAGCCCGATTTAGAGCTGTTGTAGAGCAAAGTGATGAAGGCATTATACTTTTTGACGAGCAGGGAAAAATTACTTTATGGAACACAGGTGAAGAAAAAATAACAGGCTATAAAGCCAGCGAAATGATGGGAAAGTATATTTGGGACATAATGTATGAACTTGGCCCCAAGCATTTTAAGTCAAAATCTCCAGGCGGCGCACAAATTATGCGCGAGCGCATCATTAAGCTGTTGGAACAAAAAGACCAAAAGTGGATTCATAAGCGTGGCGAACGCATAATTGAAACAAAATCAGGTGAGAAACGCATTCTACAAACCCTGCTTTTTCCAGTTGAACTAGCTGGTAAATATATGTTTGGGACTATTAACCGCGATATAACCGAACAACAAAAATCGGCTGAGGAACTCAAAAACACTACAGCCAGTTTGAAAGCTGTTATCCGGGCGATGCCAGATTTCATCTTTGTGGCTGATGAAAAAGGCATTATACAAGATGTTTTTGAGCAGCAAAACTTGCGTTTTTTAACTGATTTACCCGAAAAAGGCAGGAAACTTAGCAGCTTTTTACCCGAAAAAATTCAAATACGCATTGCCCAAGCAATTAAAAAAACTTTTGCCACTGGAATATTACAGCTCGTTGAGTTTCAAATTCCTTATACAACAGAAATATTGGTTTATGAAGTGCGGATATCACTGATGAATCCGACGGCAGTTTTAATTACATTTCGTGAAATAACAAATATCAAGTATTTAGAAAACAGTTTGTTACAAAACAGCAACCTACTGCAAACCCTTACACATCTCGCCACAAGATTTATTAACCTTCCGCTGTCAAAAATTGATGATACAATCAATGATGCTTTAGCCAAAATTGGCACTTTCGCCGGCGTAGATCGGGTGTATATTTTTGACTACAACTGGAATGCAAACATCATGACTAACACATACGAATGGTGCTCACCAGACACTAAACCGGAAATTGACAACTTAAAAAATGTGTCCAACGATCTGCTCCCCGAATGGGTAGGCTCTCATAAACGAGGCGAAATAACGATTGTTGAAGACGTTGAGAAACTTGATCGCGAAGACGCTCTGTATAAAATTCTTGAACCTCAGAATGTAAAATCGCTGATTACCATTCCGCTTATGGAACAGGAATTCTGTCTGGGATATGTTGGCTTTGACGCTGTGAATAGCCATAAAACTTTTACCGACAGCGAATTATCACTTTTGCAGATTTTTGCCGAACTGCTTACCAATCTGAAAATAAAAAAAAGAACGGATTCCATACTCAAACAAAACCAACAAAAACTTGAAGCCCAAAATGAGCAGCTGAGCAAACTCAATAAACAACTAAAAAACCAAAATGAAGAAATTCTGAAAAAAAATACTGAGCTGGATAGCGAAAGAAATAAGGCAGAAGCCAGCGACAAACTAAAAACGGCATTTCTGAATAATATCTCACACGAAATCCGCACTCCGCTGAATGGAATTGTTGGATTTTCGCAACTGCTCTTTAACGATGACTTGTCCAGCGATGACCGACTCGATTATATTGAAGCACTCGCCACAAGTGTTGACAGGCTTACCGACACCTTTAACGATATTATGGATGTTTCTCTTTTGATGTCGGAAAACATGCCCTTCAATATTGAAACCATTCATATTCCTAGCCTGCTCAATGATGTCTACAAAAAACAACTACTGCTTGCCAATGCCAAAGCGTTGGACTTAAAGCTCATTATTCCAGAGGTGCATAAGCAACTGTACTTTGACAGTGATCGGGGTTATTTGTTTAAAATTGTGAATGAACTAATCTCGAATGCTATTAAGTACACCGAAAAAGGATTTGTTGAGGCCAGCTTTGATCTAACGGAAAGAGAATTGATATTAATGGTTCGCGACAGCGGAAAAGGCATTAAAAAAGAAGCACTTCCGCACATTTACAAACCTTTTATTCAAGAAGACTTTTCGAGCACCCGCGACCAGGAAGGTACTGGCCTGGGCCTCACTATTGTGAAAGGCCTTGTGCACCTGCTTAAAGGAAAAATCAGCATCAACTCAAAAATCAATCAAGGAACAGAATTTAACATACATATTCCCATAAAATCTGCCATGGAAATGGAAGTGCAAAAACCGAAAAAAATGCAGACGAATACCGAACAAAATAGCGACTGGCCAACAATTTTAGTGGCTGAAGACGAAGACTTAAATGTGCTTTACACCAAACGGATTTTCAAAGCCAAACCCTTTAATGTGTTGTATGCACGCAACGGAAGCGAGGCGGTTGATTTAGTCAAAGAAAACCCCGCAACTATAATGGTGCTAATGGACATAAAAATGCCTGTAATGGATGGTCTAGAAGCTACGCGCCAAATCAAAGTCATGCGCCCAGACATAAAAATAATTGCAGTAACCGCTTATGCAGCTAACGACGACAGGCACATGTGCCTGAGCGCTGGCTGCGATGATTATATCACCAAGCCGTTTAAACCTGCCGAACTTTTCACCTTTATAAACCGTTGGCTGCCTGGATCAATCGATTAATTTAGCCTATGAAGGAGGATGAAACCGATTATAAAAAGCTGCTTTGGTCGTTGCCAGAACCGCTACTCGTTTGCAAAAAAAACGGACTAATAACTTTTGCGAACAAAACTGCTACGCGCATTTTTAAGGAAGTAGAAGGCAATCCAATATCAGCCATCATACCCCAGCTAGCTAATGAACCAGATTTTGCTGACTGGATAAATCAGGAAAATCAGAGACTGTTTGAAACCCTTATAAACAAAACACCCCGGCAAATAAACTGGAACTGCAGAATGGCAGATGGCAGCGAGCTAAATCAAAAACTGTTTATACTTTTGCCCGAAATAAAGCCTGCTATTGACAGCCCAAATGAATCCTCACAGCAAAAAGATATTGAGTTGTTTAAGGAACAATTTGGCCTTTCGGTAGAAGATCCGGAAATATTTTTGCGCAAGCTCTTTACTGACTCCCCATTAGGCATTGGCCTTATTGACTCTGAAACAAAACATTTTACTGATTGTAATTTGGCTCTTTCACAAATATTAGGCTTTACAAAACCTGAGCTCCAGCAGTACACCTATTTTGACCTTACGCCAAAACGCTATCATCAACTCGACAGAATCCAAACAGAAGCACTTTATATTGCCGGACGTTTTGGCCCCTACGAAAAAGCCTACTACCACAAAAATGGACATCCTATACAAGTAATTATTCACGGTCTTAGCTTTTTTAAGTCGGATGGCAACCGCATGGTACTTATTTTTGTGCAGGACATCAGTGAGCAATCAGCTCTAAAAGCGACACTGCGCGAATATGAAGACCAAGTTAATTTACTATTTCAAGAAACACCCGAAGCACATTTTATTACCGATATAAGAGGGGTTTTAATAGATGCTAACAGGGCTGCTGAGCAGTTAATTGGTGATTCAAAAAATAAATTACTTGGCAAAAGCATGTTACAAATAAGGCAACTTCCGCTCAGTGAAGTACCAAAAGCAGCCAGCATGCTCGCGCAGAATGCTATCGGCAAACAATGTTTAAATCAACAGTTAATACTGAGCAAAGGCATTGATATGAAGCAGGTTATCGAGCTCAGCACCTATCCTGTAAATATCAATAATAACAGACGGATTTTGGGTATCGCACGTGATGTTACGGCGCAAAAAGACTATGAGCTAGAGATTATTTCTGAACGAAACAAAGCCAGGCAATATCTCGATATTGCAGGCACAATAATTATTGGCTTTAATCGTGATTTTACGGTAAGAATAATTAACCAGGCAGGGTGCCTGATGGTGGGAAAAGAAAAAGAAGAAATTATTGGCAAAGACTGGCAGGTTTTGCTGCCATCAAGTATAGAAAGAGAAGCTATTCAAAACTTCCTAAAACAGGCATTCGATACCAATAGCATTCCTCAAGAAGCAATTGAGGCAAAACTAGCTGTAAATGAAGGTAAAACCCATTACATTTTATGGAAAAATAACCTCCTTTTCGATGAAAATGGTGAAGTAAACGGTATTTTGTCTTCAGGACTTAATATTACAGAGTTAAAACATGCACAAAACCTGCTAACTGATAAAGAACATAAAACTTCCAAGTTGAACCAACTTTCGCAATTGGCGTTGCAAATGGAAGATAAAAAAAATGGCTGGATAAGGTTGAGCGAAAAACTTCAGGAATTGATACAATGTGATGTAGTATATATTACTACCTGGGACGAAAACGCACAAAAAGCCATTCCACTTGCTGCCCCGGCAGATTTATATGATTATTATATTAATTATGAATACAAACCAAGCCAAAAAAGCCTGACGCAAAGCGTATTAGAAAAAGGGGAAGCCCTTGTTATTCAAAACACCGACGACACTTCCTATATAAGTTCGGAAATTACCAACGATTTTAAAACCAAATCAGGCTTGGGCTTGCCAATGATTGTAGGCGAGCAAAAATTGGGTGCTATTCTGGTAGGTTTCAACAGCCATCATAAGTTTAGTGCGAGCGAGGTTGAATGGGGAATTTTGGCAGCCAATCAAATTGCGCTTGCACTTCATAAAAGCCTTCTAATTAATGAATTAAAAAAGAGTAATGAAGATAAGGACCGCTTTTTTTCCATGCTCTCTCACGACCTCAAAGGCCCTTTTTCAGGTGTTGAACAGCTTGTTTCTTTTCTGACAGAAAACCAAAACAAGCTGAGTGATATTGAAATTTCTGAATTACTCAATACCCTGCAAGAAACAACTACAAACCTCAACGTGTTGATTGATAATATGCTAAGCTGGAGCAGATTGAATCGGGGTCTTTTAACCTTAAACCTTGGAGAGTTTGCACTAAGCGAATTAATTGATGAGGTGCGCATAATTCTTGAACCTCAAGCACACGAAAAAAATATACCTCTAACCGACAGCACAGACCATACTTTGAGCCTTACTGCAGACCGCGAAATGATAAAGGCCGTGCTGCGCAACCTGATTAGTAATGCAATCAAATTTTCACACCCGGGTACTGAAGTGCGCCTCAAAACTAAATCTGACAAGGAAGGTATATCTCTGATTGTTGAAGATAATGGCGTGGGAATTAGCGATGAAAACCTGAACTTGCTTCACAGCACCGGAAATATCCCTTCAATACCCGGAACGGCGCAGGAAAGCGGTACTGGCCTCGGACTACTTATCATTCAAGAATTTGTAAAACTCCATAAAGGCCAGCTTTTGGTACAAAGCAAGCCTCAAGCTGGAAGCACTTTTACAGTGCAACTTCCTCAGCTAAAATAAGCTAACACCAATACTATGAGTACACTAAAAAACCAACCGGATGGCTTTTGTTTTTTTGATCTAATTGATCAGCCATTGCTACTCACAAACGCTCAAAATGAAATTGATGCCATGCAATGTATTGGTTACGACAAAGCTGAAATAGTAAATATTGAAAAAAACCTTATTCAAACCGAATACCAATTAAAACCCCTGCTCGATTATATTCCAGATATCGTTTTAGTGCACCTTGAATCAATAAGCCTACAACAACCAATAAATTAAACCAACTCTGATGGAAAACCCAATCAATAAAAAACAAAATGCTGAATCACTAAATGATTTGCATCACCTGATCTTAAATTTTTCTTCCTTATTGATTCAATCGTCAAACCAACAGATACAAGCCGCCATTCAAACTACTTTGTCGCGTCTGGGCGAGTTTGCAGCGGTTGATCGCGTATACATTTTTGAATATAATAGCGATGATGATACCGTTGACAACACCTACGAATGGTGCAGCGCCGGCACAACTCCCGAGATTAAAAACCTGCAAGGAATTCCGTTTGCCGTCGTGCCGCGCTGGCAGGAAAAGTTTTTGCAAAAAGAATATGTTTACGTGCCAAAAGTGAGTGAAATTGATCCGCAATACCATGTCGAGAAGCAAATTTTAGAACCACAAGGCATCATTTCATTACTTACCATTCCCATGTTTTATGGCGATACTTTGATTGGTTTTATTGGCTTTGATGCCGTAAAAGGCGAGCGGCTTTGGTCCGAAGACCATATTAATTTGCTACGCCTAGCCGGCGAAATAATTGCAGGAACAATATACCGTCGCCGCTTCGAGACGGAAATTATTGAAGCCAGAAAAATTGCTGAAGACGCCAACAAAGCAAAATCAGAATTTTTGGCCAATATGAGCCACGAAATCAGAACACCTATGAATGCTATTTTGGGTTTTAGCGAAATTCTGCTCAACACCATTCACGACGACACCAACAAATCCTATATACAGGCTGTGCTAACGAGCGGACGCACGCTACTTTCTCTGATAAATGATATTCTCGACCTGTCAAAAATTGAGGCAGGCCAGCTGGTAATAAAACTTGAGGCCGTGCGCCTAAAAACAATTTTTGATGAAATGGAACAGCTATTTAAGGTCAAAGCTGCCGAAAAAGGGGTGGAATATCGCTTTCATTGTAATAGTGACATGCCCGAAATTTTGATTTTAGACGATGTGCGGCTGCGTCAAATTTTGTTTAATATCATCGGAAATGCCATAAAATTTACTGCTACCGGCTATGTAGAAATTTCAGGCGAAAGCATAAAAAAACCAGGAGATAACAAGCTTTGCGACTTACAAATTAAAGTGTGCGACACAGGAATTGGTATTCCCGAGGCTCAAAAAGAAATGATATTTAAGGCCTTTTATCAAGTAGAAACCGATAGCGCACGCAAATTTGGCGGCATTGGCCTGGGCCTTTCCATCACCAAAAAGCTGGTAGATTTTATGGGAGGCAAGATGCACGTTAAAAACAATACACCTCATGGCAGTTGTTTCACTATTTTGCTTCCAAATATTGAAGCCGCTGAGCAAGTTTCGCCCACCGAAAATGCCTTTGTTTGGAATGAGGCTGAAATGCAGTTTGATGAAGCAACCATTTTGGTGGTTGACGACATTCGCTATAATCGCGAATTGTTAAAAAGTTTCCTGTCTGATACGGCCATTAGGGTTTTGGAAGCCAGTGATGGCAACGAATGTGTCGAAATCGTGAAGGTGCATAAGCCCGATCTTATCCTAATGGATTTACGTATGCCAGGCATCAGCGGCTATGAAACAACAAGGATTTTAAACACTATTTTTGTTGACAAAGACGTCCCAATAGTGGCTTTTACAGCCTCAAGCATGAAACATGATGAAAAGCTAATTGACGAACTTTTTGATGACTACTTGCGCAAACCCGTGGGACGTAATGAACTGATGAGCTGTCTTTCTCGCTTTTTAAAACACCGCGTAACCGAAAAAACCAAAGTGCCACAAATCGACAAACAGCAAATTGAAGCACTTTCAAAAGAACAGTGCAGTGGGTTTACAAAACATTTTGACAGCGAACTAAAACAAGGGTTTGAAGCCTTAAAAGCTGCCTTCGATATAGAATTACTGCAAATATTTATGCCGGAGTTTGACACGCTAAGCCGACAGTTTTCCATCACACAATTCGATGATAATATAGCCGGACTAAATCAAGCTATTGAAACATTTGATTTTGAACTCTTTGAAAATCATATTAAACAAATAGAAAAACGTATTGAAGAAATCAGAAAAAAATCTATCCGCCATGACTGAACAAACCTACAAAAACTCTGATTTCGGCTCAATTCTAGTCGTTGACGACAACGCTTTAAACTTACAGCTGATATCCAGTTTATTACGCACTAATAGTTACAAGCCAGTAATTGCCAATTCGGGAGCTAACGCTTTAAAATACCTGGAACAGAAAATACCAGATTTAATTCTTTTGGACATTATGATGCCCGAAATGGATGGCTTTGAAGTGATAAAACGATTAAAAGAAAATGCCAGCTATGCCGAAATTCCGGTGATTTTTCTCACCGCAAAATCTGATGTAACAGATGTGGTGAATGGTTTCAGGCTGGGCGCGGTTGATTTTATTACCAAACCATTTCGAAGCGAAGAAGTATTGGCACGAATCAAAACACAACTATCACTAAAACAAGCCCTTAAGGACCTTGAGCAGAAAAACGAAACCCTATTAAAACTAAATCAACAAATTGAAAATGCCAGGCTAAAGCTCGAACAACAAGCCGAACAGCTAGAAAATCTTGACGCCCAGAAAAATAGGTTCTTCTCGATTTTAGCCCATGACTTGCGTAATCCTTTTTCTGGATTTGTGGGTATGACTAAAATCTTGGCCGAAAACCGTCAAGATATGGAAGATTCTGAACAAGAGGAGTTTATCCAGATTTTAGACCAAACGGCTGTAAAAGTGAATAAACTACTCGAAAACCTACTCAAATGGGCCCAACTGCAAATGGGCAGTCTGGAATATGAAAAAACACAGTTTCCTATCCGTGAAGTTGCAGCAGAGTGCATTGATTTGAAGCAAGAAGCTATTGAACATAAAAGGATTTTGGTTTTAAATGAAATCGACCCGCGCTGCACGGTATATGCCGATTTACAAATGACTACCACCATTTTGCGCAACCTGATCTCAAACGCTATAAAATTTACAAAAAAAGACGGAATCATCAAGCTCGACAGCATGAGATTGCCAGATGGTAAGCTTCAAATATCGGTGCGAGATAACGGCATTGGCATGACAAAGGTAATGGTTGGCAAACTTTTTCAACTGAACGAAAAGATTTCACGTCCCGGCACAGAAGGCGAAGAAAGCACCGGCTTGGGCTTGCTCCTTTGCAAAGCACTGGCCGAAAAACAAAATGGCGAATTGTGGGCCGATAGCGAAGAAGGAGAAGGTTCTGTATTTAACTTTACCCTTCCCGATGCCGTTTTAAAAAATTAAAAAACAAGCCTGCTATTCAAAAAGAACGCCTTCCTTTTCTAATTGTTTTTTTAAATCTCTAACAGATTTCTCTAACTGAATGGCCATGCGTTTTAGCTCAGGCGAAACATCGTTCAATTGCTGTAGTAAGTTTTGGCTTTTTACAATTTCGTCAGCAGCTTTCAACAATTGAGCTTCTTTGGCTTTGCGATTTCCGGTAGGGTTTTCGCGCTGCAACCTGACATAATTATTAAACGCCAAAACAGCTTCATTATAGGATGTTGTAGCACTATTTAGCTGATTTACCTGCTGGTTGTGTTGGACAATTTCTAAGTTATCACTCAAAAAATCAAGCCGATTTTTTAATGCCTCGTGCGGATAATATTCACGCATTATTCTGTTGTACTCAGCAAGAAACTGTTGTTCTGGCTGCAAACTCAAAAAAACCTGAATTGAATCAGTGTATGCGAAATATTGCCTGCTTTTTGTTGTATTGATTTTTTCAGTTATAAACTCCTGATGGCTTATAGGATCGTTGCTAAACTGCCAAATCGGATCGTAAGGAATATGCGTTTTTCGCATTTCGTCGGGCGAAAGCTGAAAAAAATCAGGATTAAATTGGGCTTCAAATCGTCTGCCATTCAAATAGCCCGAAGCCCAAGTAGGATCAAAAAAATGCCAGTGTCCAGCAATTTTTGCTGCAATCCAAGCATGTGGAACAGCACTTATTGTTTCGCCTTGCCGTGTATATCCGCTTATAATATAAGATGGGATATGGAGCAGTCGAAAAACGCTATCCATAATTCCGGCATAGCCTTCGCAAACAGCTTTTCGACTGCTAAAAGCCTCATTGGTAATTTGTTGCTGACTCTTATAGCTTATGCTGCGCTGCTTAAGCGCGCTAGCTGCGTCATAGCGAATATACTTGCCGAGCCACCAATAAATAGCAGCGGCTTGCTGTAGATCGGTTTCAAAATTGGTTTTAATAAAACTCGCCAATGCCTTAATATCCTTCGACTTATCAAGCTTTTCAAAACGCTTTTCAATGCCGTTCCAGTCTGTATTTTGAGCTTGAACAGGAGTAAAAGACAATAAAAACAGTAGCAGAATCAGTGGCATATTCATTTTTTAGTGCATTGATAACGCTTAGTACCCTTTAGATATTTTAGTCGAAAAAAAACGGATATAAAAAAGCCCGAACTACAATAAAAATGCAGTTCGGGCTTTTTTTACCTTAAAAAAAGTACTTATTCAGCCATAATAGCTTCCAATTCTTCTTCCATCTCTACTTCCATTTCTACGGGTTTCATCGTCGGGCGATCTGTTACGATATTCATTTCGTCAATCAGATTTTGCGCACCGGCAAATTTATCAACGATCATCAATACATAACGAATATCAACATTAATGGTGCGTTGGAGCTCTGGTTCAAAGGCGATATCGCCACTCATTGCTTCCCAGTTTCCGTCGAAAGCAAGACCAATAAGACGGCCCTTTGCATCAATAACAGGGCTTCCAGAATTACCACCTGTGATGTCGTGTGTGGTGAGCATGTTTACAACCATGGTGCCGTCATCATTGCCATAACGACCATATTCCTTGTTTTCGATAATTTCCTTAAGACGTTCTGGCACAACAAATTCCCTGGTTGTTGGATCTTCTTTTTGCAAAATACCTTTGGTTGTTGTGGTGTAATCATAATGAATGGCATCGGCGGGATAATAATCTTCAACAGTGCCATAAGTGAGGCGCAAACTGAAGTTGGCATTAGGATAGAATTTTCTGTCAGGCTGCATTTCGCGCAGGCCAGCCATAAACAAGCGATTTCCTTTGTTAAGGTTTTCGTAGGCTGAGCCAGTTTTTTCCATCATGCTATTGTAAGCGGCAATAAATGGACGAACTATTTCAAAAGCAGGGTCTTTTGTAATCGTTTTTGCCTTAGGCTTATCTAGCATACTACGCACTTTGTCAGCACTGGTAAAGTTAGATTCCTCAAAAACCTCAGCCGCATATGCAGCAAAATCACCTTTGTATTTTTTATAAATTTCTTTTAAGGCTTCGGGCTGCTGTGATGCAGGAATATTTTCATAATACATTTCCATCATGCTGGCCAGCATATTTTGATCGATTCCAGCATTATAATTTTTGAAATGGTCTTCGATAGCTGCTTTCAGCTGTTCTATCTGCTTTTGGATAGCCTCTTTGTCTGCTTCTTTGTCATCTAGCAATTCCACCAACTTATTGTAACGGTTGGCATATCCCAAAATTTCAGGCCCACGCAATACCGCTTCAATCATATACCAGCGTGCGAGGTTCACTTCGCTTATGTTCTCGTAAGCCGTTTGGATGAGAGGCAAACTTTCGCCATATTTTTCTGCCATGGCAGGATTGTTGTCAAGCCATTGATTAAAATCTGACTCAAGGCGACGTTTTTTGTCGGCTACTTTCAAACTTTTCAGTCCTTTAGTTTGGCCGATAAAATACTTCCAGTAGTTAGCAGTTCCGGCA
>Ga0222671_1000510_pt1 | contig 11632 bp, 11 predicted proteins | sample AntAcemetagen797_FD_179849 | JGI IMG/M metagenome (GOLD analysis project Ga0222671, IMG submission 179849) | Saline water microbial communities from Ace Lake, Antarctica - #797 | ecosystem: Environmental > Aquatic > Non-marine Saline and Alkaline > Saline | place: Antarctica: Ace Lake... | reverse complement strand
CTCGGTCACGCTCTGCACGGGGGCCGTGCTGGACCCTGATTGCATAAGGTTCTGTGCAATCTGGCGGCGCGGATCATCCTGATATGCGCTCTGGATTTGACCGCCGCCAAGCGGTGCGCGCTGGCCCTGTCCGTAGAATGATACGTTGCGAGTTGCCATTAGAGAACAGCCTCCGAATAATCGACCATCTTGATGCCTTGCGAGTTTTCGCTAACAGCACCCGGATTGACCTTCTCAACATCCTGCGCCATGAGGCCAATTTGCTGCGGCCCGCCGTCGATGTACCGGAACGAGTAGACCGGGAGCCCGTTGTCCAGCGTGCCGACCTTCGAGATGTTCTGCTTGACTCGAATGTCGGAGAATATAGCCTTCCCCGCAGCAGCGCCGAACGGCCCGCCAGCAAGACCACCGCCGATTGATCCGGCTAGGCCAAACAGACCACCCATCGCTGAATTTCTGGATGACTGGTTTTGATTGAAAGCGTTCATTTGCCCGGCGTACTGCTGGTTCACAAGGCCGGTGTAGTCCGTGTTCGCAATGCTTGTTTGTGGGGTTGGCGAGAATGTCGGGTTCTGAATCTGCGTGCCACTCATCAAAGCGTTCGTTTCGTTTAACGGCGCGTTGCGCTGGCGTTCATACTCCTGTATTGCCCGCTCACGCGCATTACCCTGCAACCCGAACAAGCGGGACTGCTCTGCGCCACCGGCTCCGACTGCCTGATTCTGCGCCGACTGATATGCGTCATTCCGGGTGCGCCCGAAACTCTCCATCGCCTGATTGTACGCATCCGAACCCACGCCGATACCCTGATTGGCAAGCCGCGTTTCAAGTGCCGTCCGCTGCTGGTCAAACTGCGGGTTTAGACGGGATTCATATTGCCCATACATCGCGTCAATGGCCTGCTGGCGCGCTGCGGCGTCGGCCACTGGCGCACCCGGAAGGCCGTCATAGCCATATGGGTCTGCAAGACTGGTACTAACGCGGCCAAGCTGATCGCCTGCCAGTGTGTTGAGGTTTCCGGAGATTGCCGTCTGCTGGTCAACAATCGCTTGCTGTTCGGGATTTAGCGTCGTGTCGCGCCGGAATCGCTGGATACCGTCTTCGACCTCGCCGGTCGGCGTGAATATCGAATTGCCGTAAGGCGTGTATTCGTCAACCTGGTTTAACCGCGTCTGTGCGATGGCGGTTTCCTTGTTGATTACGCCCTGCGCTGCTGCCGTAGCCATCGGATCGGGTGCTTGCGGCTGTGATTGCCTCTTACTCACTATGCGGCCTCCGGGAACCATTTGGCGATGACTGCATCACGATACAGACCGTAGGAACAGGCAGTCTTGCCGCCCATCGCATACGGGTGAACGCCCTCAAGCACGAAGCCGATGGCCTCGTTGAGTTTGCGCGCTTTCTTGTTTGATTTGGCTGTCACGGCTGTCAGACGTTTCACGTTGAGTTGGAAAAACGGATAATGCAAGATACTCTTGACTATCGGTTTCGTGGCCCAACGGGAACGGGTCGAAGCGATGAAAGTGATTTCTATGCTAGGATAGACGAAATTATGATACACGGCAACCGCTAAAATCTTGCCGCTTGTGTCCGCAACGCCGATGGTTGACAGGGGCCGGGATAGAGGCGCGCACTCGGGATATTCCGCCTCAGCCCATGCGGCCAGTTCATCATCGCGCCCGAATACAAGCTGCCTCACAGCACGTTCCCCACCTGCCAAATTACATCGTAACTTGAGAACTTTATCGTGAGCGCGTTCTCGGCCCCGCGAATAACAGGCGTGGCGCAGTCGCCAATACCGTAAACTGTCAACCAATCGGCCACGTTAATATCACTTGACCAGTTCGCCACGTCCCAGAGTGACACATCCCACAACGCCGCGTTGAGGATTGACGATGACGGGATGCTGGTTGGCGTGGTCGTCGCAAAGTCAATATTTAAATCAATCGCAACATTCAGTGACCCGTTGGCCGTGAAGTGCGGGCGGCAGAGTGTAAACAGCTTGTTGACGCCGCGCTTTCCAAAATAGTTAAACGCGGGCTTGATCGTATATTCAATGTTCGCGCCGTTGTCAGACGTGCCAGTGTCCGCCTTATAGACCACGCCGCCCGTTGTGGAGCCGAAATAGATATTCCCGTTGAAGATCGCCCAACAGGCCGCGTTCTGCCCCTTGAAGCAACACCAGGCGCCCGTCAGCGTGTTGGCAACGTACTGTTGCGACGTGGTGGCCGACAGCGGGACGTTGAACAGGGCGTAGGAGCCTTGAGGGTAATGGATGGACTGCCAACCGAAGTTTGACCCATAGGACCGTGCGGAGGCCAGAAACTCATTATGAATGTTATCAGACAGTGCCTTTGCAGCCGCGCCAACGCGATCAATCGGAAGCATCGAGGCAAGCTGGATGGCCCCGTCCTGCGTCGTCACAATCAGATCAGAACCCACCGTTTCAATGCAGCGACGGCCAAGGGGCGCGCCAATGCTGAACGACGACCCAACAAGCAGCCAATCCTCTACCCTGCCGGGGTCCGTCCCTGAATACAGGATAACTTCGCCCTCGGTCGTGATTGCGACGAAAATATCATCTGGGCCAGATCCGCCGTCGCGCGTCCATGAGGCAAGCGCCTGGATGCTGCCGCCCTTTGTGCATAGCCCGCCAAGGTCAAACGTGGACACCGCGCCTGTGATGGAATTCACCGCCAGATAGCCGATTACCAAGCTGTCAGTGAATGCAAAAAACAAACGCCGATGGTGCGCGATAACATCGACAATCTCGGTCGCGGTCACGCCTGTCAGGCTTGGCGTGGTGAAACTCGAACCGTCATAATATATCGGCGCATCAACACCGTTCACCATATAGAGGAAGTTTCCGCCTGCCGTGCCGAACATGGTTGTCTGCCAGCGGTTGCTTGTCTTGCTCGTCGCAATCGAAGATGCAGCGCCCGGCGAGGATGCGTCATAAATAGCCCCGCCGCCGCACGCAAGCAGCTTGGAGGATGATGGCCCCGCCCATGCAGCCAAAGTCTCCACAGCACCTGACCCGACGCCTGTACCATGCGAGGCATAGCCGGAGCGAAGCTCAACATCCGTTAGGTTCGGAAAAATGTTGTCTAGCGTGACCGCCCAATCGGGGTCCATATCGGCAAGCGAATCCTTCGCGTTCCATCCTTTGACGGGCGCGGGGACGCTAACCGATTGGTGTGTCGGTGCCTTGCGGGAGTTGTTGGATAGCGGCTGGCGCAGCATTAGCCGAAAACCCTCTGCGGGTGCGTCGTCATACCGACCATGACCCTTCTGGCACATAGACGCCGGTCGAATAACCGCCGCCCGCCATGTTGAGAATGCGCCGCCCACCGGCCCGCGCTGTTTCGTTCGCAATCTTCTGCTCATACGAACGGAAATCCTCGGAATAGTCCAAGCCGTTCTTTTGCTTGAACCGCCAGACCACGCCAAGCTGCATGAGGTTTTCGTCCAGGATGCCAACGTCCGTATTAGCAGCCCAAGCACTCTGTGCCGTGCCGCCGCTCGATTCGCAGAAATTCACGGTCTGATATTCAAACCGCCAATCGTTGCCAGCAGCTGGTGCCGGATAGGCGTACAAATTCCCCTGCCGGATGCGGAAGCTGGCATATGGGCCGGTCGTCACGCGGGCAACAAGAAACTGCCATTCCTGCGGGGAAAGCGGCCCCGTCACCGGCTGCGTCAACGTCCGGTCCCAAAATGACTGATTGATGATGTAGCCAAACCCCGGCGCAATCGTCTCCATTTCGCCCTGCAACTCAGCCGCAAGGGTCGTGTGCGTCGCCTCGGCCTGCGTCTGCGGCCATGCGAACCGCTCAAGCAGTTCCCGCCCCTCGGTCTGCGCCAACTCCAGCAGCGTTCGCACATTGCCGTCCGTGGACGATATGACGGTCGATGAACGCACAAGACCAATCGTGTCCTGCGCGCCATTGATGAGGGTCAAGAGGCTCATAGCCTAGGCTGCCTTCTGCTTGGGCGGGCGTCCGCGCCGCTTGGGTTTGTCTTCGTCGTCGGCTTCTTCCAGGAGTGCCGTAATCTGTTCGTCGCGCTTCTCAAGCGCCTCGCGCAAGGATTCCAGTTCCACTCGAAGAGCCGCAACCTGTTCGCTGTTCTTGTTCGTGTCGGCAGAGGACATATAGGAAACAGCCTTGTCCTTCAGCGCCACGCCGCCCATGCCCAGCTTGCGGATCGTGTCCGCGTTGGCGGTTGCCAAGTCCTCAACCGTGCGGACATTGATGCCCTGACACATTTTCAACTGCGCCGGGGTTACGCCGGGCCAGTTCTTCAGGTCAATGCCGTTCACCGGGGCCTCCCGGCCTTCCTTCCACGCCTCATAGGCGCGCACGGCAAACGGGGACGGCGGCTTGCGATCCGTGCCGTTCTTCCACTCGTTCAGCAGTTCCGGGGAAACAATCTTGTCCACAACAAGGCTACCGCCCGGCATGGTGATAATTGCGACCTCAACATCCCGAAAGACAGGGTGGCCGGAGTCCATCGAAGCGTTCCGGTCTTCCTCGGGCCGCAATTCAAACTCGACGTAAAAGCCATGTGCCTCGGGTGTCAGCATATCAACCATTATTGGGCCTTCCTTACAATGTGAAACAGGGACGCATTGCCACGGTCTTCTGACCAGACAATCTCGCCATATTTGTTCAGGATTGATTCCCATTTGTCGTGCGGGTAAACGCTCAGATGCAGCGGCGCGCCAATCAATGCGCCGCACACATCATCAACCGTAGAAATCTGGAAAAACACGCTTTCGGCGGATTCCATGATGTTGTGAATAACCGCACCCACGTCCTGCGGGGGGATATGCTCCATAACGTCCGTGCAGTAGCCGTAGGGCGCGCTTGCGGGGATTTCGGCAGTCAGGTCCGCTTCGATGAACGGAACCATTGCAGCGGCCTTGTCATCACGGCAGTTGTCAGCGAAATCAATGCCAAGCACCAGATGCCCCGCTTCCATAAGCGCAACGCTTGCCCGGCCTGTGCCGCACCCAAAGTCAATGATTGGCCCATCAGGGCGCACAACCTCAAGAAACACTGGGACCATGACTTCGCCCGGCGAGACTGTCCGGTATGCGTCAATCTCCCACATCAGGCGGTATTTTTCGCTTTCCGAAAGGTTGGCAGCGTCCGTGCGCCACATGGCCGGGAGCAGCCCATCACCATGCACTTGCACATCGCAGCCCATCGCCTGCAATTCGCGGGCAATGATCTGGAACCGCTCCGCATGTGCCTTCATCGGCAGGCTGCTGCGGTAGGTCTTGCCCTGCCAGGCTGTATCCACATACAGCATCCCGTCATTCATCGGCTGGCTGTATGCGTGAGACGCATCGGCTGCGTTGGAACTATCCAGCCCGAAACAGTGGATCTTGCGGAAGCCCATCACATAGGCGACGCAGATTGCAGAATTGCCAGCGCCGAAGCCGCCACCAACCAACGCATATCCGCCCGCATCTTTCTTGTCAGCGGGGATGTGGTCTTCAAGGCCAGCCCAATTCAGATGAACCAGGGTCGGGTTTGATACGGAATCCACAATCAGCGGATCAACCTGCGATGCAAAAATGTGATTGGCTGCGTAGGGGTCCAGCAGCGCAATGTTTTCAGGCTTTGCGTCAATCATCAATTGGTGATCCACGAATACGCCATGACGGTCCAAATAGGCCGATGCGCCGTTGAGCGCAAAAATCTCGCCACCCCTTGATTGGATGGCCTGAATATCGAGAAGGTGCTTTGAAAGGGACGGCCCGCCACCAACGATGATGGCCTCGCCCTTGTGTTCGTTCGCCATCTTCAGCCACGGCAAATCCCGCTCAGAGTTCACCACGATGTTGCGGGCGATATCCTCATCAGGCGTGTTGCACAGCAAAACGGCAGACAGCGTGTGTTCTGTGCCGGTGTCTTCGTCGCGGTGTGTGTCGAGCAAAACAGTATCCATTTGCGAAGGTGTGGGGCCAACTCGACGGAATTGGCCCCATCTCACTTAGTCGGAAATCGCGCCAGCGGGGCGGTCAATTGCAACCACGGCAGAAAGCACCGCAGATGCACCCGAAGCCGCAGCCGACACAACCGCGCCAGACAGGCGGGCCGAGGTCGCAGCAGCAACGGCAAGGCCGGTGGTGGCCCCGAGGGGAGCCGCTGCAGCAAACGATGTCGCCGAAGCCTTCTTGACAACCGCAAGCCCGCCGATCTGATACCAACCGTACTGGCTGGCGACGTTGGCAGACATTGCAACCGCAACCGGACGATCAACGCCAACGGCTGTGGACTGCAACGCAGTCTGGTGACCCGCAGCATCATAGTTGACTACATTGCCAACCGTGGTGCTTGCGACGCCGAGGAGATAAATGAACTCCCCTTCGCCATAGGTCGAATCTTCCGCCTTCACAATGGTTCCGAGCGGGTGATTCTTGGTCGTGGACGTGTCAGCGATGGGCTGCGCGCCAACGAGGGGAGTACTCAGTCGATAAGCCATGATGGCTCCTTTCTTGGTTGGCGCAAACTACGCTTTGAGAACGCCCTGAAGCGAACGGTTGGAAACGGTCATGTTACCCTGCCAGATGATCGGCAAAACCTGCGAGTCCTGGTTGACCGACCATTTCTCATGCACTTCCGTCCAGTTCGCATCACGATGCGCGCACAGACCGATGTAGTCCGTGTTCAGGAAGTACGCATGAGCGTCGGGCATACCGGAAGCAACCGAATCGTAAACCACATCAGCACCCTTGTACTTCAGGGCCGTTGCACCGGCACCGAGATCGGTGGTGTTGGTGTAACGCTTCAGGCTGGTCTGGCTGTTGTCGAAGAACGTGAAGTAAGTATCGTCCATGACAATCAGATCGGGCATGTCGTTGTTGCGCGTCAGGTTGAGCCACAACGGAAGCATGAGGCTTTCGATGGTGGTCGCACTTGGCGTAATGCCCGCGCCGCCCTGAAGGGGAGCCGCCGCCGACTGAACGATGTTCTTCCAGAACGTGTAGGTGGTGGAATTGATGCCACCCACAACGCCGGTACCCGCGTCAGACACAAGAGCCTGAAGGCCGTTGATCTGGTTGGCAGTCGTCCCGTCCGAATACATATCGACCGAGAAGTTGTTGCCTGCGGTACGCATGGCGTTTTTCAGCTTGTTCTTGACGAGCTTAATAACGCCTTCCTTGCCGCTGTTCTGGCGAATTTCCAGACCGGAGGCGACCACGTTGATAGCGATCTGCTTCCAAGGGAAGTTGGCAGCGGTGAACACTTCCGACTGCGACACGTCGAGCGTGTCATACCCGGAATAACGCTGATAGGTGCCGTTCTCGGCATAGTCGAGCGGAACCTGGATCTCCCAACCGCCGCCGACGAGATCAACACGACCTTTTTCGGTCAGGCGCTGGTGCAGGGCCGTGTGGTTGGTGACGTTATCGGCAAGGTACTTGTCCTTGAAGTGCCGATAGGTGATTGCACTGATTTCAGTGAACGAGGTATTGGGGGAAGTCATCGGACTTCTCCTTTCATGGTTAAGCCGTCATGCGCTCGTCAACAAGGCCACCGATGAAGTCATCCACATTTTCAGCACCCGACTTGCCAGCAGGACGCGCACCGCTTTGACGCACGTTTGATCCTGCTGCCTTCTTGGCCTTGGCCGCACGGGCCTTTGCCATCGCCAGCTTGTCAGCCTCGGACTTGGCCGCGCGTGCAGCCTCCACCTTGGCAGAAACGCTTTCATTCGCCGCAATCGCCATCTTGTAGGCTTTTGCGAGAAGGTCGGCGTTCGACAGACTCGGGTTGTTCTGACGCAATGCACCAACAATCGGCACCATTTCATCTTCCAGTTCTGCGTAGAATTCATGCTCCTGCGCGAATTTCTGCACTTCACCGTTGATGACTGATTCCGCCTGCCGCTGCGCCTGCGCTTGCTGTTGTGTGAGAAAACTCTCGAAGCCCTGCATCTTTTCTTGCATGGCAGCTAGTTGGGGATCGGCGGGGGTATTCTGCCCACCGGATTCTGATAGGGCTGACAAAGGAATCTGCCGCTGATTGAAAAGGTACTTCACAAAGCCAATCGGGTCCGAGTTTGCAAAGTCAGAAAGGGCGAAAAGCTGACCGACTGCGGTGCTATCGTCCATCCCATCCATTGCAAGCTGTTGACGCCGGGGCGCGAGTACCTGGTCCAACTTGTCCAGCGACTTAGACTTATCTGCCAAGTCCATAGTCTTTTGTGTGAAAGCGGATTCCTGCTCCTTCGCACGATCCGCAAGCCATTTCTGGCTTTCGGGTGGAAGTGCGGCAAACGCCTCACGGTCTTTTGCAGACATTGATTGCGGTGCGGTGATGGTCGGGCTTTCGTCCGGTTCGCCTGCTTCCTCAACCTCATCTGCGGAATCTTCTGCCGGATCGTCAGTGTCGCTGGTGGCCTCAACCGGCTCCGCGTCCTCAACGTCCGTTTCTGCGTCAACAACAGCAGCGATTTCGTCTTCGCTAATGTCGGACACGTCACCATCAACATCCTCCCCGGCTTCCAGCTTGTCGAAAGCCGAATCCATGAAGGAGTTCATATCCTCAAACGAGGCATCTGCTGGTGCGGCATTTTCTGCCATAAAAAATCTCCATCTTGCTTCTTAGCGTGGGCATGGCGCGTCTCACGACGGGCTTTTGAAACAATATTATCTAAAATACTCGTTTCCGACGTTTTCCGCAATAGCATCTATTACTGCGTCACGTTTTCTGTTTTCAGCCTCGACCGCCTCGCGGCCGCGCCGGGCGTTGTCTTCCTTCTCGCCGGGCTCCAGGATGCGGCAGTCATGGCGTTTCAGGTTCTCGGCATGGGCAGCCCTGCCTTCAATCATTTTGCCGGTGATCGGGCATTCATACGCTTCGTAGTCGCCAACAATGGCCGGGCCGTTCGATGCGCGGGTTGCGCACCTGGAAACCGGGACGGTGTGATTCCACACGATTTGCTGGTAATTCGCTTTGTAGTCACCCATCACAAACCCCTTGCGGCTATTCGCTTTCCATTGCAGCGGAAGCCGCGACTAGCGCGCGCAGCATTTCAACAGCCTCGGCGCTGGCCCGCTCTGCGTCATTGTCATCCTTTGAAAGCAACGCTTTGGCAAGATCAGCCTGTCGATCAAGCGCGGCCTGTTCGGCCTCAAACGCCATCTTTTCGCGGGCCATCTGCATATCGTATTCCCACTGTGCGCGGGGATCGGGCGCTGTATCGCCGGGCTTCTGCGCCTCGAACTCCTTCAGCGCAAGTTCACGCTCTTTCAGGCCATAGTCAGCTTGCGCCTTCATGCCTTCCATCTGCGTCCGCTCTTGCTCGGCGGTGCGGTCGGCCTTCAATTGCTCGTTCTCCTGCTGCAACTGTTGCAACATCTGCTGGCCTTCTTGCATCTGCTGCTGCATCTGCATCATTTCCGGATCGGGCTGGTCGCCTTCGCCTTCCTGATCCTCGCCAATCATATCAAGCGCATCCTCAACCTCACGGCCCATCTTGAACTTGCGAACGCTTGTCATTAGCAACGCCTTGGCTGCATCAAGCGGCAGATAGCCAGCCGCAACAGCCGGTCCCGCGTTCTGGATGAACGACGATATGCCGGTGAGCAACTCAGTGATGTTCTTTTGCTCCTGCGCTTGGTCGCCTGCAATCGTCGAATCCGTCTCGATATCAATGCGGTAGGCGCGCTGCTGGTCGTCCCGAAGGATTTGCAGGCACTCGTCCCATGTGGGGCTTTCCAGCATTTCCTTGAGTTGGTCGGGGATGGGCTGCTGCTGTGCCTGAAGCTGCTGCGCCATCATCTGCGCCTGCATCTTTTCTTCGGCAGTCGGTAGCTTAACCTCGGTCATGATCTGCATGGTTTCCGGGCTGAATTGCTCGGCAATGATTTCAGCGGCCATGCGCACCAAATCGCGTGCGTAGCGTTGAACCTCGCGCCGCATGTCGTCCAGGCGCATCGTCCCAAACTGCGCCTTCAACTGCTGTGCGCCCAATGTCTCGGATGCTGCAGACGAACCGCGCATAATGTCGGCAATGCCCGTGATTTCGTAGATGATCGTTTTGACGGCTTCGCGCTGCGTGTACAGGTGGACTAGAACACCGGCAATCTTCTCAATCGGCCAAATCCAGACGGCCTTCTCAAGCCCGCCAGCCTGCATCAACGGCAGAACGTCCGTGGCCGGCACAAGCTGCGTCTCTGACGAATCCATGATGTTCGCCATCTCGGAAATCGTGCTGTCATAGATGCCGCGAACCTTGCAGGCGTCGATCACGCCCGAAATGCGGCGTGTCAGCACGTCCAATTCGTCGGCTTGGTCTTCGTAGTACCGGAACGGCTCAACAGGGATCAGGCTGTCCGTGTACTCGGCAGCATACAGCGGGCGCGGGATCGGCCAGAAGTCCTTGAGTGTCAGCGGGTCTTCGACCGTCTTGCATGGCCGCTCGGCAAGGCCGGGACACATGAACACAACCTCGCGCTTCTTCTTATCCCAGATTTCCCAGACAATAGCCCGCTTGAACGTGTCGCTAACCGGGTCGCCCTTGTCGTCGCCATCAACGCCCGACGGGGAGTAATCAAGCGGAATGTCTTTCCACGTGTCGGGGAAGTTTTCCTCAAGTTCGTCCTGGTCGAACGTGTGGCGGAATGCGATCCATTGCACTTCATCCCAGATCCGGCCCGGCCCGCGTCGGAAGTCAGACCAATTCACATGTTCAAAGCAAACTTCCTCGCGCTCCAGCACGTCAACTTCTTCGCCACCCTCGGCTGCGTCAATTTCTTCCGCCTTGCCGAATGCCGCCTTGTACGCAACGCGCGTCACGCCACGGCCTGAAAGCTGCGAATCCTTGACGGCAAGCTTCATGTAGTCGTCAAAGTTTTCCTCATCCATCGTGAACGACAGCGCGCGCTCCATCACGTCAGCGATGTTCTTGCCTGTCTCGTCGGCGTCACGATAGCGGCGGCGCACGTCTGGCTTGGGAGCCTGATTGTACAGCGCCGGGCAAATCGTCTGAATGTTGGAATAGAGGATGTTGAAGCGGTTCTGCGACTGATAGCGGCCAACGGTCGATGTGTTGCCCTTGCTGTCTTTCTCGTCACGATATCGCGCATTCACGTCGCGGGCGCGGTCCCGCCAGAACTTCTCGTCTTTCGATGCGAGGTCAATCTCCATCTGCCAACGAGACACAACGCCCTGCGGCCCCGGCCCTGCGTCTTCGGGAGTTTCAAGCCCGCCAGTCTGGGCCTCGGCTGCTTCTGACAAAACAATGCTCCGACAATGGGAAACGACGCTTCACAGCGTTGCAATACGTTATTCTAGGCTAATTCAGTGGAATGTGCAATGCCGTCAATCATATCGCTTGCTGCTCCGCTTTACTGCTTTCAACAGGTCGTTCATTGTGGCGGTCGATCCGGGGCCAACAGTCAGGACGCGGCCTTTCTCTGGTTCGGCCTTCGTCACCGGCTCCTGCCATACCCAAGCAAGATATCTCAGGGCGTCGGCGTAATGGTTCGTCCAGTCGTGGACCGGCTTGTCCCTGAATGCTTTCTTGTCATCGTCCCATTCGCGGCGGAAGTTTGTCAGGGCGTCGAGGAACTTCTCCTGCCCTTCATCAATCCACAAGCGGGGGAATAGCT
>Ga0222671_1000508_pt1 | contig 11646 bp, 16 predicted proteins | sample AntAcemetagen797_FD_179849 | JGI IMG/M metagenome (GOLD analysis project Ga0222671, IMG submission 179849) | Saline water microbial communities from Ace Lake, Antarctica - #797 | ecosystem: Environmental > Aquatic > Non-marine Saline and Alkaline > Saline | place: Antarctica: Ace Lake... | reverse complement strand
GGCAAAATGACGGAACAATCAAACCAATGACTGGCAGTGGGCAAAAAACTGTTTCAGACTTAGGCCAAAGGCACAATATTTGGCGTCAGGTTGCGGTGAAACACAGGAAAGACAAAACCCACCCGGCACCGTTCCCGATTCAACTGGCAACAGATCACATTCTGTCATGGTCAAACCCTGGCGACACAGTGCTTGACCCATTCCTCGGCAGTGGCACAACCGGCGTGGCAGCGGCCAACACCGGGCGGCGCTTTATCGGAATTGAGCGCGACCCTGATTACTTTGCCATTGCACAATCCCGTATCCAAAAGGCACAGGCCGACGCGATAACCAACCGTATGAGAGAGGCGTCAAATGCTACACTTGGGTGATTGTCTGGACGTGATGCAGGGCATACCGGATGGGTCGGTTGATATGGTCTGTACCGACCCGCCGTATGGAACGACAAATTGTCAGTGGGATAGCGTCATCCCGTTTGAGCCTATGTGGGCGCAACTCAAGCGGATCGTGAAGCCGAACGGGGCGATTGTGCTTATGGCATCGCAGCCGTTCACGTCGGCGTTGGTGATGTCGAATGTGGCGATGTTTAAATATGATTGGATATGGCAAAAGCCAAAAGGCACGGGACACTTGAACGCCAAGAAAATGCCGATGCGCGACAAAGAAGATGTGCTGGTCTTCTATGCAGCGCAATGTAATTACAATCCGCAAATGACTGCTGGCAAGCCCTACAATGCGAAGTCTGGCAAAACTAGCTTTGACGGTTATGGCGCTGACAAGCGCACGGGCAATAAAAGCAGCGGGCCAAGATACCCTAAACAAGTCCAAGCCTTTCCTGTTGTTGAACGCGACACCGTCCACCCCACGCAAAAGCCCGTCGCGCTGATGGAATATCTGATCCGCACATACACCAACCCTGGCGAAACCGTTCTGGATTTTACGATGGGGTCAGGCACAACAGGCGTGGCAGCGGCAAACACCAGGCGCAAGTTTATCGGAATTGAGATGGATGCAGATTACTTCGCCATTGCACAAGACCGCATCCAAAAGGCTCGGGCAGATGCAATAACCAACAAAATGAGGGAGGTTACACGCTTATGATACCCGGAAAAACCATCATCGGCGGGTTGTCGGCAGAACACGCCAGGCATGCGTCGGACTTTTATGAGACGCCGCCAGAATGCACGGTTGCGCTGTTGCGCGCTTGGCCTGTGCTTGGCACGATCTGGGAACCAGCCTGCGGCATGGGGGCAATCAGTGAAGTGCTGAAGGCGCACGGCCACGCGGTGTGCAGCACAGACATCCGACACACCGGATACGGCACAGGCGGCGTGGACATGCTGAACACCATGCCCCGACCTTGCGGTGCGGTCATTACCAACCCACCCTTTGCGCTGGCGGTCGATTTCATCCGATATATCAGGGCGATGAACGTACCGTTTGCCCTGTTGCTCAAGGGCACGTTCTGGCACGCAAAGAGCCGGCACGATCTGTTCCTAGAGACGGGACCAGCAGCAGTCATGCCGATGCTGTGGCGGCCTGCTATGGCATCGGATCGGGGCAAGTCGCCCACGATGGAATTTTGCTGGACAGTTTGGGACGCGATGCCAGCGCCTCAGTGTCGATACACACCTTTAGAAAGGCCGAACCTATGAATAACATACAATCACAATTCCGGGCCAGCTTTGTCCGGCGCTGGCACACCAACCCGGACCTGGCGCAGACCGTTGACACGCTGGCGGGCCACGGCGGGCGGGTGGCGCGCGTCATCCTCAAGCTGTGGCCTGATGCATCCAATGCATTGCTGCACTGGGCGCTGGTGCATGATGACGGGGAATCCGTGGTCGGGGATATTCCGTCCACGACAAAGGGCGCAACGGTTATCCACGAGCAAGAGCGGGCCGCGCTGGATCATATCTGGCCGGGGCTGCCCGAATTGACGCCGGATGAATATGAGAGGCTGCGCTTTGCCGACAGGCTTGATGCCTACATGTGGGCCAAGCATCACGCGCCGCACGTGCTGATTGGTGATGGTTGGCCTGAGTGTCGCCGGTGGTTGTTTGCACAGGCCGAGGCGCTGGACGTGGCGGTGACACTATGAGCGTTTGACACAACCGTCAATAAATGGCAATAGTAGCGCAAAGGAGTAACCACATGACTGAAATGATGCTGGATATTGAAACGCTTGGTACAACTGTGGGCTGCGTTGTCCTTTCGATAGGGGCCGTGGCGTTTGAAAAAAACGCAATGACACCTGTCGATGACATGCACGTTGTGCTGGACCGGACGCTGCAAAAAATGATGGGGCTGAAAGAGGATCCGTCAACCGTTGGATGGTGGAAATCGCAAAGCCCCGAAGCGTGGCAAAGCGCAACCGAAAATCCCGTCAAGGTGCAAGACGCGCTGGCACAACTTGGTCGGTTCTATGCCAAACACAAACCGCGCGTAATGTGGACGCAGGGCAACAATTTTGACCCTCCAATTCTTGAACATCTTTACGGCGTTCTGAAACTTCCACCGCCTTGGAAATTCTGGGCCGTGCGCGACACGCGGACCTTCTATGACGTCCACGACTTTGATGTGCGGAAAGTTGACCGCGCCAACACCTATCACAACGCGCGAGACGATTGCCTGCACCAGATCGCGTGTATGCGTGCCGCGTCACAAGGAGTTTGAAAGATGAAACGAGTAAGAATGTCGCCGGAAGGTCGGCGCGAAGTGATCATAAGAGCGGCCATTGCCCTGACGCACGAGGCCGATGGATGTTTGGACTCATGGTCGCGCCAGGACGTGGCCAACAAATGCGTGCCGCCGACAAGCCCCGAGACGGTGAAGCATTATTTCTTGATGCCTGATTTGCGCGATGCCGTGCTGGTGTGGCTGGATAAGTAAAGCCCCGTCCGGTTTAAGGGACGGGGCGGTTAGTCTCGGCTTTCGATTGCGTTTGCGATCCGATTGAGCGCCTCAGCGATCCCGCTTCCGGCCGTCAATATGGCGATAGAGAGACGTTCCGAATCATAAGAACGGTCAGAGTTGGCAGTTTCCATCTGTTTTGAAATCTGGTCTAAACCTGTTAGCTTGTCGGCATGTTCATCCTCACCAGCCATGAGTAGCAGCGCGTCAGCTATTCTTCCAAGGTCAGTCATGAGCGTGGTCCTTTATGAAGGTTGACTTGTCACACATTACTTACCATAGTAGTAAGCCTAAAGCAATCGCACAAGGGGCATTATGGAAAAGCTAAACGACTATTTAAAGGGGCGCACGGCCCGTGAATTGGCGCGCACTGTGGGTGTTTCTGAAGCTCACATATCCCGCCTGCGGCACGGTGAGCAAACCCCATCGCTCAGTCTGGCACGGCGCATAAAGCAGGCAACCGCTGGCGCTGTGGACTATGACGCCTGGGGGTTTGTCCAATGACCCCCGACCTGGCGCAGGCCGCCGCATTTCTCAAGTTGCTCGATCCTGACGCAACATCGTTTACATTCCAGACGTTTGACGACGACTCGGCCCGGAAAGATAACCGCATGGCGCAAGTGTTTCACGGCACGCTTGCAGATCATGCAGCCAATCTGACCGATCTACAAAGCCGTGGCGCAGGTGTATTTATTACCATCAACGCGACGGACGGCACGGGCCGCAAAGCCGAAAATATCACACGGGTTCGTGCGCTTTGGCTGGATCTTGACGGCGCACCGATTGAGCCTGTCCGGGAATGGGAAACCCCGCACATCGAAGTCGAAAGTTCGCCCGGCAAATGGCACGCATATTGGCTTGTCAATGACGTGACGCTTGAACAGTTCACACCGCTGCAGGACGCGCTGATCAAGAAATTCGACGGTGATCCAGCCGTCAAAGACTTGCCGCGCGTGATGCGCTTGCCGGGGTTCTGGCACCTGAAGCCCGGAAGCGCGCAGCACATGTCCCGTGTGGTTCACACATCACCCGACGGGACATGTGATTTTTATAAGCGCCTGACGGTTGAAGCGCCTGTGACGCCAGCGCCGCGCCGGGAAACCCCAACCAGTTTGGCTGAGGTGGAGGAATTGCTCACATATGTCAGCCCCGATCTTGAAGCGGACAGCCAAGGGGGTGACAAGCACTGGCACAGCATCATCGCGGCGATTGTGGACGTGTCCGGTGGCAGCGACGACGGGTTACAAGTTGCCGATGCGTGGTCAAGCCGTAGCAGGCATTATGACCCCAAAGAATTGCGCAAACGGTTTGCATCTTTCACGCCCGGAAAAAATGGCGGATCAGGCATGGGGTCGATCGGATACCACGCCAAGCAGGCCGGGGCGGACGTTGCAGCCATTGGCGCGCGACACCGCCTGCTGAATATGCCTGGCCCGTCGCATGTGCCATCTGGAATGATGCCGACAGCGCCCGTGCAGGGGATGCCTAATGCGCCACGGGCAGCCAGTGTGGTCGATATGATCTGTGCCAAGATACAAGAAAATCCCCTGACAGCCGTGGAATTGCTGGCCGATGAGGTGGCGCGCTTGTCGCCTGCCGACCGAGACACAGTGCTCGAGGAATGTAAGCCGCACGGGATCAAGATAAAGATGCAGGCGGCGGTGAAGCGTGCTGTCACGGCTTTTCTGGCAGCCAAGGGTGCAGTTGCATTACAGACGCCTGAATATGCCGAGTTGAATTATTACTTTATTGTCCGAAATGAGGCGGGGCAGGCGGTGGCGGTCGATGCGCGGGGCGGGATGCAGCCCCAGGCCCGCACGCAATTCCGGGATGCCATGGCGCAACTGCCGCCGATTATGATCGAGGATAAGGCCACAGGCAATGCCCGCGCCAAGCTGGCGGCGGATTACTGGTGGGAGCATCCCGACACGCTCAGTTATCACGCAACGGGATATAATCCGCTGGGGGGTGTTGAACTTTATGACGACAAGGCGCGCAAGATCAGGAACATTTACGAGCCAGGACATGCCGTGCCCGCTGCGCCGGTTGGACCTGACGCAATCGAGCCGTTCATGCATATCATCAGGTCAAACTTCCCGGACGCTGCCGATCAGCACACGCTGTTGCAAATTCTGGCGCATCTGGTGCAGCGGCCCGGAGTGATGTTGCGCTGGTCTCCGGTGATGCAGGGCACGCCGGGGTGCGGTAAGGGCACGATTTCCCAAGCCGTCGCATATTGCCATGGGCGGAAAAACGTGGCGCACCCATCACCTGACGTAATTGCCACCGACTTCAATGGATATATGGACCGCAAGACGCTGATAGTCGTCAACGAGATAGGCGACCACAGCAAGCGCGAATTGTCGGTGCTGGCCGAAAAAATCAAGCCATGGATCACAGACGATGACGCGCATATTCATGGTAAAGGGAAAGGCTCTTACGACGCGCAAAACTTCACCAACTGGATATTCACCACAAACCACCTGCACTGCATGCTGGCCACGCCTGGGGAGCGCCGCTACGCGCATTTCATCTCAGCCCTGCAAACCGAAGACGAAGCCGCGCGGGCGTTCTATCCCGAATGGTGGACGGGCAGCACAGGCGACTGGTGGGGATCATACTACGATTGGTGGGGCGCAGGTGGGGCCGAGGCGGTGCGGGGCTATCTCGGCCACCTGGCGCTTGATGTGGCGCCGTCCCGTGCGCCTGTCACGTCCAGCACGGCTGAGGCGATGCACGCGGGTGACGGGGCGGCGGCGGGGCTGGTCCGGTCGGCTGTGACCGAAGGCGCGGCAGGCTTTAGGGGCGGGTGGGTGTCGCTCAATGCGGTGCGTGATCTGTTGGAGTCTGAAGACATCAAGGTGCCGGGTGGCCCGTATCTGGCACGGCAGCTTGAACAGATAGGCTACAGGCACACTACGCGGTGCAACACGTCGCCATCTGAAGTGCAACGATTCCCCAAGGCACCGAACAGATGCCGCCTGTATCATATCGCAGACCATACAGGCACCGACCCCGCAAGCATCATGGCGCTCTATGACGCAGCGCAACGATTGGATGACGGCGGTCCGGTCCGGTCAACGGTGATCAAAATGCCCGGTTTGTAAATTACCGTTAAATTAAAGCCCAGCCTCATTAAATTGTGGCGGGGCTTTTTTTATGGCTCTGCCCGGATAGTCTGGGCTTGTGCCCGGATGAAAATTCAAGCGTCACACCTGTTAAGTGTTTGGTTTATATGCATATATTCTGTTGTACCCAAACTGTGACGGTATACTGAAGTGTTTCATTACGTGCAAGAAATGTAAGGTTTTATAAATACTGTAAATTATAAACGATGGCTTTTATACATTCTTTCCCGCTATAGCCACAGGTTTGGAAGCGTCACAGTCTGGGCAGAAAACGGGTAATACAGAAAAAGGTTTAAGTTTATCAATGGTTTATGAGGTGTGACGGACTTTTTAGATATGCTGTTTATCCGGGCAGCACTTTTTTGCTTGCATATGGCGGCAATAAGCGGTAATACTACCCAAACGCAACCGGAGGAACGTAATGAAAATGCCCCGCAACGGATTTGACAACCTGGCCGCTTGCACTCCTGCACCAAACAATGTAAGCATTGAGGTTAACATTGGAAGGATACGAAATGGCCAAGAGAAGCCTTAACAAGGTGGAAGAACAGATCGAAACCAACGTCCTCAAGGCGTGGTATGACAACGGTTTGTTGCTGCGCGAGATACGCGACGACAAGCTATACAAGAAAAAATATGGCACGTTTGAGGAATACGCTGATCAGCGATGGGGCTGGAGCGGGCGTCATGCCTACAGAATGATTGAAGCGTCAGAGCGTTTCCAGGCCATAGAAAATGTGACCAAAAACGGGTCTTTTGGTCACAAAATCCTCCCATCGAATGAGGCTCAAGTCAGACCTCTGACGGAGCTTTCCGACGCCGAAGCCGTGCACGTCTGGGGGCAGGTGACGGAACAGCACGAGCGCCCCACAATGCAAAAGGTCGAGGATGCTGTGCGGGCCTACAAGACCAACCCTACGGTGGTGCCTGAGATCATTTCACCTGACCGCGCCAAACTATCCAGCGCCAATGCGGGGGTGCTCTACAACGCCGGTGACAACGACGAATGCTACACGCCGGAATATGCCGTGAGGGCGTTGGTGCCACATTTGGAAAAATTCAAGGGAAAGACGATATGGTGTCCGTTTGATGAGGCAACCAGTAATTTTGTCAAAGTGTTGGAGTCTGAGGGTTTCAACGTAGTTCGTTCACATATCAACGAGGGGCAAGACTTCTACACGCACGCTCCTCTGGATTGGGATGTGATGGTGTCAAACCCGCCGTTTACAAACAAACGCGGCATCTTTGAACGCGCCATCGAGTTGGGCAAACCTTTCGCGCTCATAATGAGTAACACATGGCTGAACGACGCTGCACCAAAACAGGTGTTCCGAAACATCCCCCTCCAACTCTTGATGTTCGAAGAACGGATGAAATTCATGAACCAGGACAACAGCGAAAACAAGATCACGTTCAGCTCTAGTTACTTCTGCGTGGACGTTCTGGATCAGCAGATAATGTTCGACTCTTTGAAGGGACACGGTTATGGCGCATAAAAATCCAAAGGATATAACATTCAAGACAGGTAGTCACGCCGACAGGTTTGAAAAAACAGTTCAACCAGACAAGCATGGGCACAGTGACCCGTTGAATGTTTCTGAATTTCATCTGCACGGACTCCCTTCTTTCGGCAACGGCAGCGCCTGGGCGCGCGACGATGGTTCATTGGCAAAAAAATACAAACTGGTGAAACGAAAGGGGCCGCAAGGAAGTATTATTTCTGTGGCGACCGCAGGCTGGGCTGAATTGTCTTTTGATGGGACCATTGCAGCCGAAGTCTATGATTATCACAAGGGTAAACCTTGCGTCGTTTTGGCGATAAGCAGCAACTTGGAAATGGATCATAAGGACGGGAGAAAGCACAATTTCAAACCCGTGGAGACCTGTGACGAATTTCAACCGCTGTCCAAGGCAGTAAACGACGCTAAAAGAACACATTGCAACCGATGCAAGAGCACAAACATCAGATTTGATGCGACGCAACTCGGGTTTCATGTCCCTGTTTCAAAAGGATCTACTGACTATAGAGGAACCTGTGTTGGATGTTACTGGCACGATCCGCTAGATTTCGTAAACTGCACAACCGGAGGAACGTAATGAAAATGCCCCGCAACGGATTTGACAACCTGGCCGCATTGGCCCGCCTGAACACGGACAACACATCGCGTCACCGAGAACGCTGGCCCACGCTGGATTGGGTCTGGGATGAACTGGACGACTTGCGCCGCTGGCAGGATGAAGCAATTGATGCGCTTGAAGCTGAGCGTGACGCGCTGTCTGATGTCGCAGAGCAGCGTGACGCACTGTCTAAGGCTGTCCGGCTGCTGTTAGAGCCTGAGCCGGATATGGCCCGTGTGCAGGCCATTCTGAAGGGGCTGGAGTGGGCGTCGCACCTACCAAATGATTGACGCAGATAACGCTTGCAACGCGTAACACGTTATGGTAATTTATTATTATAGGGCGGCGATAGTCGCGGCCCACGGGAGAAACAAAATGACCAATTTCGCACTGAACCACGAAGGCAAATGGCGCGACGGTGAAGCGTCAAAAATCAGCGGCGCTACATACGTTGTTAGCTACGACCAGAGCAACCAGGCGTACCACATCGACAAGTCCGATTATGATGATTTTGTCGAATGGGTCGCGGAGACTTGGCAGATAGACACAAATCCGCGCGAAGAAGACGAGGAAGCCGAAGATTACCTTGAGCGCATCGACTGCTCGATCAGGGAGGTTTGAGGCGTGACACTCACCCGCCCACGCAAGGCGCGCATTCTTGAAAAGGCTGGTCTGCGGTACGTCGCGGGCTGGTTGCCAGTCAAACGAGCCGTTGCCGTTCAGGATGATATTGAATTAGCGCAGGAAGCTGTTACCTTAGCACTATCGACCGTAAAGGAAAAGCCATGATGCCGATGGGACCTCGACCTGATGTTAACGCCGAAAGTGTCAGACGTTATAATGTGATGCGCGAGTTTCGGCACGGAACGCGGGGCGAAAGTGCAGTCCGTTGTATCGGACCTATCACTAAAGGATGTGATATTTTTGGGATGACCAAGGGTGACTTTTCCATGATCGACATTCTGCGCCACGTATCGATGGAAATCGGTCCGTGTCGAATTGATATCGGGACATGGACAGCAGCTGTCGCAGAAATCAAACAAGCGTTTGACATGTTTAGCGACAAAAATATTCTGACAATGCGTTGGCTTGTGGACCGCAGTTTTCCGGCACGTCAGGGAAAATACTACCGCAGCCTGCTAGATAAGTTTGGGCATGACAGTGTTCGCTTGGCTCGGTTTCACGCCAAATTTATATTGCTGGAAAACGAGGATTTTAGTGTGGCGGTGCGCACGTCGATGAACTTGAATTTGAACGCGAGGATTGAGTTTTATGAGTTGAGCGAGGGAAGCCCGATCGGCGGATACCTCAAACAGGTTGTAGATTATCATTTTGCACAACCGTCTGCCGATAGCTATGGCGCGTTTAAGGATTTTGACATTGTCGACCAAGTGAAAGTTGAGCAGCCTCAACAGCGACTGAGCGGGTGGGATTGATGGCGAGGGGGAAACTCTACATGCCGAGCGACACTGACCGCATTTTTGTTGAGCGCGCAGTTATGGCAGGAACGCCTATTGAAAAGATCGCAGGATGCCTGAATTTGCATGACGACACGCTGCGCAAACATTTTCGATACGAAATAATGACCGGGCGTGAACGGCTGAAAGGTGACGCTATCCGAGTGCTGGTCGACAGCTTGACCGATAATAGCCTAGATGCTGCAAAATTCGTGTTGGGTAGAGTTGCCGGTTGGACAGAGAAAAGTGTGGTTGATAACACGTCAAGCGACAAAAGCATGTCGCCCAATGCAGCACTGGACCTGTCCCGCCTGTCACCTGAAGCCCTGGCGGAAATTGTGGCGCTTGGCGATGCAACTGACACCGATTGACATCATTGCCGCCGAAAAAGAACTGTGCCGCCGATCACTGGCGTACTTCATCAAGCGCGCGTGGCGTCACGTCGTTCCTGACAAACTGCAATGGAACTGGCATATCGAAGCCATTGCACAACATCTTGAAGCTGTACACCGTGGCGAAATAACAAGGCTTCTCATCAATATACCCCCTGGGACTTCTAAAAGCACAATCGTAGGTGTGATGTACCCTGCGTGGATCTGGGGACCTGGTGGGCAACCCTGGCATAGGTATATCGGCGCAGCACACGAACAAGGCTTGGCGGTGAGGGATAACCGCATCATGCGTAACCTTATCACCTCGGAGTGGTATCAATCCTTGTGGCCTATCACCATGTCGGGAGATCAAAACGAAAAGTTGTATTTTGAAAACGATAAACAGGGCTTTAGGCAGGCTTGCGCTGTTGCGTCTATGACTGGTCGTAGGGGTCACACAATAGTGTGGGACGATCCGTTGTCACCCGAAAAGGCAATGTCTGACTTGCATCGGGAAACTTCAATTCGCATTTTGTCTGAAACTGTGCCGACGCGGTTAAATGACCCTGACAAATCTGCAATCATTGTAATCATGCAGCGATTGCATGAGGGAGACCCGAGCGGGCATATCCTGACAAAAGACTTAGGGTATGACCACCTTTGCGTCCCAATGGAGTTTGAAACCGACCGTAGGTCTCATACGTCAATCGGCTGGACGGACCCGCGCACGATCGAGGGCGAACTTTTAGACGCGGTGCGGTTTCCTGCTTCTGTGATTGATCGTGACAAAAAAGCTATGGGGCCATACGCGTGGGCTGGTCAAATGCAACAGCGCCCAGCGCCGCGCGGCGGCGGCATGTTCAAGCGGTCAGACTTTCGCGTCATCCAATCTGAGCCTGCGGGCTACCGGTGGGTGCGCGGCTGGGACTTGGCCGCAACTGACGATCCGTCGGCGGCCCGGACCGCTGGCGTCAAAATGGGGATCGGCCCTGACAACCGATTGTGCATCGCACACGTTGTTAAAGACCGGGTGAATGCGGCAGGGGTTGAGCGGCTGCTGGGCAGCACCGTGGCGGCCGATGGGCAAGACGTTCGAGGGTCAATCCCACAAGACCCGGGCTCTGCTGGTAAATCATGGGCTTTGCATTTGCTAAAACATGCGTTAATGGGTTATAGTTACACCGCAAGCCCTGAGACGGGCGACAAAGAAACGCGCGCAATGCCGCTGGCGGCACAGGTTGAGGCCGGTAACGTGGACATTGTGGCAGGCGATTGGAACGGTGATTTCTTGGACGAGGCGTCAACATTCCCGATGGGTAAATTCAAAGACCAGATCGACGCTGCGACCCGCGCATTTGATATGATCGTGGCACCTCGCGCATCAGCCGGTATATTCCTGCGAAAGAAAAACCGATGAACATCTTGAACGCAGCCCGTCGCATCAGTGCGATGTTTCCAGGATATTTCCAGAACGCCAAACACGACCACAATAAAGATTTTGGCTATCCCGATCATGTTGATTTTGACGCAGCGTACCAGCGATATTTGCGCAACGGCATAGCGTTCGCTGGCATTGAGCAGACCATACTCAAGACGTGGCAGGATAATCCTGAGCTGTGGGAAAACAAGGACGCCAAAGAAACATATGGCGAAAGTGAA
>Ga0222671_1000504_pt1 | contig 11699 bp, 10 predicted proteins | sample AntAcemetagen797_FD_179849 | JGI IMG/M metagenome (GOLD analysis project Ga0222671, IMG submission 179849) | Saline water microbial communities from Ace Lake, Antarctica - #797 | ecosystem: Environmental > Aquatic > Non-marine Saline and Alkaline > Saline | place: Antarctica: Ace Lake... | reverse complement strand
CTTGGAAAAAGCTTTCAATAATTATTGTTTGATTCTTTTGGATGAGATATTGCGCGGCACCAATTCCGATGACAAATACAGCGGATCGTATGAATTGTTGAAACGGCTCTCAAGCGTAAATTCGCTCACGGTTATGGCTTCTCACGATTTGAAGCTAAGCACTTTAGAGCAAGAACTTCCCGGAAAACTCAACAACCAATGTTTTGAAAGCACCATCAAAGGCAGTAAGTTATTATTCGATTATACAATCCGTCCTGGTGTGGCCGTAAACCGCAATGCCACCTGGTTGATGAAGGATATGGGGATTATTTAGGGGGGAATTTAACAATAGCGGTATGCTGTTATGTTGCGTGGCGCATTTTAACTTTTATGCTTGTTGAGTTTGATTATGCTTAAAGTTAAAATTTATTGACTTAATAGCCGCTATAAGTGGAATGCAGTAAGAGCCGCTTTTGATATTAGTTATTTATTTTTTCTTGTACTTCTTTAAATGTCAATTCACCTTTATTAATCCATTCTGTGAATCCGTTAGAATTTCGACCAAGAATCATATTTGAAGCGGCACTAGGGCTACTAAAAATTGCATCTTCTGCGAAAATTAGTTTATCACCATTATCTATAATTATTTTAGTTTCTAATAGTTTTCTACGCATATTTCTGTATGTTTCTGTACATGAATTTGATAATGATTTTTTCGCCTCGCTTCCTTTTGAAATTATATATCCTTGATCTGTTTCTGTCATTGTTGCGTTAAAAGATTTAGTTTTGATAAAATAACTTTCACGCACTTCAATTTTCTTGTCAGCTTCCGCAAAATCTTTATGACTGACTGTAGAAGAGATCAAGAAATTAAACCCCATAACAGGTAGTATGAGTTTTATCTGTTCAAGGAAGTATTCCATATCAGAAATATCTGCTTCATGAAGAGTTGGTAAACTAGGTGAATTCCCATTGTCAACTTGAGCTGTTTTTGCTTCTATCGCTAACTGTATTAGTCTTGATTCCAAATATCTAATCTGTGTTTTTGTTAAAAGTTCATCTTTACTTACGAAAAATATTAGTTCTTTAAAGTCTTTATTGGGGTCACTTAGATGTTGTTTTAGTCTTGCCTTGATGTTTTCAGCTTCTCCTATATAAATTTTCTCGTCGAATGCTTCGTCAGTTGGGTCACCTTTTAAGCAATATACTCCAGGGTTCTCAAACTCTGGTCTGAGTAAAATCTTATTGACTGAAGCTCTTGGACTATAAATTGCTTTTCCAACCCAATTTCCTATTTCACTTAGTCTCGGGCCGTAAGCTGTTCCGTCGATCATATAAACTGTAAGTTTTTTACCCATTTCCTTTTTCTACTTTAATTTTTAGTTAGACTATTGAAATTATTTTTTTCTGCCATTGAGATTTCGTTTAATATTACTTCAACAGCACTTGCCATATATTCTTCATCAATTAAGCGATAAGTATTCTCTGTAGCAAAATCTGAGAAACTAATGTTCTCTAACTTTTCAGTTATAAAATTTGTCCATTTCTTGGGTTCAAGAATTCCCCAACTCAAATTTCCCATACTAGATATATATGCTTTTATATTTGTTTCAACATCGAAAACCACCCCTAAATTAATATTGGCATTTTTGTGAGTCACTTTAGTTATTGCCATTTCGAATTCATCAGGGAAGAATGAAACATTGCTGTATTTTTGCTGTAAAGCGTTTTTTAATGTTGTCCAGAAATCGTGAACGGTATGCCATTTGACATGCTTGAAATTTTCAATAAGATATTTAGTGTTTGAATAATTTAATGCAATTATTTTTTTCAATTCGATTCTTTCTTCAATTGGCATATCGTTATGAGTTAGTTTGTTTATAAGGCTTAGATATTGTTGAATGGTTTTAGTGACCAATGATTTTTCATCTGGAATTATTTGAATGCACTCATCAAGCCAATTTCTAATTTCATTTCCATAATAAATGACGGGCACATTTATTAATTCTCCAATGCTTTCTTTAGAAGGTTGTTTGCTTTCAAACATTGTCAGGTAGTAAATGAAAACTGTATTGCATTGGAAGTCGCGGATTTCATTTCCATTTTTATCAATGCCTTTTTTTATTGTATTGTAATATCTTTCCAATTGGCCATCATAACCATCATTTTTTTTGCTGTCTTCTGCTCTATTACTGTCTTTTGCGAAAATTTTGTTTTCAATAATTATCGCTTGTTTTGTTTTTTTATTGATGATTAAAACATCGATTTCTTTATACTCTGATTTTGTTTTTTCATTTGGCAATACTTCAAACTGATGTAAATCAAATTGATCTTCATCTAGATTTAATATTTCACGGACAAAAATCTCACAAAAGCTTTCATTCATTCCGTGACCAGACTTGGATGATAATAGATAAGAAATAAAACGAGAATGTAAATTTACTTCTTCGTATTCTTTATTTAAAGCTGTAAAAACATTAAATCTATTTTTATCTCTTATTTCGTCATATTTATCTTTTACAGCTTTTATGTCAATGAATAATTTGGTAAGGGTTTCAGTCATTTCTGTTTCTATTACTTTATTGTTTCTTTGTCCACTTTAGTTTGCTATTTCGAGTAAATACACACAACACTGCGTATATCTCCGCCTTCCGCAAAGCCTAGCAATTTCTACTGCGATAACAAAAACACTGCTAAGTTAGCAATTTTCCATACTTCTATATCATCCAGCTGCGGCCAAAAGATTTTTCTAAGATTGTAAAAAAACCCAACCTTTCAAGCCTTTCCCTTACAAAGCCTATTTAATCCCAAACTGCAACTTCATATTGATAGTCGCCGTTTTCATTTTTGAGGTTGTATTAAAAGTGCCGCCCCAGGAATAATCTTCGTTGGAGTTTTGACCGATAATTTGGAAAATACCCATTTGGGCATCGCGCAAATCGCCGATTTTTGCTCCGGCATTGGCAGCTATCTTTTCAGCACGAATACGCGCGTCTTCTGTGGCAGCGGCTATCATCTCAATTTTCAGCTCGGAAAGCTTGGTATAATAATACTGTGGCGTATAGGAATAAAACTCAACACCCAGATTTATCAGATCAGTGATTTCACGGGAAATCTCTTCGATTTTTTCTACTTCAAACGACTCTATTTCTACATTCTGGCTTAGTCGGTAGCCGGTGAACGTGCTACTACTATTGCCGTTTTTATCATAAGAATAATCATGTTCTCTATTGATGTTTACAGATGAAAACTTCATTTCTGCTTCTGTAACGCCTTTGGAAATAAGGTATTCACGGATTTTTTCTTTATCATCATTAAGGCTTTTATAAACACTTTTAAGGTCGAAGTTTTTTTGACTGAAATTGCCACTCCATACAATTAAATCTGATTTAAAGTCCTTTGCGCCTGAGCCTGTTACATAAATCAGGTCTTGCGAACGGTGACGGTTTTTATAGGTGTTGGCCAAAATGCCAACGGCTATCACGATGGCTAATCCAATAATAAGTGCACTAAGTTGATTTTTCATTTTTGATGAAGTTTTTTATTAAAGGTAAAAGTAGAGAAATTATTGATAAGCTGCATTTTTAGCTAAAAGATTGTGGCTAGGGCAGGCGACTTGGCCGGTTTTTATTGTGAGTTGATTTATTTCCCTTTATTTATAATCTCACTAGCGCTCGTGCCAATATCTAGCGGCAAATTAATGGTGTTTAATGGAAATAAAATATTAGCGTCTACAGAGCCTTTTTTAACTTTCCATTTAAAGGTTGTCGATGTAATAAGCTTGTTTTCAGTTAATCTTGTAATGTCGTATGAAAACTTAATAAGTCCCATTCTCGCTTCTTCTTTTTCAATTAGATCTATATGCGTGTAATCTATGATATAATTAATTACTTCGGGTATATTTAGTGAAACATAATAATCAGCGCTATCTACCTTATTAATTGAAGACAGATCTTTTAGATTGATGTCGGCTGATTCTAATGATAGGAATATTTTTAAGACATCATTTTTCACTAGCATTGACTTAAATAGCTTGATTGTGATTAAGTCTTTTGTAATTATAGTTTCAAAATCTTTTTTGGATATTTTCTTCTCCGCCATTTTACTCTTCTTTTGCCGGATGTATGATAATTTAATTTTTGAAATTTTGTCATCGTCTCTATTAAACCTAAATTGGAAACTTAGCTCATCTTCATTTTTTACAATTGTTTGTAGTAAATACTCATATTGAGGGCGAAATAGCATTATTTTATTCATACTAAAAGTATGATTATATAATGGGTTTTTATAGTATTTAAAAAACACATTGGTAAAGACTACAGGATCAAATTTATTCTCGAATTCTTTACCCAAATCAATTCTATTGTTGTCAGTGTAGTATTGATATGCTTTAAGCGCTGGTAATGGATTTTGCGCATTACAAACAATTAAAAATAATGTGAATGTAAATGTAACAATTGTTCTTTTCATATAGAAATAAATAGTTTATTTTGAGCTAAATATGTTTTATTGTTAGCTTGCTTTCAAACTCATATTTATAGCAACCACATCGCAACCTCTACTTGATAAATTCACGTTTATGGGCTTATAATTTAAAGTCATTTATAGGCTAGTTTAATCATTTTCAAAAATACATAATAATCTTAATAGTACAGACTGGGTACGACTAATTTAGCTACGATTCACAATCGCGCCCTGACTTCAAGGAGAAGTGTAATATTGTTATTATACTGCTTTCTCGAAGACACGCGTCCTATAACTTCGCGCATGCTAGATTTTTGTGTACTTTTTATCATGAAAAAGGGCAAAGAGAAAACTAAACCATAAGTCAACTTTTCCAACAAAAAAGGCAGCCAACCGACTGCCCTTTTTAACCACAATTATTCACTAACATCTTATTTCACAAAGTCTTTCACGGCCTTATTAAAGCCTTCCGGGTTTTCAAACATCAGGAAGTGCCCCGTTTTGGGCAGCATAACTAACTGGCTGTTAGGCAATTTTTCGTGACCGGATTCAGCAATTTTTTTGGTGAAGCCCGGGTTTAAAAACCGATTAGGGATGAGGTTGTCATTTTCGCCAAAGATAATCAGCACCGGCTGTTCAATATTTTTCAGATGGTCTAGTACAGGCTCGTTTACCATGCCGTGAACTGATTGCACAACAGCATAGGAGTATGCCTCAAAATCTTTGGCAGAGCGCATCGAGATACGGTCGTCAATCATAAATTGTGCATCATCGGGCATCTTGTAAAAATTGTAATATAAATTGGTCTGAATAGCTTCTACTGGCGTTTTCATCACACCATTGAGCGTCATTACCGACTTAAACCAGGTTTTTTGTCCGGTAGAAAATTTCTCAAAACCAGCAGGCGCAACTAAAATCAGACCTTTCACAATTTCCGGATAAGTAATGGCCGTAACCAGCGAAATTTGTCCGCCCATACTGTGTCCGGCCAAATAAACTTTTTCTAAATTAAGTGTGTCAACCAATTCATTGATCACCGAAGCGTAATAAGTCATCATGCCACTGTGCGGCAGTTTGCTCGACTTTCCATAGCCGGGCAGGTCAATAGCAATGCAGCGGTAATCGTTGCGCAATACTTCGATATTTTTCTTCCAGGCAGGCAGATAACTTCCAAGTCCGTGGATGAAAATGATGGTTTCTACGCCTTTTCCTTCATCCACATAAGCCAGCTCTACTTCGTTGCTTAGCTGCACTTTATGCACATCAAAAGGGTAGGGGATTTCCTCAAAGGAAGCATACTTGGGAAGGTCCATAAGGGGATTCATTTGGCTGTAAGCATTGGTATTTAAAACAAGGGTTAAAGCACTCATGAACAGCACTATTGAAATATGTTGAATCGTTTTCATGATTTTCATTTTTTATAGATTAAAACATGAGCCATTTCACAACCAGAAAACTCGTCCAGGGATTTACAGGCCGCACACCATAAACTCCGCCATTAATTGGAGCTCCGTAACGGTCGTCGGCGCTGTCGTAAAAGTCGCCCAGCCACATGTGTGCAGCGTGCCATTCAATACTCATATAGGTGCCAACATTGTAAACCAGTGATACGTTTGCCTCGGTGCCAATGGTTTTTCCGCCGGCTTGTGGTTCGGCATTGCTCAGCGCGAAGCCGCCTCCTACTTTAGCAATAAGTTTGTAAGGAATCACGCCTTTGGAAGCCGTTGCGCTGGCAAAGCTCATGCCATAACCCATATTTGATAGGTCGGCAATGGCTGGAGTGTAACGGTTTACAACATTGCCGTGAGGCATTAGGATGTAAGTGCCTGAACTAATAAAAATTGCGCCCGGTGCAGCCCATGTGTTTCCAGTCATCACGCCGCTGTATTTTTTGTCGGCCAGTCCGTCTTCATCACCTGAAGCATAAACCAAGTCGAGTTTGAAATGATCATCGGGTGTTTGTCCATAGCGATAAATAGCCTTCAGGTTGGCGCCAAAACCTCCGATATCAGCACCTTTCTCAAATACGCCATTGCGTTTTACATCGGCTCTTCCAAAGTTATAATTAAAAAATCCGGTGAGCGTTACGCGATCGGCCATCATATCGGCATTTCGACTAAAAAATGCGCCAGTCCAGAAGATATCTGCTTTGTAAGGATCTGTTCCAAACTTAAATTTGAAGGTTCCCATATAGTCGTTGAGTAGGGAATTTAATCCTTGTCCGAGTATGGAAATGCCGCCATCTCCGGCTGAGCGGTCGCGCACGTAATTGAAGGATGCGCCCACGTTCCACAAAGGTGATACGCTGCGTTCGGCCATCAGCTCGAACATATTTACGTCATCATCAAGAAAAATACTGTTTTCGTAAAACTTATAAAATCCGGCTTTGTATTTACCAAAATCGCGGTCGTGTCTTACCGTAACTCCAACAGCATCAGTTCCAAAATAACCCAGGCGGTAACCTGTATTGGTCATTTTGTCGAATAAAGTGCGGTAGGCATTATAGGGGGTGTCGAACATGCGTTGCATACCCAAATTAATAGACCAGCGATCCCAGGGAATCAGTTCTAATTCAATATTTTGTGTTTGCAGGTTTACCTGGTCTGCCGAAATAGCACCTCCCAGGTTTCCGCCTGTGCCGTAAGAGGCATCGCCCCAGGTCCAGTCGATTTCGAAAGAAGCCCTGAGGATGGCTTTCCCATTGAAAAGATGGGGCTGATAAATGAAAAATGGAACAATGCGCTGTTCAATATACATGGCGCGAGATGTGTCTGAGGTCATTGATCCGTTTTGTCCGAATAACCGGCCAACAACCTGTCCGCGCAAAAATTCACTGGTGGGATAAAAATTGGAAGCAACCCCTTGATTGATAAAAAAGGCGAGAAACTGAAATTCTTTGTCAGACTTTTCTGGGATTTCCTTGCTCATAAAATGTGTTGTCGGTGCTTGTGCCAAAAGCATACCGATGCTTGCAAACAGCGCTGCAACAAGAAAAGTAAATTTTTTCATAGTTTAAATTTTAAGCTAAAAATGCTGTTACAAAGTAAAAAGAGTGAAAACTCAACACCAATTGTTGATTCATTGTAAAAACGGCTGACAAAGCTTGACTTTATCAGCCGTTTTAGGTTTATAAAACTTAGTTTTTAATGTACTTTTGGACGTTTGATTCGCCATAAGCACCGCCACTTGTGCTACCAAATCCACCGGTAGCTGTAGGGGGTGTTACACCAGGAATTTCAGGATCTGTTTGTGCAATTTCGTATTTCATGGTAACGCCACCTTCTAGCATTACTTCAAAAATACCTTCACTTACCAGGCTCGAAGGACTGCTTTGGTTCGTGGTGATGGTCCAGATATTTCCAGTGCCAGATTTGGCCTGAATGAAAGTTCCGAGGAGCGTGGTTTTTGAGCCATCTACGGTAAAGCTTTCTACAACGTATGTGTTGTCACCTTTGAAGTTAGCAAAGATTGAATCTACACCTGCAAATATCAGCAGTGGAGCAACATTTGCGCCTGAAGAAATCCATTGGCCAATGATTCCAAGTTCGTTCAGCATCGCTTTTTTACTTTCTGTAGTAGCAATTGCAGCGCCGGCAGCATTGTAAATGCTGGTGGCAGAGGCTGGAGCCACAACAAGTTCTTCAGCGCCATTGGCGATGCCGCCAAGTACGAGATTAAGTGTTGCAGTGGAAGTTCCGGCTGTGTGTGTAACCGTGAAACTTGTTAAAGTTGCTGTTCCACCAGTGATTGTAACATTAAAAGATGCGGCCTCAAGGTTTCCAGTTTTGTCGGCCATTTTGTAAACGGCTTCACTGAAAGAAACTGCTGCTGTAGCATTGTCTGCAGAAACTGTTACGTCTACAAAGTTTGCAGGAACTTTTGGATCGTCCTCGTCTTTTTTGCAAGAAGTCATTACGATGCTCATTCCGAGCAGGATTGCCATAAGGCTAAACAATTTAGTTTTCATAAGATAAAAATTTAAAATTAGTGAATGTTTAATTTAACTATTTGGGTTTAAAGATTTTCTGTCAATTTTTCCAGCGTCATTTTTGGGTAGTGCTTCTACAAACCGAAAATGCTTTGGGATTTTATATTTTGCTAGCTGCTCGCGGCAATAGGCTGTTAGTTGGGTAGCGTCTGTTTGTTTGTTGGCTTTCAAAACAACAAAAGCCATGCCGGATTCACCCCATTTTTCATCGGGAACGCCAATAATAGCGACTTCTTCGATGTCAGGATGCTTCCGCAGCGCAAATTCTACTTCAGCCGGATATACGTTTTCGCCTCCGCTGATGTACATATTTTTGAGTCTGTCAATCACATAAATGTAGCCTTCAGCGTCCTGATGAACGAGATCACCCGTGTGAAACCAGCCGTCAACAATAGTTTTGGACGTTTCTTTGGTATTATTCCAATAGCCAGGCGTAACATTAGGGCCTCTAAGTAAAAACTCACCGTCTTCGCCTGCTTTCACTGCATTTCCGGCCTCATCAGCAATACGGATTTCATAGTAAAAGTTTGGCTTCCCGATGGATCCTTGTTTGCGGATGGCGTCTTCCTGATTGAGTGAAGTTACATTGGGACCTACCTCAGTAAGGCCATAACCTTGGCGGATGGGAATATCTTTGCCGTGCCATTTTTCGATTAGCGGAATGGGCATTGCCTCTCCGCCAACAATAAAATAGCGCACTAAACTAAGGTTTACTTGTTCAAAAGCAGCATCATTTGCCATCATTTTCAGCATGGTTGGAACCGCCCAAAAAATCGTCATTTTGTAGTCTTCTAGTGCTTTTAATACCTGCTGTGGATCAAATTTCCGCATCAACAAAGTGTAAGCGCCGTGGTGCATAAAGGGAGTTTGTAGCACGTTCCAGCTTCCGGTATGAAAGGATGGCGCGCAATTTATCGAGCGATCCTGGGAGGTGATATCGAGTCGCATTTCGGTGTTGATGCTGTTCCAAAACAACATTTTGTGGGTATAGATTGCCCCTTTTGGGAAAGAAGTTGTACCCGATGTAAAAATCAAAAATATTGGATGACCTTCATCGAAAATGGCATTTTCAAAATGATATGCTGTTGTTTCTGATAAAGCTTTTTCAGAAATCGCTTCAAGCTCTTCCAGTGAATGCATTAGTGTGATTTTGTTGAAATGTTCGGTCTGATTTAGTTTGTTATCAAATTGTTTCTCATAGAATATAGCTGCCGGTTTTGATTCGCCGAGCAAAAAGTCAATTTCTACTGATGTAAGTCGGTAGTTGAGCGGAACCAGCACGATTCCGGCTTTTTGTGCAACCACAAATAAACTTATAAGTTCGAGCCTGTTTTCGCTTAAAATAGCTACCCGATCTCCTTTGTTCAAACCATATTCACGGCTGAATTTATCAGCAAGAAAATTGCCTAAGCGATCAAGCTGTTTCCAGGTGAAGGTTCTGCCGCTTTCAAATTCCTCGAAAGCAACTTTATCGGCCTGATATTGCGTCCATTTTGCCGTCCAGTCGAATTGATTGCTCATGCTAAATTCATTTTTTTCTTGTTAAACAAATGCCAGATAAGTCCCGTCAGCGTTGATGCTACAATGGCCGAAGAGGCTGCAATAGCTGGGTTTCTTACAGGACCTTCGATAAATGTGGTGAAAAATCCAAGCGAAAGTGGTTGAATTGCATGCCATGCAGGCAAACCGTAATAGACTAAAAAATGAACAACAATCGCCGTTATGCTGGCTGCAAAAACCGTTTGCACGCGCACATTCTTGAAGAAAATGCCAAAAATAACCGGAACGAAAGCAGCTGAGAAATAGGCGTAAACACCATTTTGAGCAAAAATTCCAACACTGAGTTTGGGATTTGCCAACTGTCCATAAGCCAGATAGATAGTTACCGCTGCCATTACAACAATGGCCAGCTTATTGATTTTTATCAGGCTTGAATCTGTAAAGTTTTTGCGGCCAAAAAGCGGCTGAATTAAATCGGAAGTGATGGTGGTAGAAACAGATTGAACCAAACCTTCCAAGGTTGACATGCCAGCGGCGATAAGTCCTAAAACCACAAACAAACCTACTAAAACCGCCAATGTACCATCAGCAAAAACCTTTATAACATAAGCCGGAATAATATTGTCGTTGGCCAATGGTGCGCCATCTAACATCAGGTTTGGAAATTCCAGACGGGCATAAAGTCCAGCAATCACAACGGCAAAAAATAGTATTTCAGCAATAACTGCTGTCACCAAAAACTTATTAACATCGGATTCTTTTTTGAGCAGCAGCGATTTGGTGATAATATGCGGCTGCACCACGATGGCGATTCCTACCACGACCTGTGCAAAAATAATTTCAAAAAAATTGCGAAAAAGTGGACTTTGGGGATTGGTAGATTTGGCCAGCACCGGATCGATGGCAGCTAGCTTGTCTAAAAATCCGTGAACGCCACTGCTGAAATGTTCAAAGCCGGAAGTAAGCAAAATCACAGCAACAATAAGCATTACAGCAGCCTGGATGGTGTTGGTATAAACCATTGAATTGGCGCCGCCGTACATCATATATCCAAAGACGAATAGCACGATTACAAGCATCACATTCACTTCGTTGAGGTTGAGTGCCTGAGCCAAAACTTTAGTGAGCGCTACCACAATCAATACAATAAAAGTGAGTAAAAGCAGTGCCATAATACCCATAAAAAAGGCATATGACTTGCTGTCGTAGCGTTTGCCAATCCATTGCGCCAGTGTTAGTGCTTTTACGGTTTGGCCGTGTTTTCGGAAGCTTTTGGTAAGTACTACCAACGAAATCATGGAAGCCAGCGGAAGAAACAGACCATAGGACAGCACCCCAGAAACACCGAAATTAGCGATAAAGCCGGGGTTGATTACAAAAGTAGCGGCACTCGTCATACTTGCTGCCAGCGACAATCCTACTGCCACGGGCGAAAACAGCACGCTTCCGACTGCATAATCGCTGATACTTTTGGTTTTGCCGGCGCCTTTAAAAACAAGGTACAGCACCGCCATCACATATATTGCGAGTAAAATCCAGGTTCCTGTAATTTGAGCTGAAGTAGGCATGTCTTGTTTATTATTAATACCTGAAAGCTGCACTGGCAAAGGCCAATCCGCCACCTGAACCGATTAAATACATCAAATCGCCTCGCTTAATTTTTCCCTTGGTAATGCTTTCGTGCAAGGCCAGCGGAATACAAGCTGATCCGGTATAACCGTAATGATGCATCACGGTGGGCGCTTTTTCGCGTGGTACACCGAGCTTA
>Ga0222671_1000503_pt1 | contig 11704 bp, 9 predicted proteins | sample AntAcemetagen797_FD_179849 | JGI IMG/M metagenome (GOLD analysis project Ga0222671, IMG submission 179849) | Saline water microbial communities from Ace Lake, Antarctica - #797 | ecosystem: Environmental > Aquatic > Non-marine Saline and Alkaline > Saline | place: Antarctica: Ace Lake | collected... | reverse complement strand
ATATTACGAATCGTATATCAAACGAAAAAAAAAAAATAAAATACTTAAAATTTAATATATAACTTTAAAATAAAATAGGACAAAAATGTTATGTGTATTGAGTCCAGTGTATGGTTCCCAAAAAGATTTGACATCAGTCATTTACCAATTTACAAAACAAACCTATAAAGGAAATAGAATTCTAATAATTCTTGATGATTCTCCTATTAAAGCTCCTCAATCTTTTTTGGATAATTTTGACATGACATATGTTTTCTACATTCATCAAAGTGAAAAAAAAACAATTTCCATGAAAAGGCAAATTCTTAAAGATATTGCTATCAAAGATTTTGGTGGAATGTATATGGTTTGTATGGATTCGGATGATATATATAACAAAAATTATTTATCATCTATGGTTTCTCTTCTTAAAGCAGGAAATCATCTGGTCAGTTGTAAAGATTTAATTTATTTCGTTCCTTCTTCCTCTCGTACCAGTGTTTATAAAAAGACAATCACAACAAAAAACTTTGCGATACACGCAGCATTAGGATTTACAAAAGAATATGCATTAAATCATCAATATAAAACAACTGTAAAACAATCTGAAATTTTATCATTTACAAACAATTTCTCTAGAAATGTTACATATTTACCTGGTATACATTGTTTGATGATTCATTGTCATAAAGGAACACTAGTTGATCATTGCAAAATGTTTAATTCTAAGAATGCTCTTCCACAATCTGTTCAAGATCAACTTATAAAAGAGAATATTTCGGAAGATCCAAAAATAAGAGCCCTTGTTTTACCAAACTCATTTGTAAATGGACTTTCTTATGTTACGAAAAAACCTATTAATTTATTCAAAATTGAAAACAATAAAATTGAAAACAATAAAATTGAAAACAATAAAATTGAAAACAATAAAATTGAAAACAAAGATGATATAGAAATCTTAGATGGTGGATATATTCCCGATATGGTGAAACAAATAGTTATGACTGATCCGGTGTCTATATCAAAATCAATAAAAAAACCAGCTACCCCAGTAATAAAAGCTGAACCAGTAATAAAAGCTGAACCAGTAGTAATAAAACCAACTGAACATGTAATGAAACCAGTAATGAAACCAGTTGAACCTGTGAAAAAACCAGTTGAACCTGTGAAAAAACCAGTTGAACCTGTGAAAAACCCAGTTGAACCAGTAATAAAACCAACTGAACATGTAATGAAACCAGTAATGAAACCAGCTGAACCTGTAATGAAACCAGTTGAACCAGTAATGAAACCAGCTGAACCTGTAATGAAACCAGCTGAACCTGTAAAAACAGTTGAACCTGTGAAAAACCCAGTTGAACCTGTGAAAAACCCAGCTGAACCTGTGAAACCAGATGAACCTGTAATAAAACCATCTACCCCTGTAATGAAACCAAATGAGCCTGTGAAACCAGCTGAACCTGTTAAAAAACCATCTACCCCTGTAATGAAACCAGTTGAACCTGTAATGAAACCAGCTGAACCTGTTAAAAACCCAGCTGAACCGATTGTGGTAAATAATACATCGATATCCGATCCAATTGATATAAAAAAAACAATCTCGTTAACAAAATCAAGATCTTTAGAAAATTACGAATATAAATTGGGAAATATTATTCCATCAAGCGTATATAGCGTCTCTATGGAGAATATAGGCGCTCTATCAAATGTCTGATATGTTTTTTTTTTTTTACATATCTTCATCAGAATCATGAATGAATAAAGCACCAACAATGTTTGAATCAATCATTTTAATAGGGAGTTTTGTGACTCTAGTTTTTTTTTTATATTCTTCTTCAAAAATATCGGGATTTTCTTTATATTTTAAAACATTTTTCCAAACTGTATCTAATTCGTTATTCATGTTACAAATAAATCGTGGGTCTCTATCGACCCTTTTTAAAGAAAACTTTTCTAAATACCAAAATATGATATTACTTTTCTTGATATGTTCTGTAACATGTTCTTTTATCCAAATACGTAATTCTTTTGCGGAAGCTTCTGATGGGCTATATGTAAAGGATTTACCGTCTTCGCTTTTTATGAGAATTCCCTTTTCTTGAAAACGTTCAGTAAATGTATCAAATTCTTTTTCGTAATCCTCGAAAAAATCTTGTTCGTTCGAATACGTTTCGAATTTGGCTTCCAAAAAGTCACACTCATCTAAATCACATGCATCAAGTTGTCCCTGCATTTGATAATAATATTGTTTCAGAAAGGAATCTTCTGTGATAACTCTTTTATATGGACATTTAATCTCTAACATAACCCCTAAATCCGTAATTCCATCTGGAGATGCACCTAAAAATGTATGCTTTGGATTTTTAACTAATCCAAATTCGTGAACATGAATTCCTGTTCGTTTCATATATAAATCAATTGCAATGGGTTCAAACATAACACCCCATTGTAAAAATATATTTGAAGCGCTATCAAACGTGCTTTCTACAAATCCACATTTCTTTTCGTAAAACTTTTTTGGATCACCTTTTCGTCCAAATTTTTCAATTCCGAGCGCGTCCCCAAAATCACTAGCGGTGATCAATTGTGTCCGTACATGATACCAAATAGGTGTACGCTGTTCAATCTTTTCTAGCAGAAAAAGTTTATGAAGTTGTTTTCTATTATTCTTTATTTTAATAATTCGTTCACGAATAAATTGAGTAGAATACAAATTACGAGTATGAAATATATGTTTTAATCTGTTTGATATTTGTGTGTAAAATGATTTTGGAAGATCTGAATCCAAATCTAATTTACAAGACATATTCTTTTCAACAAGGTATGCGTGAATGATATTATCCAAATCAAAACGAGGATCCATTTTTTTTTTTTTTATTATTATTAAAAAGTTGATTTTAAAAAATGATAAAAATGAACAAAAGTATATTAATTAAGTCTTGCTTTTTTCCTTTTTAATAAACAAATTCAAAACTTATTTAAATCAAATTTTATCTTATACTTTTAAACAAAGAGAGAGAGAGAGGGTATAATATCCTATCATATCACCCTCTTTTATATCTCTCTTATTTAACTTAAAATGAACACTCTTTTCAAACAATGGGATGAAAGGGTAACACCTTCTGAAAAAAAAAAGGTAAGTGAAGCTTCTCTTACATCTATTGATCGTAACTCAAAAAACCTTTTAAACAATATCCTCATGACCAATAAAAGATATTTGAAAGAAGAAATTCCTTCAGCTTTCAAGTATAACGAGGAGACATCAGAGTTTGAACCTTTTGACGTAACAAAAGCCATAACACCTTTTGTGACATCTAAAGAAGATTTATTTGAAAGTTTAGAGATAGAAAGAGAAAACTATTTAGCACAACAAATCGCTAAAAAAGAATTAGCAGAACAAAAGAAAACCGATAAAAAAATTCCTAAAGTACCAAAGTTAAAAAAATCCAGTTAAAATGTTATCATTCTCTTATGAAACTGATTTTGAAACACAAGTGGGTATTGACGAAGTTGGTAGAGGATGTTTTGCTGGACCGGTTGTTGCAGCAGGTGTTGTGTGGGACACTCAATGGTTACACGACTCTGATAATGAAATGTTAAAACAGATTAAAGATAGTAAAAAAGTATCACAAAAAAAACGAAAAATATTGAGTAACTTTATAAAAGAACATTCTCTTTTTTATTCTATTTCTTTTGTGGATGAAAAAGTTATTGATGAAATAAATATTTTAAAAGCAACCCATATGGCTATGCACAATGTTATTGATGACATAAACAGTAAGATTTATTTAGATCGTATTTTAGTAGATGGAAGTAATTTCAAAGTTTATGTTAGCAAATGTAACGCTTTCAAAAAGGGAAAGGGTAATATAAATGAAACCAGATTTACAGTTCCTCATATATGTGTCCCAAACGGTGACAATATACGTACATAAATATTGCTGCCGCAAGTATTATAGCAAAAGTTGCTCGCGACGAATATATGGAAACATTATGTAAAGATGAACCTATTTTACAGGAAAAATATGATTGGAAAAATAATAAAGGGTATGGTACTAAAAAACATATACAAGGTATTGAACAATGGGGTATTACACCACATCATCGTAAAACATTTGGTATGTGTAAAAAATATTAAAAATAATTTTTTTTATTGGATAGCACTTTCATAAGCACCTACTTGTGATCCTTGTGTGAATAAATGAGGTGCAGCCCAATACGTTTTCAAAATGCCTAATTTTCCATATAACCACATTTGCATATCTATTTCGAGTGAATATTTTCTTTTTTTATTCAATGTAACAAGTTGGTTACATGCTTTTTTAGTGATAACATAAGCACCTGTACATCTCATTCTTCCGTCTGGAATTTTATAAGACAATTTATCAGGTTTTATTTCACAAGAGGGTAAATATCGTTCAACAGTTAAACCTGCACCATTCTCAAGAGATAAAACATCACACGCTTGTGGAAATTGTTTCATCAATGAGATCAAACCGTTCATAGAATTATTCAAAAAAAGTATATCGTCTTCAAGTATGAGAACTTTTTCGTATGTTGAATTTTTAACAGTTTCCCAAATAGATAAATGGTTAATACCACAAGATATATTTCCTCTGCTTATGTTTTTTGTAAGATATTTATCTTCACCAATGACACGAAGTTCTTCATTGCGTTGGACTTCATCCGTACTATAATATTTATTAATAATTTCTGAAGTTAAGCTATCCTTATACGTATTCACATAAAATGTGTAATATTTTGGGTTTATACCGTTAGTTTGAAAAACTTTTTCTAAATATTGTTTTTTTTCTACAAAAATATCACAATGAACAATATATATATGATCTATATTTGGAAAAGTGCCTGACATATCCATTTTTTATGCTCTATGAATATATAATGGAACATTCGTTTTTAAATATATTTTTTTTTTTTTAAAAGGAAACACCAAATGAAGCAACTTGATTTACAGCTTTAAGAACCCCCGTTGGGAAGTATTCATGCTTAACAAATTGAAGTTCTTTGTTATTGGTGATACGTATACTGTAAGAAATCTTTTCTAGTTCACCAGATGTATTTTCGATAACACTACTTATTCTAAGTGCACCACCTTTAAGTTCCCAAAATGATTCAGTTTTAAGTTGAATACTAGGTTTGGTAGCAATTCTCCCAACATACTCAGTTTGAATGTCGTTAATTGTTGATAAAGGACCGTTCTGCATACCTCCTACAATTGAACCTTCTTGTATACCTTCTGACCAATTCCATAAGAACGATTTTTCAAAAATATTACCAACAACAGCATTATCAAATAAGTCTGAGTTGTTGCTATTGAACCCTTCCATAATACCTTCAATTTTCAATCCTGATTTATTATTCAATATACCATCAACATTTATATATTGTTGACCACCGGGTACATCGTTGGATCCACTCGCTAATGTGATTACCTTATCTTCAACCTGAAGGGTGGTTGTTGTAACATCAATTTTGTTGAAACTTCCCAAAATGTCAAGGTTACCATTTACTGTCAATGTACCTGTATTATTAGGTCCTAAATTAATTGAAATGTCATTACCTCCATCTAGTGGAGTAATAGTATTAGTGAGTAATATTGCTTCAGTCAAAATATTACCAGATACGCTTAAATCATTTGCTAATGAAACTGTCGCATTGACTTGTAACGTGTCTTGTAAAAAGGTTGGACCTACAACAATTAAATCAGAATTTAATTGAGTTGTACCTTCAATAATAGCACTGGAACCAACTGAAATAGTTCCGTGTGTAATAGTTGTTTCCATGTTTACAGTTTTTCCAACACTTAAATTGTCCCTTATGAAAACATTGCTGTTAACAATGGTATCATTATTGATAGTTGTTTTACCTGTAAGAGTGGTTTCTCCTAGAACACTGAAATTTTCTGCGATTTGAGCATTGTTATCAACGAAAACTTCACCGCTGACACTTAAAGTATTAGCCATGGTTACTTTTCCAATAATATCGACGTTACTGTTAAATGTAGAAATATTGACAACATCAAGCGTATTCTGCATTTGAACCGCTCCTTGAAGAGTTGTGTCTCCTCCAACTGACAAAACATTTTCAAGTTTAGTAGTGTCGCCATGAACATAAAGTGTATCTCGTAATATAGTTTCCAGACGTACATCTAATTTTTTTTCTATATTTACATTATCCTTCAGTGTTGTTAAGCCTTCCACAGTAAGGGTGTTGTTAAAATTTGCAACTACATGAACATCCATCAGGTTAGATGTCATAGTCATTCTGGCAATATTTGAATCACCCGCATGAAATCTCAATGTATCATCATCGTTTAGATCAACTTCCGCAACAATAAAGGTATCCTTATCTATGTCAATAACACCTCCTAATCCGATCCAATCGCCTTGATTATTTATACCTTCAAACTGATTCAATTCAGTATTAAAATATACATAACCTACGTTATTACTACTGCTATCTGGTCGTCTATCTAAGTCACCGATTGGAATTTTTAGTATAGGACCATCTATAAAAACATTACTTTCAAAAGTAGCAACACCACTTACAGACAAATCACCTTCTATACCGAAATCTCCATCAAACGCAACTGGACCAATGAGTCTTAACCCTGTCAAATCCGTAGATAAGACATTCCATTTTGAACCAGAAACATTAGATTCACTAACCATTAAATTGTCAAGAAGCACTTTTTTAATATTAGATCCTGAATTCAATTGAAGTGCATCATCATCTCGTGTGGAGTTAAAGGATACTACGTTAAACGAGCTTCCTGGTGTATGAGAAGTATTAAACGTTTCGTTAATAGTCATGACATTGGAATCGTATATACTCAACGAAATAGTTCCCGAAGACCCAATTTCAATCGTATTTAAATCTTTACCATAAATCTGTGGTAATAGCACGGGACCGAGTACAGTATAGGGACCTGTTGCTCCTGTATAAGGATAATTTACTTGAGTTGATGGTTTTCTGGTAAAAAGAGTGTCTGTTCCAAGAACCTTAAAATCGTTGAAAGGACTATCAGGATCTGACATATTTTTTTTTTGATGATATATTTTTAATATTTTAAAACAATTTAAACTAAATATACTAAATTTAAATCATATAAGAAAGATATAAAAAAAATGTATCGCCGTTATTATGATGTTTATATTGATTTTTTTTTAACAATCATTTATAATTTAACAACAATAAACACAACCAACGAATGCCTTTTTGTAAGAAATACCTTTATATTCGAATTCTTCACATGTATATAATTCAGATTGTATATAGAAATTACAATCGCACGTTATTTTAGCAACTGTATAATTAAATTGTTGTTTACTTTTTTGACGCATTCCGTAACCGTCTACACGTGATGTTGTAATGTAATCACCATTCGTAAACGCACCGTTCACATCACATACCCATATTCCACCCTCACCTACACTATTGACCATCACTTTATTTGAAACTTTGTCTTTTTCCAAAACAAAACTTAAATGACCCAATTTGAATTCACGAGAATCAGAATTTGAATTTTCAAAACCACTGACAACCCCAAACACTCGTTGGTCGAATTCTTCAATACACAATGAAACGACAGGAATTGCTTCATTCATCCTTATTCGTGTTTCGTTGTAAATATCCATGTATTGACCGGTGGATACCACAATTTTCCCTATAAAAGATTCCATAATATGATCTGTACATTCAAAAGTGGTACTACATCTATGTTGTCCCGTAAAATTCAACACCCCTTCATCAAATTGATCGTGGAAAGTAATTTTAGAACCATTCTTTGACACAAATAGTAAATCTGCAGCGTGTGGAGTTATTTCGTTGTCTAAATTCATTTGTTCTTCACTAAATATAGTCCAAAAACTCACATTTGAATTTATTTCTTTGTCTAACGGAAACATGTATAATTTATCATTCATATTTACATTAGACATCGTAGTTACAGGGAGATTGAAATCAACATGATCTTTGAATTCAGCAGGTTCGTTGAATAATATAAGCTTATTGACATGTAAATTACTACTTGTTTCTATTATATTTACTAACAATCCTCTCATCAAATCATCAAAATTTTCGTTTTTATACCACAATTGATCATCAATAATTCTTAACACCGGATTTGTACTGTTATCGTTTACTGTAAAATTGCGATTTATTATTAAATCATGATTGTCTATGGAAAAAGATACATCTTGTCCATTATGAATTCTAAAAGTTTCATTATTCTCAAAAACAATATCGGGACCATACACATGTAAATTACTCATTACATTTAACGAACCCTGTATTGAAACATTACCCAAATAATTTACATTGGAAGAATGAATAAGAAAGTTCCCACCTTTAAATTCAACATCACCATGTACAGTAAGATTGCTTCCTATGGTCAATTCACCTTCAAGATTTAATGTATCCTGGTAAAACCCACTTAATGGAACCATATTTTGTAAAAATTTGTCATTCAACCAAGGGGCAATATCGTTGTAGAAAGATTTTAAATTTACATTTCTTTGATTAGAATTTATCCAACCTGTATTAAAATTAAATACATTGATATCTGCAGGGTTTACTTCTAACCAAGGTGCTAAATCATTATGAAAATATGCGAGGTTATAATTACTTTGACCGTTTCCAACAATATTTGGTAATTTCAACCATTTATATTTATCCTCAAAATTAAATTTGTCTAATAAGATATCGCCTTGTTTAATTCGTAACCATCTCCATGGGTTATTAAAAGCATTCAATGGAATCATATCCTGTCGTTCGTTTAACCATTCAAACCGTGTTTGAACTACCTGAGCTATATTATCTTTTGAGGCATTGTCTTTTACCCATCTTGGGAATATTGTTTGGTAATTAAACAAAGATAAATCAATATTAGATTGATGAAAATCTAACCAAGGGGCTAAATCGTTATTGAAGTCAGCCAAAGATATATTATTTTGGTTTTTGTGAATCCATGGTGCAAATTCATCATTATTAAAAAGATGTAAACCAATATTAGATTGGTAAAAATCTAACCAAGGAACAAGATTTTCTATTTGTATATCAAATGATGTGTTATTTTCATCACTCATAAATTCATATATATTACAATAACTACCATCCGATGGATTTCTTATGTACATAAGATCAACTTGAGCATACTGAGTAAATGTGTTACTGAAAGAAGCGACCTTATTGAAGTCTGCTCTTTCCTCAAAAGTAACGTTTGAACTGAAAATGACTTCCTTCGTAAATTCAGTTGGTTTTTGAACTTCAATCTTATCAACTGTTACATTCATAATAATTTCTTCATTACCACCAAATCTAGTATCTCTTATTAAAAACTTTTCTTCAGGACCTAAATTTATGTTCACATTGTCGTTAAATGTGGTATCTTTGTTTACATTTATTTGACCATCAAAAAAAGTCTCCACATCAACCTTGAATTCACTTATTAAACCATGTGTTTTCCGTATATGAACATTGTCGTGTAAAATGGTGTTTGATTGTACTTCTAAACGAGTGACAAATCCATTATTTATATGAGACTCGTTTAGAGAAACAAGTTGGTTATATACAGTTAAATTTTCAGTATTAAGATCACTTGTGAAATTTACAGGTTCGTTAAAAGACATTGATGATGTCACATTTATATTAGATCCAATTACACCTTGAAATACATCATTTATATTGAAATAATTATCAAGAACATTTCCTATACCGTCTAGTATGGGTCCTGTTTGAGAACCATTCGCTCTCAAAATAAAGACGTTGCTTCCAGAATTCTGAATTTTATTCCCAATTACAAGAGAGTTTAGTCCAGAATTTGAACTTTGTTGTCCTATAATAGTTCCTTGTCTTCCAGTATTGAAACTATCATTTCCTATTAACGTAGACCTACCACCACTTGATTTATTTGAAACACCGATACCTATGTTGTGTGAAATATTACCCCCTCCGTCAATAGATATTTGGTTCTGAGCATTTTTAGAACTATCGTATCCGATGTACGTATTATAATAGCCTTGAACATTCGCATAACCAGCATTATTACCCACAAATGTGTTATAGGATGAAAACTTTTTAATTGTTTTATCTAAATTTGTAGTATTAAATCCTGCACCACTTCCTAACATTACATTATGAGACGAGTGTGTTAATTTAGATCCTGCTTTAGGTCCTACAATCACATTTTGTACTCCAGAATAATTTGGTACCCTTTCGAATGGTTTTCTTGCAAACAATGAATCCGTAGTAAAAAACAATAAATTGTCAGCACCTTCGTCATTTATTCCATCAAGCGACAATTTGTTCTTGTATGAATTTAATGAAAGCATTTTTTGAGATTTTTTTTAAATAGAAATACTTCCACAAGCTTTATTATAATTCAGGTTTTAAAAATAAAAAGAAAATTACCCTCCACAGCTTTTATTATGATTCAGGTTTTTTTTTTTTTAAAAAAAAAATAATCTATTAAAATCTACACATCTCAAATATATATACTCTATGGATTGAGTCAAATTTAACCTAGGATCACTAGAAATAGTATTCGTTTTGTACCAATGTAAAACATCTTCATGTTTTATGTCAATTAAACCACCTAAACATTCTGAACATGCGTGGTTTGCTGTAAAGTCTAGATGAACTCCAACCAGGATATATATTCATATTTTTACAAATATCAAAAAAAACATTTTAGTTTCGCTAAGAACATCATTAAGGTTTAAAGAAGTTATGTTACCATGTGTCGGGTCAATCATCCATATTACGTTTAGTTTTTTGTTTTTTGTCAACTTTAATAATATTAGGAAAAGTGTTAACTATATATTCATTTCCAAACATAACAATATTGTATGAATATTGTATGGATTAATTCTTTCAATAACATTTATTAATTCATTTGGATCTGTTGTATGTCCAACCTTTATTCCAATAGGATTTTCAATTCCTCTCAAAAATGCAACATGTGGGTCCTTCAAGTTTTGTAAGGTTTTCATTTTTATCCATAAAAAATGAGAAGAACCATTGTAATATTTTGTGTCAATATTTTGTGTCAATATTTCATGAGACGTATATATTGTCGGTCTATTTACTTCAATTTTAATTCCAAAGAGCGATATCATTTTTATTGATTTCTGTATTATGTAAAAAATATTATTATATTTAATGAATAATCTCCTGTTTATTTGGATATTTTTTAGCATCCAATGATTAAAATCTTCCAAATTCACAAATTCACTATAGGACATAGTTCTGATAAGATTATGAGTGTTAGCGTAACTTTCGAAATAATTAGTTTCATTCACTTTTTGTTTAACCGAACTTAATTTTACAATCTTTATAATCTTTGTCTCTTTCTGATAGGAAGCTGTCATCGATAATTGAACCAATAGTTTAATCACTTCCTTGAATTATAAACGATTTTCCTTGACTAACATGTAGAAGGTCTTTTTTTTTCAATTCTTCAATTTCTTTTCCAAACAGTGAACTATTTTCTTTTATAGTTTTTGTTAATTTTATTGTAACGTGGTGAATATTTTGTTTTTTTTCCCCCTAGAATTATGTGACGAATTACATAAAATACGCTTATATGAGACTATATTTTTGTTATTTTCAAAACATTTTAATAACGTATTTTTATTTACACTATATTTTTGAAATAACATAAGAATGTTTTTTTTTTTTTTAAAATTTAATTTTTTATTTTTTT
>Ga0222671_1000495_pt1 | contig 11987 bp, 9 predicted proteins | sample AntAcemetagen797_FD_179849 | JGI IMG/M metagenome (GOLD analysis project Ga0222671, IMG submission 179849) | Saline water microbial communities from Ace Lake, Antarctica - #797 | ecosystem: Environmental > Aquatic > Non-marine Saline and Alkaline > Saline | place: Antarctica: Ace Lake | collected... | reverse complement strand
CAGGGTTGGGGTAAACTTCTAAATTGCCCGACCCGGGCAGGCTTTCATGCAAGACGGTGGTATCCTCAAATCCTATCTCAAATATCCACCAATCTTCATCATATAACCCACCATGCGGCTCACAGCCAACATCATAAGAAGGACCGAAATTAGTTTGAGCTGCTATCACATAATTAGAGTCATTATTTTTTGTTATACTACTACTCCACAAAAATTCATTCCCTACACCACCAAAACATTTTTGAGTAATGATTTCACCTACACTGTCAATTTTAAAAAACCATATGTCATTGTCATATTCACTTATCGAGTGATTATTTGTTATATCTCCGTTTTGTGATTGGGTTGGTGCAAATATTACGATACAATCATCACTAGTTTGAAAAACACTAGTAGGGGTTTCATTCATTGACCCCCCAAAACATTTTTGCCATATTATTTTTCCAAAAAAATCTATCTTAATTACCCATACATCTCCTTCACCATGCCATCCCGAACCGTTAAGGTCTCCATCTGATGAGCCACCATATCCTGATAAAATATATCCATTTTTTGTTTCCAATATAGCACTAAATCCATCACTACCACTACCCCCGTAACAATTTTGCCATTCAATATTACCAATAGAATCAAGCTTGATCACGACAGCTTCGGAATTATTATTAAATGGCTCACAACTTAGATTGCCTCCATTACCAATTGTTGAAAATCCACCTAACAAAAATCCTCCATCAGATGTTTGAATAATGTCGATACCCCAGTCAAAATCATCGGTGCCAAAACTTTTATCCCATTCTATACCTCCATCACTATTAAGTTTTACTAACCACATATCATACATCCCATAATTTACTGAAACATCCCCGGTTTGTGAACCAGTATAACCAAACATGGCAAATCCTCCATCTTTTGTCAAAGTCCCTGCATACATCAAATCTATTAATTCACCACCAATAATTTTTTCCCATATAATCTCACCAAAACTATCAATTTTTGCAACCCATACGTCATTTGAACCCGGATATGGATCGTAACTTATATCCCCATCAGATGAACCAGTTGCACCCACAAGATAATATTTGTTATCCTGTGTTGGAATTATTGTGCCCCACGCGTCCCCATCCGAACACCCATAGGTTTTTCCCCATAATAGGTTTCCAATACTATCTAATTTTATAATCCATGCATCCCAACCTCCATGGTTAAAAGATACATCGCCATCATTTGATCCTGTTCCACCCACTAACATATATCCACCAGATATCTTTTTAATATCATGTACATTTTCAATATTACTACCTCCAAAGCACTGCTGCCACTTAATTTCCAATTCCTGGCTATAAGTAATTGTTGTTAATAAAATTGAAAAGATTATAAATAAAACCAGTCTTCTCATATTCAAAAGAATAAAGCACTATGGCAAAAATTGCCATAGTGCTTGGTTAAAATTACTTACTAATAATTATTTTACCTGATTGGCTAAACTCCCCAACGGTAAAGGTATATAAATATACACCGGAATTTATTTTTCTGGTATCCCATACCTTTTGTCCCTGTATGCCTGATACTTCAAAAATGGTTACAAATGTACCTTTGGTATCAACAACATTTATTGTACCCTCAGATTTATCATAAGGCAAGGTGTAGTTAAATGCTACCCAGTCTCTGGCAGGATTGGGTTCTGTGCTAATTTCCAAACCATAGGCTTTGGCAAAGTCTTCCGGGTTGATAATTCCACTGTTCTTAAATCCTGCAGCATCCGAAACATTCAAACAATTACAAAAATGATGACCATACGCAAACTCCAGTATTCCTTTGGCTTGTACCCCGGCAGTACCGTTTGTGTTTTCGGCTATCGTAACCAGATTATTTATTTCATTGGTGTCAAGTTCGTAAACGGCCCTTCCTTCCTGCGATAGCTGAATTTGAAGGTTAAGCATTTCCACATAATAATTGTGCTCTGCTAGCTCATCATTAGCCCACTGGCGCCGATATGTGATCTGTGTCCGTATAATTTCCATTTAAAACTCCTTTCGTTCATTTTCGTTTTTCTTATCGCACAACAAATTTCCCTGCCTGGTGCTGGCCTTCATGACTGAGCTGATAAAAGTAAATTCCATTGCTAAAAGACCTTACATCAAGCACGGCTTTGCCTGACACCATTGGCAGGCTGGCAACTTTCCGGCCGTAGATATCGAATATTTCCATGGGTGTTGATACAGTACTTTTATTCGCTTGCATTTCAAAAATGATGTAGTCTTTAGCCGGGTTGGGGTAAACAGCCACTGCCAGCCCAGTTTCCCTTTGTTCGGGCATGCCCACGCAGCTATACACCATGCTGGTTTTTGCCTGCGACCATTCCGATTCTCCGCAATCATTCCAAGATGCCGCCTTGATGGTGGCAGGCCCTTGGTAGCTGCTGTTCCAGTACACCATGGCTTGCAGGCTATCGGCAGTGATGATGCCGGCCTCTGCAGGCTCAAGCAGCCAGTTGTAGCCCCATGCTGTGCTGTCGCCGGCTATTTGATAAACCGAGATGCTATCTGTGGTGTGGCAGAGGGTATCCGGGCCTGTGGGTGGCTCAGGAGTTGTGGGCATATAGTTGTCGCAGTCTTTGAAGTTGAAGAGCCAGATTTGTTTGCCATAATCTTCGGCTACGCAAGCTATATCGCCACTCAGGAGGCTGTCGGCAAGCTTGTATTTGCTTGCTCCGGCAGCGATAAGCCAGTTGTCGTCTGCCAATTGCAGCACATTAAAGGCAGGCCGCTCCCACCCGGCTCCTCCAAAACACCGGCTCCATAGCAGCTCGCCATCTGCTGACAGGCGGCTCATCCAGATGTCGTAGGTATTATTAATTGGGAAATAACCCAGTACATCCCCATCTGATGACCACGTCTCTGCCACCACCATAAAGCTACTGTCCTGCATTTGATATATACCTGCCATCGGGTAATCATAACTACTACCGCCTAGACACTTCTGCCAAAGGATATTTCCCAGGCTGTCGATCCTTACCACCCAGATATCAGGCTTATCGCCATAGTGATAGCCCCATACATCCCCATCGTTAGGCGAATCCGTTAAAGCCAGGAAGATATAACCATTATCCAGTTCTATCACCCCTTGCATCCCGTAGTCTGAACCGCTTCCGCCGTACAACTTTTGCCATTCAATTTCCAGCTCAGCATCCAGCTTAACAGCCCAAACATCGTATAGCCCTCCATGGTAGTCTCCTTCAACCATGCCTTCAACCATACCAACTTTACTGGCAAAAAAGAAACCCCCATCTCTTGTTTGAGTGATGTCGAAAATATTATTGTGTAATATACAGCCAAAAACTTTGCTATGCAATATTTCTCCATCAGGATTAATAATCAATAACCAGTTATCAAGGCCACCATAATTAACCGGAACATTCCCATCAGAAGAAAAAGTGGCACTATATACGAGTATATTTCCGTCACTTAGCAGTTTCAGGCGACCAGGATAGTCATCTTTGCTGCCCCCATAACATCGTTCCCAGATGATATTGCCCTCAATGTCGATTTTTACGATCCATCGATCTCCACCACCGTGGTAAACTGACTGCACATCGCCATCGTTAGAAAATGTTTCAATACTTATATAGTAATTACCCTGCTTGTCAGATAGTATATCTCCGGGATATTCGCCATTTGATCCGCCATAAATACGCTTCCATAAAAGATTACCTTTCTTATCAATATGATAAACAACTGCATCCCAAAAATAATCAAAGTTGGGATCAAAATTTTTAATATTTGCCAATACCAGATATCCATAAGACGTTTCAGTAATTGCAACTGCTTCTTCATCCCATTCGCTTCCATAACACTGCTGCCAGCTGATCTGCCAGTTATCCTGGGCATGCAAAGCAGTACTGTTAAGGAAAACAATCAGAAACAAGGCAGATAAAAAAATATAGATTTTATTGGTTTTCATATTTTAAAATTAATGTTTCCCTCCAGACTGAGGCCTGGAGGGAAACTGTGAAGACTAATGGATAACTAACTTCACGGTTTTTTGCATTCCGGCTGCCTGTAGCACACAGCTGTAGATGCCAGCAGGCAACTTACGGGTATCGAGTAATCGAACACCTTGATTGCCTTGCAATTGAATGCTTTGCAATAGCCTTCCCATGCCATCATAAATTTCCAAGCTAGCATTTTCTTCATCGGTTGGTAATTGCCATTTAAACTGTGTCCACTCAGTTGCCGGATTTGGTTCAGCTTTGAGTTGCAGACCCATAGCTTCGGCCAGCTTGTCAGCAGAAATGGGTTTTGTTGATTTAAAGACAACCGATTCGGGTACATCCGGGCATTCAAAGTAATGCTCACCGTAGGCATATTCAAGCATTGCCCTGGCTTTGCTTTGGGCATGAGGACTTGCGGTTTGGGCCAGTGTGCTGATCATGGCCAGCTCCTCTGCGGTCAGCTGCATAATGTTCCGGTTTTGCTGCTCCAGGTCAACAGACATTTCCAACAGACTCATGTATTCTTCGTGTGCTGTCAGCTGATCTCCTTCCAGCTGGTGCATGGCCAGCAATACTTCGGCAAAATCAACTGCCACATCATAAGCTCCTTCGGCTATCCAGGTATTCACAATTTGTAAATCCATTTGGTAACCGCCTATATTGTCGTACCATTGCCTGAGTTGGTTGTAGTCGGTTATGCTGTCGAAAAGCAAACTGCGGATGATACACTGTGCTGACTTTACGTATTTCTCCTGGTAGAATGACATCTGGCTCTGCAGCACCGATTTGTAGGAGGAACCTGTAGCAACCTGTCTGAGTATTTCAAGCATATATTCAGGCAGTGGATCGCTTTTTTGCTCTAGGTAGCTCATCAACTCTTCTTTGCGCAACTCTTCCGGATTGGATGCCAATACCTCAAACTGCACGGCATCGGGAAATACATCAGCCCTGTCGGCCATTTGTTTCAATACCTCATCTGAAAGATGCGGCGATGTGCCAAGTAGCTTACTGCGAAGTGTCCACATATCGGCAGGTGTTGCGGCTTGCAGGCTTGCAATTTCGGCCTGTGTATTGCCGTCATCGAGCAGTGAGTTATACAAAGCTTCAACGCTGTTGTAATCAGCTAAACCATCTGCATATTCAAGCTCCAATGCAGTTTTCTCCGCATCCGAGAGCGAAATACCGCCTCCACCACTGCCATGCTCCGGCAAACAGGGATTGGGGTTCGATGCCAAAATAGGTACAACATAAATATCATTGTATTCAGTTAGCGCTTGATTGTCAAGTTCTACATAATAATAGTTAATGTACTGCGTATAGTCATTCAGGAATTGAATGGTAGCAAAAGCAGGGTCAGTTAGCGTATTGCCAGAGGCCAGAAGCTGTTCGCCTACATTTCCTCTGATTTGTGATTGCGCTGAAAAATCTTTCACCCAAAAATCAATATCATTCAGTTCATTCTCATTGCATTGATAGGATACTCCTGTTGCATCATTCGAAGACGTACTTCTGTTAACACCAACAGCCATATTTCCTACACTCAAGCCATTGAACTGGTTGCGGTAGATATCATCATCCACAGAAGGGCAAGCTGTTACCCTGATGCCTACGTAATCGCCCGGGTCGGCTGTGCTATGTTTGCTGAACTCGTTATTTTCTATCACGAAATTAATGGAGGTCATTAGGTCAATGCCCAAAGCACTTGATTTACTACACTTTTCGCAATCGGCGCGATTACTGCCGATTAAGAATTTGTTGTCAGTAACTACGGCACCATAAGTGTTTGATGCATATATACCCGTTTTGTTAGCATTAAACACAGCATTGTCAACATAAAAGCCAATGTTACCAGTAAGGTTTGTGTTATACGCACCAATAGCCCGATAAAATCCGGTAAATTGCGTTGGCTCAATGTTTTCCTCAGGGCATGGCGAGGTCATGGATGTGCAATTTGACAATACGCGGAAGGAGCTATTATAGGCGGCAATGGCCTGGTTGCTGGAAGATACATCAGGGTGTGAGCTAAGGCTGAAATCACATGCCGTAAAACGTACGTCATACACTTCATTTAGGTCAACATGTTTATAAAATGTGGTACCGGGCAGGTATTCGGCATTAATAATAAAATTACAAGCTGTAAACCAACTGCGATTGCCAGGCTTGTAAGGAATAAAAGTAAGCGCATTGGTGTTGTTGATAAAGTCCGAATCACGTGCTGTAACAATACCGCCACCTGTATGCCAGAATATATTTCCAGCCGCATCGCGTTTCAAAGTAGCAACAGCGATTTCAGCATTGGAAATTGTAGCACCATCTAAGAATATACGTCCTTGGTGATATACCCATTCCTGGCCGATATACTCCGGAAATTGGCTTTCTTCGTCGTTTCCTCTCACCTCGATCCCTTTCCACAATTTAAAATCGGGGGCACAATGCTTACTGTTTGTAAGGATTGTATTGTTTACAATCAGCTTAGCACCGGGCTCAATGATGATGGAGGCATCGGGTCCAAATTCGTATTCGGAGTTGTTGATTGTGAGTGTTGCGCCATTAGAAATGCGAATACCTTTTTCGGAATGCGGTTTCACTTTCAACTTATTAATGTGTATGAATTGATTTGGATTAAAAACTATTTGTGTATATATCTTGTTTTGGTTCATACTACTTGTTTGTTTATAGGTATTACATGTTTTGCAAAACAAATACGAATTGTGTTAATTGTGTGCGATTATTTATAAAAACACGCCAAAAGATTAACACGCTTCGAAAATAAGCGTATTTCAATTGAAAAACAATATATTCTTGAAAGAATCCACTTAGTTTATAATGAATATAAATTAGCGTTCGAGTCATAAAATAGCATGATAAAAGCAAATGAATTTTCCATCACGTACATCTACAAGTTGGAATAGCCAAGCGATATAGCTCTCTCAAAATCATTTCTGCCAAAGCTGATTTCTAAGTCTATCTGTGTGTATTTTTCATTTCAAGAGGTTGAGTCGTAAACCTTGATTTGCACAAACCAGCCTAATAATCACGGCAAGTATGGATTAATGACTTAACTATTTTGGGTGATAAAATTGTCGCTAAAGTAAAAAGTTCTATTTTTACCCAAACGACTTTTTTTATGAAAATTCTTAAGATTTCCCTAATAGTTCTGATCAGTCTATTATTGCTTTATTGGGCCAGCTTATGGCTTGCAGGGATTTGGCTCAAACAAAAACTGCACGACACTTATGCGCAGACGGAAGTGGCCAAAACCTACTATTTTCAGGTGAAGCGGGTTAGCTTACATCCTTTAAGCCAAACCATTAAGCTACATAAAGTTACACTCTCACCACGCAATGCCGACAGCCTCGATGCGGCTAAAAAACCTTATGCAGAAGTATCTATTGAAAAGATAAGCCTGGAAGGAATTGCCTTGAAAGCAGCCATTGAACAGAAAAAAATCCAGCTTGAGCGGCTGCATTTGTTGCGTCCGAATGTGGTGTGGACTGCCGTTAAAGTGGAGCGAAAAAACACAGAAGATAAAAAAATCATGCCCAATATTCCGGCTGAGCTGGAGGGTTTGCAACTGGCTCATTTTGATATCACCGAAGGCTTTTTTAGCTCCAAACGACCCAAAGAAACCCAAAATTTGATAGAAATGCCGCGCATCGATCTGCGGCTTAGCGATATCAGCCTACGTGCCGACAGCCTAAGCCATAAACAGTCGCTAATGATTTCGCTGGCACCTGAAATCACACTTAAATCGTTCAGCTTTAGGATTCCTGATAGTTTTTACCGCCTTGGCGTAACAGCTATTACGCTTGATCGTGATAAGGGCGAGTTGATGCTCGAAGACCTCAGCATAAAGCCAATTCGTGGTTTGCATAAGCAAGCTACTGGATTAGATTTGCAAGATGATGTGGTGGAAATTAGCTTAGAAAAACTGCAAACGGTAGGCCTTAACAGTCAGGCTATATTTAATGGAGAGCGGCCACATTTAGAAGCTTTGTTGCTTGAAAATCCAGCGATAGCCTTGGTGCGCGACAAGCGATTGCCCGACAACGTGGATAAAAGGCCGCCAATGCCGCAGGAATTGTTTAAAAAAATGGCGAAAGCCGTGAGCATCGACACCATAAAAATCTTGAATGGAAAGTTGAGCTATTCTGAGCTGGTAGGCAAAGATGCCAATGAAGCGAAAATCAGCTTCGACAGCCTTTTTGCCGTTGTTACTGGTATTTCTGAAGACTGGCATAGCAAAGATACGCGCGGCGAAGTGCTTGCCACCGCTCAAGCCAGGCTGATGGGTAAAGGAGTTGCTGATGTAAAGTTTACATGGCAACAAAGTGTGCGTGATACCTTTAGCTTTGAGGGCAAGCTGGGGCCAATGTATTTTAAAAGAGTGAACGAGATGACGAAAAATGCTGCAGGAGCGTTATTTCGCGACGGCCTTATCGATTCCATTATTTACCAAGGCGCTGGAAACCGCCATGGCGCTACTGGGCTCTTTGAGATGCAATATAATAACTTAGACCTGGAACTCACTAGAAAACGTACCGAAGAACCCAATAAACTGCTGAGCAAGCTGCTCAATATGATTATTAAACGAGATAATCCCACTGAAAATGAAGCAGTGCGGCGGGTGCAGATGTCGTCGGACAGAATTCCGTATAAAGGCTTTTTTAATATGTATTGGAAAACACTGGAAGATGGTTTGATAAAGACCGTAAAGCCTGGTAAAAATAGAAACAAAAATCCCAACCGTACGATGAAAGAGGAATGGGAAAATCTAAAGAATACACTAAAAAAGTAATTGACGTATTTCAGAACATTACTGGTACTTATTTGTAATAATATCGGTTTAATTTACCCAATGCAAGAATAATTTTTCAATATATCTATAGAGATGAAATTTCATTTTAAATAAAATTTTTTTCTGTTTTAAAAAAATAGAGGCCGGTTCCGAAAAGCCATAATGAGTAGGAAAAATAAATTATACAATTATGAAAAAAGGAAATCTTTTAGCATTTGCAGCTCTCATCATTTCGCTTATGTTGTTTTCGGTTACTAACCAAGCAAAAGCCTGCACAAGAGTTGTTTATAAAGGTACTAATGGCAATTATATGACCGCACGTTCGATGGATTGGAAAACCGAAATTCCGGCAAACCTGTGGGTTATGCCACGCGGAATTGAAAGAAACGGCCAAGCTGGTGCTAATTCAATCGGCTGGACTTCTAAATACGGCAGCGTAGTTACCAGCGCCTGGGATATAGCCACAGCAGATGGCATGAATGAGAAAGGTTTGGTAGCCAATATTTTATGGCTTGTTGAAACGGAATATCCTAAATTTAATCCAGAGGGCAACAAAAAAGGCATGGCGGTTTCCTTGTGGGGACAATTCGCTTTAGATAATTTTGCTAATGTAAAAGAAGCCGTTGATTACTTTAAAAAAGATGAAGTAACGATAGTGAGTGATTTTATTCCGGGAACAGATACTTATGCTACTGTTCATTTATCGCTTTCTGATCCAAGTGGCGATAACGCCATTTTTGAATATATTGATGGGAAGTTGGTGATACATCATGACAAATCGTATAATGTAATGACGAATTCACCAACTTTTGACCAACAATTAGCCTTAAATAGTTATTGGAAAAGTATTCCGGGAAATATAACACTGCCTGGCACAAACCGCGCTACTGACCGTTTTGTAAGGGCTTCGTACTATATTGATGCGATCCCGAAAAATGATGACACCCGCGTTGCCGTGGCTTCAGTGTTTAGTGTAATTCGTAACTGCTCAGTCCCATTTGGAATTTCAACACCCGACGAGCCTAATATATCTTCAACACGCTGGAGAACAGTATCTGACCAAAAGAATCTGGTTTATTATTACGAGTCAGCGCTTACACCAAACACCTTTTGGGTTGATTTGAATAAGCTTGATTTTAGCGAAAATGCCAGCGTAAGAAAACTGGCTGTTGACAAAGAGCAAATCTATTCTGGTGAAACCTCAGCAATGTTTGAGAACACAGAAGCATTTGAGTTCTTCGGATTGTAAGTTATTTTACTTTTAGGCAGCTTGTATTTAAAATGCTTGCTATAATACAATATTACTATGGCTTCTTGTAAAACATAGCGTTTTGCAAGAAGCCTTATTTATACACAGGCATTTAATATATTTTCAATGAGTTGTCCGCCCAAATTTAGAAGTGAATCCAATTCATAGTCTTGGTAAAGCCAGAAATCGGTTTCAATACTGATGATTGTCTTGTCTTTCAATGCATTAATAATAGGAAGACCATCAAATTGAAAACTTAGTTTAAGCGGAGAAATCCGACTATTTAGCTCGATAAATAAATTAACATCCTTCAAGTTTAATAAACGCGAAGGCATCCAGCTTGTCGCTGAAGTTATTGTAAGTTGCTCATCGATATATTTGATTCCGCTCTTGCGTTTTTGTTTTCTAAAAATATCAGTCTGGTATTTTTTATAGATATGGCATGATGTTTCAGCTGGCAAATCAATAACAGCGTAAAGTCCGGTGAAAGTGCGGGAAGTATAACTACTTGTCCCGTAAGAATCATACGCACAAAAGAAGAATTTTTCATTTTGGGCAATGATATATTTTGTGTTCAACAACTTATCCCTTGCGGGTACAATAAAACGCCTTTCAGAAATTTGTGTTTCGGGCTGAAAGCCTCTGGCAGTTAGTTTTTCTAAGAGAAGATCAAAGGCTGTCTGATTTGTCATGAGTTTTGGTTTTTTTTCTCCCGCTGATTCCGCTGATTCTTTTTCTGCGTCAATCTGCGTCATCTGCGGGAAACTTTTTCTTTTAATCTCCCGCTGATCTCGCTGATTTCCGCTGATTCTTTTTTTCTGCGTTAATCTGCGTCATCTGCGGGAAACATTTTCTTTTTTTCTCCCGCCGATCTCGCTGATTTCCGCTGATTCATTTTTTCTGCGTTAATCTGCGTCATCTGCAGGAAACATTTTCTTTTTTTCTCCCGCTGATTCCGCTGATTTTCGCTGATTCATTTTCTGCGTTAATCTGCGTCATCTGCGGGAAACTTTTTCTTTTAATCTCCCGCTGATCTCGCTGATTTCCGCTGATTCATTTTCTGCGCTAATCTGAGTTATCTGCAGGAAACATTTTCTTTTTTTTCTCCCGCTGATCTCGCATATTTTCGCTGATTTCTTTTTCTGCGTCAATCTGCGTCATCTGCGGGAAACTACTATTTTTTTTCTCCCGCTGATCTCGCTGATTTCCGCTGATCTTTTTTTCTGCGTTAACCTGCGTCATCTGCGGGAAACTTTTTCTTTTAATCTCCCGCTGATTTCCGCTGATTCTTTTCTGCGCCATCTGCGGGAAACTTTTATAATTTATTTACTTTTCTATATATTCCCGACTTTATGTTGTCCACATTGAAATTCACCAATATGGCAAGTTTTAGTTTAGTCAGTTTCAAATATGTTAATACCTGTTTGTGATGTACTTCCGCTAAATTCTCTACTGATTTTACTTCGATTATCACTTTATCTTCGATCAATAAATCCAATCTAAACCCAATATCTAAGTTTTCACTTTCGTAATAAACGGGTACTGCTACTTCGGTTAAAACTTTGAGTCCTTCTCTTTTTAATTCGAATACCAATGCCGCAACATATACAGATTCTAACAATCCTGGCCCAAGTGAATTATATATATTGAATATTGCCCCACGTATTATGTATGAAATATCATTTTCCGTCATAGTTATTCATTTTGTATTCAGCTAATTCCACAGCTGTTCGCTAATTATTTTCTGCGTTAATCTGCGCTATCAGCGGGAAACAACTTTTTTTTTCTCCATCTGATTCCGCTGATTTCCGCTGATTCTTTTTTTCTGCGTTAATCTGCGTTATCTGCGGGAAACTTTTTCTTTTTTTTTCTCCCGCAGATCTCGCTGATTTCCGCTGATTCATTTTCTGCGTTAATCTGCGTTATCTGCGGGAAACTTTTTCTTTTTT
>Ga0222671_1000490_pt1 | contig 12067 bp, 15 predicted proteins | sample AntAcemetagen797_FD_179849 | JGI IMG/M metagenome (GOLD analysis project Ga0222671, IMG submission 179849) | Saline water microbial communities from Ace Lake, Antarctica - #797 | ecosystem: Environmental > Aquatic > Non-marine Saline and Alkaline > Saline | place: Antarctica: Ace Lake... | reverse complement strand
CATAGTTTTCTCTGTAGTGAATGTAAACGGCTCAATGTCTACCTCTACTCCTCTATTCTTTGGGTTCTTTGGGTTGTCATCACTCCAAGATTCAAAACCACCACTGGTTTTGTAATGAATTTGATTGTTATTCTTGTCGTATTCACTCCAAATTTCAAAACCATCACTGTTTTTGGAATGAATTACATTGTCGTTCTTGTCGTATTCTTTCCAAGATTCATAACCAGTACTGTTTTTGGAATGAGTATATTTCTTCACGTCATTCTCAAAATATACCTCTTCGTTTCCTATTGTTTTTTTAGTTAGTTTCATATTTATTTCCCTCCTTCTTCTTTGATAATTGCATCCATGGCTTCCTCTGCCTCGTTTAAGGCTTTCCATGCATCATCCCTGGCTTCCTCTGCCTCGTTTAAGGCTTTCCATGCATCATCCCTGGCTTTATCTGCCTCGTTTAAGGCTTTCCATGCATCATCCCTGGCTTTATCTGCCTTGCAGTAGGCTTTCCCTGCCTCGTACCAAGCTTTATCTGCCTTGCTGTAGGCTTTCCCTGCCTCGTACCAAGCTTTATCTTTCTCTCGCCAGGCTTTCCTTGCCTCAGCTTTTCGTTCTTGTAGTGTTTTTGTCATAGTTTTATTCCTCTGTAGTGAATGTAAACGGTTCAATGTCTACCTCTACTCCTATGTAATTTGGGTTATTTGGGTTGTCATTACTCCAAGTTTCATAACCACTGCTGTCTTTGTAGTGAATTACATTGTTGTTCTTGTCGTATTCTTCCCAATATTCATAACCATAACTGTTTTTGTAATGAATTTGGTTGTCGTTCTTGTCGTATTCTTTCCAAGTTTCAAAACCACTGCTGTCTATGGAATGAGTATATTTCTTCACTCCATTTTCAAAAAATACCTCTTCGTTTCCTGTTGTTTTTCTAATTAGTTTCATAGTTTCCTTCCTGAACACTGTCAATCCATCGACCGATTGTGACTGGGTGAACATCGGGACGTCTTTGTAGCATGATGTAGAAAACGTCTCCTCTACCTTGACCAGCCTCTTTCATTTCTCTAATAACTCTCATATCATCATTTGTGTATTTTGGCTTGAATGTATGTTTTTTTAGTTGTTTTGGTACGTTTTTATTCACTTTTATTTCCTTTCATTATTATTTATATCACGGCGTGTACACGCTGTATAGTGCTACTTTTGCACTCTTGATTCATATCGTTCTGCTTTGAGAATCGATAGTCTACTTTGTAATGCTGTAATCAGTGTCTCAGTTGAATCGTAAAGAATACGCATTCGTTCTGAGTAGTGTTTCTTTTTTTGCTCCTCAGTGAGGTCATTTTCCAACTTTTCCATTATTTCAGAATCTATGTCCTGGATAGTTGCTCGCTTCAGCTTCTTATTGAGAGCGTCTTTTGTTGGTTTCCACTCATTTGCATATCTGACTTTTCGGTACATATAACTCATGTCGTAGTAAGCGATTGCGTCTGCCAGATCAACACCTAGATTGACTCTGAGTACTGCTAGGCTTGCGATTGCTCTACTGAGCTGGTCTCCAGTCCAATTCTGTAGGTCTTTGCTATAAAGAGCGTCGGTGATCTCTTTTATTTTTCCAGACACCTCTCCGAGAATCTCAATGGTACTAATCGTCTCTATTGATTCGTTGTACATTTCTTCAGGTTTTTTCATAAATCCTTTCAGCTACTTCTTTAATCTCTGTCATTAAATTTTCTTAGTCTCGTTATTTAACCACTGACTCAAATCTTGTAATCTTCTATTAAATTCATTGAGTATTATTTTAGCATCATGACTATTAACAATTGGTAGTTTATAAACTTCTAAATCAGCAGAAACAATAAATAATTTGATTTTATCTGGTGCTGTTTGTTTTTTAATCTCTGCATCAATCTCAGCCTTTTTTATTGCTTCAATTTTTTCAGCTTCTGCTTTTAGCTTTTGTTCTTCTGCAAGTTTATCAAGCCTTACTTTTTCTTCAATAACTTCTCTAGCTTTTCTTTCAGCATCTAGTTTGGCTTGTTGCTCAGCACGTTCTTTTACTAGTTCTTTTTCTCTAGTTTCAGCTTCTGCTTTTAGTTTTTCGTTTTCTTGTCTAGTTTTCTCTTGTGCTTCCCTCTCTGCTTTTTCACTTGCGATACGATCTGCCTCAACTTTTTTCTCAGCTTCAATTTTTGAATCATAAGATTCTTTTGAAGATTTAAGTAACTTCTCGAATGATTCAGTTGATAGCTCTGTAGGATGAAGTTTGAACACAGATACATCTTCTACATATTGAGATAATTTATTTATTCTCTCTTGTTCGTTTTTTTCTTCTTCAGCCTCCTTAATTCTCTGAGCGAACTTCTCTTGATCTAATAATCTATCTTCTTCTGGCTTAACTATTTTCTTAATATCATTGAAGATCTCTTGTACTGCGTTTCCTCCTCTAAGATATCCTTCTTTTAGAAGTATTCTAGTCTTGTCGGCTTCTACTCTAAGATTTTTAAGTTCTATTCTCAGCTCTCTAGCTTCTTGCATTTCGTCAACTTGAGATACATCTGTAACATTGATACTTTTTGCCTTTGTAGTTAGTTTATGAGCTTTTACAAAGTAATCTCCAAAGTTATCTAGTAATGATTTTGCCTGAACTGGCTCTAATCCTCTATCTTCAATTATTTCTATAATTTTATGTTTTTGCATTATTCACATCCTTCAAGGATTTCTTCGATTTTGGCTTTGCCTGCTTCGATACCTATTCTTATTTTTTCTATTGATTTTTCGTCACGAATAACTCTGATGATCTTCAAGTTTGGGAAGTTTTCATTGAATCCGACATAATCTACATACTGTCTTCCAGTGACATACATTTGAAATTGCATTTGCCACACATATTTTGTGTCGATTTTATTTGAAAAGAGAAGTTGCACCATCTTCGACCCATTGTGACATTTGATTTCAACCAGTCCGTCATCTCCGACTAATCCATCTGGTGAACATCCGACTCTTTCATCTAGTTCAACGAAACCAACTGTTTTGACTGGATTTCCTGTCTCCATTTCATAAGCTGATCGAGCGAGAGTTTCTTGTTCGTTGCCACGATCCATGTCGGCATTTTTATAACTATCTTCTCTAGTTCCACTGATGATCTCAGCTACTTTTTCGAAACAGAGTGTTTCAAGTCCTTTTCCGTTATTTGCTATTGCTTGAGATTTGGAAGCTGTTAGCTTTCCAAGTCTGACTTTGAACCATTCATCTGTACCCTGTACGAGTTCGTTATATATTTTCATTATTTTGTCTCCTTTTTAATTACTGGTTCAGTGTTCTGCTCCAGATCTACTTTTTTACTTTCAAAGAATGGGTTTATAGCCTCAACTTTGTATTTCTTCTTCAAACCACCACATATTTCCGCTAGCTCTTTGAAGTCTTTGGCTGACTCTATTTTTGCGATTTCTTCTTCTGGAAGTTCTCCAGCTATTTCTTTATTGATTGCATCGACTGAGTCTGACTCAACAATCTCAAAAGCGTTTATCAACATATATCTACGCATATATGTAATTTTTCCTCCGAGGTTTTGAATAGGATCAGCACCGCCAGTTTGCTTTCCATCCTTCCATTTTGCGCCGATTCTCACTTCTGCTGTTGGAGATACGAAATCAGTCTTTTCTTCTGGTTTTTCGCCATTGAGTACTGTTAGGACGGCTTTCTCAGTTCCCTTATCTGATATGACATTGAACTTTGTAAACAATCCGTATTTCTTACATAGAGCGTTTATAGCTGGTAAGAAGTCTCCGAGTTCATAATAGCTGTAATTTGAGTAGTCGTTTTTTCCAGACTTCTTGAGCTTCATTTCCTGAAGGTCTACTCTTGCATTTGCTAGTTTTTGATATAAATTATTCATTTTCATTCTCCTTTTCTTCATGTATTTCAAAGTGTTCTGCGTCGTAATCTGTATCGATTAGTTGATCGCAGTTGTGACAGTATTCCATTGACATTATTCTTGCTCCTTCCAGGTATAACCCTTATATTCTTGATTTGTTACTGTGTAGATTTCATCTTCAGTAAGCGGTCTCTCGTCAATCTGTGCGATAAAATCGTCGAGGTGTTCTTTTAGTACGTCTTGCTCAACTGAGGATATGAGTCCTCGGCCGACAACTTCTAAGTATGCTTCTGTCAAAATATCATTGACTATGTCTGAGTTATTTGTCATTTTTACCTCCTATAATTGATAGATTATTTAATGATTCTCTAGTACCTTCAAAACCTGGAATCTCTGGCTTTTCACTCATAGCGTCTTTTTTCCAATCTTGATAATTTTCGAATCCCAATTCCTGAGCCATCTCATCATCGCTGACCTGATACTGTTCTTTTACTGATGTGAGTGTGTGTGGAGGATCGTTACTAACTTTGTCGTACTCTAAGTATGCGACGCCGTCTTCTTCTAACATTTCGAAGTACTCATCTGAGAGCATTTCTTTGAAGTAGTCTTCATTTTTTATTAAAGGCATTTTTTGTCTCCTTTTATCTTTATTACTGTATATAGAATATCATAGCTTGTACACGCTGTCAAATAGCAAAAACCAGACTAAAGTATTTCTTCACCGCGCAATTTTATGAATACTTCGGACGTTAGTTCTTTGTCATACTCAATTAAGTCATGGCCGTTTATACATAGTCTAGCGACTTGATTGTAGTTATAGAGTAGTTCTTCTGACTTACCCTTGTACCAGTCTCGCTTGTGTCTGTGAGCATTTGTGAGACCCATGAAGGCCACGCAGTTATGAGGGAGATATTGTTCGCAGTAATCTATTTCTTTATCAAACCATAAACGAGCGAGGATTTTGTTTGCTCTTTGGTTTATTTTTCCTTGCTTACCTATTTTGTTTAACATGATCTACATTTCCGTGATAGTAAAGAAGTTGTTTTAGGTACAACCAGCCCTTAATAGTATAATTACTATCTTACTTAATAGTCTTAAAGCGTAATAAACGGATTTCTCTCCGACGCTCGCATTCTAAACAGGTGGATTAGCCCTGACCTCCTATGGTGAGTTGGCGTGTTGCTAATCCCTTCTTCCCCTGACTCTGTTTTGAATGTAGTCAGGCATTCTATTTCCGTGCCGACGATGTACGAGTACGGCTCTCGGTGTCCTATCTACCCTGGACTCGGGAAGTTTCAGTCTTTTGGTCTTATTAACTGAGTGGGAACTACACAGAGAATAACTCCACATAGTCCTCACTCAACCAATAAAAAAACGACCACGTCCACCTTTTGAGTGAAACCTGGTCGTCTTTGTTTACTATAGATCATTTTGTTCATAAAAAAAACCGCTTTCGGCTGGCAAAGGTTCGTTACAAATATAATAGCGAAACTTTTGGCAAAGTGTTACCTTTACCATGCGAAAACGGTCTGTACCGTATATTATATTTGTTTTATCCCGCTTCTGTCAAGCCGTGTAGGGAAACCAGCTTTTATACTGGACACTTTACCAATACATACACTGTAGCATATTCGAACGGAGGATTGTCAAACGCAATTTGGAACTCTCAGACCGCAGGTTCGAGTCCTGCCTTCCTGACACTATTTTTTCGATAAGGCCTTCATAAACGGAAGCGCCAGCTGTGGAGTTGTTTCTGCGATAGCTTGAGCGACTCCCAGATAATAATCAAGAGACTCGTTTCTGTGAAGATCGGTGTGACAGTCAACACAAAGACACATCGCATTTTCAAGCGAGCTTATAAAAGCATGACTCACAAAATAGAACTGTTCTTTGTTTTTGAGATACCACCCGATAGCGATCTGATGGTGTATTTCGAAATATTTTTCTTTTGTCTCACGCTTGGATACACCACAAGATTCACAACTGAAACCTGCCCTTCTGAGAGCTTCTGTCTTTGTTTGTTTGGTGAACTCAAATGGTTTTCTATAATTTCGTTCTAGTCTCCGCTTTCGCACGGCCTAGATTTTCGCCCATTTGCGAACGAGATCATATACCGCATTGACGATATAGAGAACTGTGGCCGTCACCATTTGAGCTGTTGGAGCAAAGTCTGTGAGAGTTACAACATGGTCGGGTGACTGAAGATTTCCGATAATGTGTGGAAAATAGAGCAGAGACATAAATAAAATGAGCGGTTTTAAGAACTCTAATTGGTTAGAAATCCACTTTTTCTTTTCTATAGTGGTCATATTGAAGCGATCTGTCATACGTCCTTTCATTTATTGTTATCTAACGTTAGCACTCGTGTTGATATACTGCGACTTTTGTCTTTTCTAGTAAATTACCTATCTACTGCGTAATTTATGACTGTCTCAACACCGTTTTTATCAATGCTTTTTACAGACTTGCCATTGATCGTGTATTTTACATCCTCATCAATAGGTGTTATGGGTTTTTCATTTAACTTTTTTTGCAATTCTGAGTTTTGTTTTTCTAAAGTTGAAATTTTTAGATTTTTTTGAGATATTGATTCCATATATGGTGATGAACCGATGTCGATATGGTCTCCCGAAAGGTTTAATTTCTTATGAACATCATTGACAATATCCATAGATTTTCTTGCTCTATCCCAGTCCTTTTTTTCTACTTGTATGATTTCTGTCATAGATTCTTCCTTGTAATTTAGTATAAACCATTCGGGATCAACAAACCACTCAGTCACACTTTGTGAGTAGAATCGCCAATTTGACGGTTTCTTTTTTAGAATGTCTAAGTGTAGATGACAAGCGGTTGAATTGCCTGTAGAACCCATTGTACCGATCTGAGTACCTATTTTTACAACGTCTCCAGGTCGAACGCTTATCACATTAAGATGACAGTACCGAATCCAGTAGATAACACCCTTCCACAAAACCTCAATTATAGCTAAGTTACCATAGTTTATTGTTGCTTGTGATACATGGACGCATTTCCCATTTGATATTGATTCAAGAGGAGTATTACAGTCTGTATTTCCACCACTAAGTCCATTGAGATCAAGTCCTTCATGTTTTCCATAACTAACGTCTTGGTTAAAGCGTGAGTCTATTTTGAATGGTTTGAATGGGTATGGCATATTATTTTGATGAGATATAGGCGATACCTATACCAATCAATCCCAGTATGGCATACTCTATTATTTTATTGAAAAGATTGTTTCCAGGTTCTTGTTTGGCGTCTGTGATCCTCAATTCTGATATTTTTGAGTAAGCCTCCGCCATCTTGTTTGTTACGAGTTCTGTCATAACTGTTTGATTTTGAGAAATAATAGAGTTTATAGATCCAAGTTCATCGTTTATATGTAGAAGGTGATTGTTCTTTATTTCATGAAGATTTTGAGTAATATGGTCAACTTTGACATCCATCACTGCAAATCCTTGTTGAAGCTCTTTGATTTCTTTTTGATTGTTTTCTGGTAAGTCGTTTGTCATATATACTCATAATATCGCTTTATTGTTATCACATCAAGCAAAATATTTTTTTCCTTGCTTGTCATACTCAGTTTGTCTGATGATTCCCTTGAATGATTTTGGTGTCAGCTTGCGTGTTTCAGGCTCTACAATCTTCCACTCTATTTTGAATCGTCCAGAGTTTTGTTGTTTTTCTGTAAGATCATCGGGATGGAAGTCGATGTTAAACTGACCTTTTTTACTATAACGAAGGCTCATTGTGTCGTCTATTCTGAAAATACCTTTTCCGTATGGAGTTTCTGTCTCTACACCCTTGACTTTGATATAGACCTCCTCACCCTTTTTGAGAGCGTCGTGGAAGACACGGTTTCCGAATGCGGCTGACCCAGGTTCAATCATACGTCCATAAGCTCCAGTACCGTCGGTATCTGGTCGGGTTTGATTAGGGTCTAGGGCGTTATAGTAGGACGCTTCACCCTCACGATAATCTTGTTTCATTTCTTCGTAGATTTCTTCTTGTCTTTCAGTACCAGCGAAGGCCAACATTTCTGATGGAGATTTCTCTGAAGCGTGAGCTTGTTTTACTAGCTCGAAGTCCTGAAGGAAGCTGATTGTATCTTTTACTAGGTCTTTTATTTTGTTTTGTTCTTCTTTTTCCTCTGGAGTCTTTGACTTTGTGTGGTATTTGAAACCGTACTCATCAAAAACATTTTGTTGTATCTCAGCTTTTCCATTGGTGCGAACGGTTGACTGACCATCTTCACTCAGAGACTTGTAGTCGTCTGTTCTGATAATAACCTCAAGCCAATCAGAGTAATCTTTGTTGAACTTGTCGTTTGCGTCTCTGAACTCTTTTTCGGTGACGTTTTCTCTGAACTGTTGAATCTTTTTGGCCGAGCTTGATTCCCAATCGAATTGATTTGGCATATAGGTACTGACAGATAGACCAAGTCCATCGAGGACGAGTGATCCTAGAACGTCGATAAATGTCGCGTCTGGATCTTTGGTCATTTCCATATAAGACTGTATTGATATAGGAAGGCCAATACTTTTGAGAGTGTCTGTGAGAGTGACTGGTTTACCGATAAAGTCTTTTCCTTGATCGAGAGTATATGTTTTAATTAGTCTAGCGAACGGTGATAGTTTACCTTCAAAAAAGTTGTAGAACACATCCTCGGGATTCATTGATCCATAGCTATCTCCAAGTTTTAACCAGTTGCCAGAACTTGACTTGTACCACCTTCCCCACTCACCGTCTCTTTTTGTAGGAAGTATTCTCGAGACTAGAACTGGTAGAGAAGCCATACCACCAGTGATGTCAGTCCATCGACCGAATATCTTAACCTTACCAAAGTTTGTACTTCGAGGATCTTCGTCTACTGAGTCAGGATCTAAGAACTTCGCCATAGCGAGGATCATGGCCATTGTTGAGACTATATTGAGAGTACTTTTGATTGCTTCTTTTCGAGCGAACTTATTTTGACGTACCTTTTTATCAGAAAGATGTGCTGTGAGTGTTTCGACGTTTGACCAAAAAAACTTAACAGAGAAGAAAAGCACATTGACTTCTTTTGAAAATACACCGAGTCGACCGATGTTTCCTCTACCAGTTAGCGAACTAACTAGATGACCGAGTCCTTCAGCTTCTTCTCTTGAGAGAGTATTTACTCCATTGGCCTCAGCTCTTATGATGATTCTATCTGCTAGATCAGCACGAAGTCGTAGAGCGCCACCGTTATATGCTGATTCAGAGGCTTTGAATAGCCTTCCGAGCAGTGGGATCTTCTCAGGTAGTGATGATGGGAAGGCTTCTTCTGATAGAACATGGAGGCCATAATCTCCAGCTTTGTATTTTCCATTGATAGCGTTTGGTCTTGAGTAAATATCTGCTTTTATAGCGTCAACTGCGTCTTTTCCTTTGAGTTCAGTTGCAATATCAACCCATGATTTCAAGAAGTTTTTGAACCATATTTTTGAGGTTCGTATGTCCATTAGGGTTTTAATACCTTGTCTTCCGAAGAATGAGTTGTCTAGTGAGGCAACGATTGATTTCAGAGTACCTGGAACTTCGAGATATTGTTGTTTGATGAATTGTAGATGTTCTTCTTTGAAGTTTACTTTTTTGGCGTCTAGTTTTAGTTCTCTGACATAAGTTTCAAGAGCAACAACTGAAGCTCCGTATGAAAGTCTGGTTTCTTCAGATTTGAAGTTACCTTCTTCGTCGGCATTTTCTCTTTTTGTTTCGATATCTTTTCCGAGATCATGTAGTGTTTTTGCCTCTGCCTCAGATACTCCAACTCCGAGTCTTGTTGACACCAAGTCTCTCAAGAATTGCTCGTTTTCCTCTGGACTGAGTACTTTGTCGAGTCTCAAGATCTTTGAAAGAATATCTCTTTTTGCTTCTGAGGTGATACCGACAACACGTTTCGCCCATGTAACCATCCCTTGTTGACGATTTTTTAGCAATAACTTACTCTCAAACATAGCGTTCATTTTAGTTGCATTTGTTTCACTGGTGAACTCACTGAACTTTGCGTGACGTTCTTCGCTGGTCATCTCTGAAAGCACAAACGGATCAATAGTACCATCAATCAAGGCCTTCTTGAACTTTGTAGCTTCTGATTTAATTAGACACCATCCCATAGTTTTTTCCTTAACACTCTATATTTTTTAGAAAGTCTTTCCATAAGTGCTTGTCTACTTTTTTAATAGACTCTTTTACTTTTTTGGTTTCTTCTTTTATTAGTTTATCAACTTTTGAGCCATATTTCCTCTCGGCAACTTTTGCTCGCTCATTTGCGATCTCTTGCATTTTACTGAGAACCGAGTCTCTATCTCTTTCAGCGAGTAGTCTGAGTTCTTGAGCGTGGATACTTGTCTCTGAAACCAGTGGTGATACCGCTAGGCTTCGAAGTAGGCTCATATCATTAGTCTGTTTCGCGTATTCTTCGACTGCAACTACAAACGCACCAGCTCTGAGTCCGTCTGGAAGTGGGATTTTTCCAGAGATCATACCTCTAGCACGGATCAGGTTCTTGTTCAATAAGTCTTCGGCTTTTTTGAGTTGGTCTTTGATGTTGATACTCTCAAAACCAGCGATATTCTCTAGTTTTTCACCGAGTTTTTGTTCAATGCTGACGGCCACCTTACTTGCTTTTATTTGACCAGGTTCTTGAGCTTCATATTTTTTCTTCGGCTTTTCTTTTGGTTTTACTTCTGGTTCTTTTTGCTCAACTATCTTTTCTTCAAGTTTGTCGAGTTCTTTTTTGGGAACTGGTTTCTCTACCACTTCCTCTTTTACAGGAGCGACTTCTTGTTTAATTTTTTCTGGTGTTATTGGTGTACCTTGATACTCTGAGAAGTGTTTATCGATGGCTTCTTTAACCATAGGTTTGATTTTTGAATCGTAGACTTCTTTTTTCCAATATGCTTCACGCTCATAAACTGCTTCATGGCCGTTTTCGATTGCAACATACTGTTCGATGGCTCTAGCTGTGATTTCAACGTTACTACTCCAGTATTTATCACCTCTGAAGGCGTATTCAACTGGATTATATCCCCTTCTCAATTCAAAAAGATCGTTCCTACTAAATAGTTTTAGATCTGTATGATAGTCAAGAGCGTGTCCTAGTTCGTGAGCAATAGTTGTGTTTACTTTTTTTCTTACTTTTTTACCGTCAACTTTAGTCCAGAAACCCTCGACTCCACCGATTGAAATACTGATGTTGTTAGCACCTTTTCTGTATAATCCTCCAGCTTGAGCAGTCAAAAACGGATTTTTACCGTTTAGATGTGCATAGACCCATCGCTCGTCTTTGGCGATTTTGTTCATGTCAATTCCAAGAGCCTCTTGAGTTTGAAGTATTCCATCAACTATTTCATCTATCTGTTTTTTAGTGATTATATTTCCGTCTTGTCTCTTGAGTCCTCCGACTATTCTGTCATCGAATACAATCCTTGAGTCGTCAGCGCTGAATGAAGTAGCGAGACCTTTTTCATATCTAGCTCGATTATTTTCAGCTTTAGTGAATGATCGGTCGTAAGAAATAACTGCTTCGGGGAACTTATATCCCTTACTGATGTCTTTTTTGATGAGTTTAATATAATAATTTGAGATAGCTTTTTCATTACTCAACATCGCTCGCGCTTTTTCCAGCAGTTCTGTTTTTCCGATGTCTTTACTACCAACAAGCTCTTTGAGTTCTGCGTATGCTTTGGCGACCTTCATCTGGTCTTTGACCCTGTCATACCACTTCTTCTCGGCTTCTGTAGCAGTTCCACGCTCAACTTTAACCTCAACATCATTGAACTGTTTAATTACATTCTTTGACGCTTTTACAGGTCTGCTTTTGTCCAGTATATCGATTGACTCTGAAATACTAGATTTTATTTTCTTTATAGATTCTGTTGGTGTCAGTTGTTGGTGAACGGTTCGATCGGGAGCGATTCTTTTTGCTCCGACGGCTTTTGCTTCCTCATCAACCGAAACATCCTTCGGTAGTGTTTCAATACCATTTTTTACTTCTGGTTTTGTTTTTTCTTCTCCTCTTTTAGAGCTTTTTAATTCACCAGTCAGTGATTGTGCGACTTCATTTTTTGCATCAGTTTTTGTTTTTAGTCCCTCTTCTCTTTGTGTTTTTTCTTTTGGTGTTTCTTTTACTGCAATATCTTTTCTGAAAAAATTATA
>Ga0222671_1000486_pt1 | contig 12180 bp, 14 predicted proteins | sample AntAcemetagen797_FD_179849 | JGI IMG/M metagenome (GOLD analysis project Ga0222671, IMG submission 179849) | Saline water microbial communities from Ace Lake, Antarctica - #797 | ecosystem: Environmental > Aquatic > Non-marine Saline and Alkaline > Saline | place: Antarctica: Ace Lake... | reverse complement strand
AATGCAATCCAAGATTCCATTCGCAGCACTCAAATCGAAGAACTCCATTGCGACCACATTTTTAGTCAACAATTCATCATATTGACTAGGTGTGTAGAAATTATACGTCTTGACTTCAGTGCAGAAATCACTTCGATCATCGAGCCGAGACCAATGACGACGAACCCTGTCATCCCAAATTTTCATCCAATCTTTAGTCAACGCTGGCTTCCATTTGGAATGCCCGCACACGTCCAAGAATTGGTGTAACAACTGCGTATTTCGCAGGTAGTAACCGACTTGAATAATCCGCTTGTCTTTATTGGCCTTATAGGCTTCTGGACACCAGAACTTGCGTGGGGTTCCAATCGGGTGCTTCAGTGACAGAACAGGACAATCGAGTTCGGTGCGAAGGTAATCGGCTAAATGGTCGCTCAAAGCGATTGCCATCTTAAGATTGGGCAAGCTTGCTTTGAAGGCACAGTTCTCTTTGAACATGCGACGGAGTGATTCACGTTCATTCGAGAAGCAAGGTGGGTTTGGTGGGTGATGAAAAACACCTACCCATGGCTCGTTGTAGACTGCTGGTTTGTCGACGTAGCAGAATGTTTGTTCTACGAAGTCATCGAACAGGATTCCGTCGTCACTCGAAATCGTTTGTAGATGCTTGTAAACGTAAGGCCAGCCACTTCGGTGCATTCCTTTACCGATGACTTGATGTGGGCACCGTACCATTTTGATACTTATGTCTTTGTCACAGGAATCACCGTTTCCACCGGTTCCGCTTCCGGTTCCGCCGTTTGGTGGGCAGAACCAGTTTTTGATCTTGCAAAATAGCCAGATTACCGGCCATAGCACAAATAGAGCTACTCTCTTCGCAAACTGGAAGGTACGCTTTAATAGTCTTCCAATTAATCTGCACATATTTCTTAACATGATCTTAATTCCTGATCTTAATTCCTGATTTTGTTTCCCCGCGAACGCCATCGTTTTATGTTTTGTTGAAATCCTTGGAGTGCTCTATGTATTATGACAATGGAGAATGAATCATGGGAAAATGTGCACAGTGTGGTGATGAATCAATTGAGACGGAGCCCATTTGTAAACCGTGTAAGAAACCCCGCGTGGGTTTTAACGGGAAAAACGAGAGATCGAAGTACACTATCGCTGTTGATATGGATGGTGTACTATGCGACTTTCGCAAGAAATACTTGGCTCTCAAGTCACTTGATCTTGAATTCCCTCAATCACTTCAGGGATTTTTCTTGGATCTTGAGCCCATGCCTGGTGCGATAGAGGGGTTCAAATACCTCTGGAACAGGTTCGATACGTATGTTTTGACACGTCCCTCAGTTTGGAATGTCCATTGCTATACAGAAAAAGCTATTTGGGTACGTGAGCATTTAGGATTCGAAGTCTTGCATAAGATGGTTCTTAATCCACAAAAGCAGCGGAATAAGGGTGACTTCTTAATCGATGATACAGAGGATTCGGGTCAGACTGAATTCGATGGAACGTTCCTAAAGTTCGGGCCTGATGATCACGATTGGAGCACGATCCAAGACTTCTTTAAGAGGCTGGGGTAATATCATGCAGTATAATGAGATTTGTCAATGTGGACATAACAAGAAATGCCATTTGGACAATCTAGAGGACGCCAGCACGGCTACTGATTGTTATTTTCAGTATAACTGTGATTGTAAACAATGGCGACCCGTAGAAATATTCAAACAGTCCTACGTCGGCGAAGACGGATACCTACACAGTGCCCGGTCTTTGTGTTGCAACCATTGGCTTTGTTACTATGATGAAAAGATCGAAGCCAAGGTACACTGGGTTGGAATTGGAGAACCGCCTGAGAATCTGGAGTGTCGCAGATGCACCAAGCCGGTTTTCACTCCACATACCAAATGAAGAACTCAGTGTCGAATCCGTCAATGCCAACGATTCTCTTACTGGTCTTCTTACCAGGGATATCGTGATTAGCGGAGATTACCACCGTTCCGGGCTTCTTGATTAGTGGGACCAGTTTCTCGATAAGGTCGGGAAACAAGAAGATCGTGATAATGTCTGCTTCTTGGAAGTCGTACTTGAGGATATCATCCTCTACGATTGTCACCAAATCCTCGACACCCAATCTCTTGACCCTTTCTTTGGCTTTCCTCACCGTTTCAGGGTTGATTTCGACTCCGACGCCCCTTGTGCCATAGAGCTTCGCGGAGTGGATCACGATGCGTCCGTCTCCTGCTCCCAAGTCGTATACAACTTGATCCTTTTCGGGGCTTACTAGCCTCAGCATCACGTCTACCGCACTCATTGGGGTGGGTAACAATGCTGTATCTGGATCTTTTTTGATGATTGGTTGGACTGGTCTTGGTTGGGCCACAGTAGGTTGAATTACCGTTTGTATAGCCGGTGCAACAGTTGGCTTTGGAACGTATGTTGTTTGGGGTCTCACAGCCGGAGTTGTGATTCGCGTTGATCTCCAATCAGAGGTCAGTTGGTAGCCCGGCATTGGTCCCCAGATTTGGTTGCACATCGTGCAATTGGGATTGTAACAGTATCGGACTCCGTTGTTCCGGCTTGGGTTGTGGCGGTATCTTTGTGCTTGAGCCTCAAGGGTCCCTAATGATACGAACAGCAAAGTCAATAGCAACGTCAAGATTCTAAACATGGTGATTCCTTGGCAGTATAGTTATGGGGTGTGTTAATGTACTGGAAACCCCTCGTATTTTTTATGGAAAGAAGAGCAGGATATGACAACTAAACAAGTGATCGTAATTCGTCGCGATCTCAAAATGAGACGAGGGAAGGAAATTGCACAAGGATCTCACGCTTCAATGGCTTTTTTGACTCGTCGGATTCAAAAAAGCCTTAAGGTGTTCAATAGCCCGTATCCACCGATGAATGATGCAGAACGCGAATGGATTCTTAATTCGTTCCGGAAAGTCACTTGTCAAGTGCCTGATCTGGAGTCCTTGGAGAAGCTTCACGAGTTAGCACTTGAAGCAGGACTAGAGTCACATTTGGTGGAGGATAGTGGACATACTGAGTTCGGTGGTGTCAAGACGGTTACTTGCCTTGCTATCGGGCCTGATTACGCGGAGAAGATTGACCCGATTACGAAAGAATTGAATCTATATTAAGGATTATTATGAATAATGTCGACAATCCTGTAATCAAGCGTGCTGTTCTTCCCATTGATGACGAGTATGGGTCTGCGAATGTTTCCTGTGTCACAATCAATGGATATGAGTACGGGATTAATATCGATTTCATCTCCGAAGAAAAACGAGAATGGTTCACACAAGTCTTCGGAGATATTTTAGAACGTGTAGACGCCAGGGCACGGCGTGAGGTCAGAGAGGACCGAGAAAAACGTCTTCGTGACCTGTGTGGATTGAAGGATCAATTCGGCGGGACATATTCCCAAACATTTCCTTTATGCACCTGAACATTTTTTGCACCAAAAGCTTCATTCACGGCTTGGATGACGCCATCGAACATCGGAGACACGTAATCGTGTCCGGAGATTATACCGCCCTTCTTGAGCAGCGGCAGCGATACTTTAATGTCTCTGACCACTGATCGATAACCGTGACAGGCATCGATATAGATGAAATCCAACGACTCAGGCTGGAACCAATTACATATCTCGCTAGAGTAGCCTGGTATGAGATGCATATTGGATTCTAAGCCCATTGCTTTTACATTCCTGATGCTCCTCATGTAAGTCGATGCTAACATCGCACGATTATGGATACTCCCGTAAGTATCAATACCATAACAGTCCGTGTTCTTTCCCATTTCTTTTATCATTGTTGCGAAATGGGCTAGGCTCTTGCCGTGGAAGTTTCCGATTTCCAGCATTGCACCATCAGTTGGTATCCATTGTGCGATCCGCTCATAGAACTCTTCCCAATGATAAAAGCCCCATAGTTCTTCCCAATTGTCAATAGTACGCCCGTGGTTGACATAATGGTATTGATCAGGCCCGAGGTTCAATATCCCAACATTATTCAGTATCCAGCCGTTTTTAGACATTAGATGTTTATAATGATGACCGGTAATTAACATGTGATGTGTAGTTGTTTTTAGAGCTTCTTCGACCTCAGCTCTAGTTGGATCAACTAAATAGCAAGAATTGGGTGGATTACCAAAAGGTATTCTTTTTTTGAATTCTGGTCGAGTTAGGTGCATTTTACTCATGTATGAACCGCCATTCATAATTATTTCGTCAGCACCAACGACAGCAACAATGGGCTCTTGCCCCAGTTTACAAGCATCTAGAGATTATGTGGCTTATCTACAAGGTCTAGGGTTGTGTCAATCGGGCTCGATAGGATGTTACAGAAACAAACGATTTGTTACTGTTGAGAAATTTGGGCAGCTTGATCATTCTTTAAATGACGCTTGAACACAACCCAGATGTCTAATTCATCTTTGATTATTAGATGGTCGTATAATTCCTCCAGTGTGTCTTTGATTAAATGTGCGGCAAGACCGGAAATAGTACCAGAATGACGGATTTTCGGGAGCCACGCTTTTAATTCTTGCAGCATATTGGGTCCTTGTAGACCGTCCAAATGCAAATGGTTGATGCTTTCATCCGCAAACATCTTAACGCACTGAATACTCGAGCCTTTAATAGCTGTGATATTATACCCAGAGTCTTGAAACATGGTCGTTGTTTCCTGCCACGATAAATGTGGATGTGGCTTATGTTGTGGTGTCCATCCGTAAGGCTCTATGGTATAAATCCGGATATTCTTCGATTGTTGCTTGGCACAATGAGCCATATGTGCTGCACATTTGCCGTGATAGGTCCCCACGTCCACAACAACGGAATCATCCTCAAGACGATCGATTAGGGCTTCGATATGTTCGGGGTAATCATATACACCCCAGAAATCTTCCCAGGATTCGGGTCTTAACCGTTGTGGGACATAGTGCCAGATGTTCTTTGGTAGACAGGTCGTTTGAACTGCCATCCAGCCCCTTCCATACATCAGTTCATCACATGGATGTTCAGCCTGGATTAGGATATGATGGCTGATCTGCTGCGTGGCTTCAAATATCTCGCAGTCAGACGGATCTACCAAAATGACCGTCTGGTTTGGGCCTTTGTGTTCGATTAGTTTTAATGTTTCTCGAAACTTCATGTGCCGTCTGCATGGACAGATTTTAGGTGGTTCGCGTATACATTTCGTTTTGTGAATTTAGTATCACAAATCGGACATTCGAAATGACCACTTTCCTTATCTACGCTTATAGTATCGAATTGTTCGGGCATGCGTGGGAGTTCATGAATTGCCCGATATGCTACCAATTGTCCTGTATGATAATTGGTGTGACCAATCATAATGTGTGATAACAGGTCACCCAAGGTCGGTAGGTGGTCTTTGTACTTGGCGATATTATTCGGCCTTGTGTAGTCCGCCAGGGTCAGTTTACCAACAGCGAATAGTAGGTCATCGCGACAATCGGTGAATGCTTTGACTAATTCCTTACTATCTGGATACAGGGTATTGATCGGCATTGGTCTCGAACCAGTACCAAAAGTTCTGTGCCAAGTTTCGGGTAGAATTGATTTCTTGGTTAGGGTTATGAGCAACAGATCGTAGCTGACGGATAAATGGCCAATTGTCCAAATTGGATGATTAGAGAATCCAAAGAGTTGGCTGATTAATTTGTATCTTGGTAGATCTTCAAACAGTTTCAGGAAATAATCTGTTTGTAGCCTGAAGGAATGGCTTAGCATGTAGCTTGTCCCATCTTTTGGTTTATTCGCAGTTCGAATTTGCTTGGGTTATAGTAAATACATAGTCGTGTTACACTTACTAACACAAAGTCAACTTCTGATTCTTCAAGCCCTCTAAAACTATGGTGTTCAATGAACAATCCTTTTCTGGAGTTAGTGCGTGGTGCGTAAAAAACCATCCAACGGAGCTAAGGAAGTAAACGGAAATTACGAAGTTACTGAAGAACAACCCCAATTTGACTACAAGAAACACTATAACGTCGAGCTGAAGAACAAAGCACAACGAAGTGCTTTTGCTAAGTTCAAGAACGTCGACTACCTCTTTCTAATAGGGCCAGCTGGCGTCGGAAAATCATTTCTCGCCACAGCCTTAGGCGTCCGAGAAATCGTCAACTATCGTGCTGGAAGATTGGTCCTAACAAGACCTATCAAAGAAGCCGAAGAATCTCTGGGTTATCTGCCCGGCACTTTCGAAGAGAAGGTCATGCCTTACCTGATGCCATTGTATGACCAACTTTATGAGGTCTTTCAATGCGACAAAAAGATAAGGACCCAATTCGAAAAAGAATATGTCGAAATCGCACCGTTAGCATACATGCGTGGTCGAACATTTTCGAATTCGGTCTGCATTTTCGACGAAGCACAGAACGCCAATTACAAACAGTTGAAAATGTACCTGACTAGGCTTGGTCATCAAAGCAAAATGATCATTACTGGTGACCCGGCTCAAACCGACATTCCAGATTCGGGCCTAATGGAGATAATCGACAAATGCCGTCATCGTGGATCTGTTGGGGTTATCGAATTCGAAAACGCCGACAACGTACGACATGCATCAGTCGAGGCAATGCTTGAGGATCTCTAATGAACAAAGTAATCTTGCTTGTTCGAAGAACCGAGAGCTACTACTTCACTAGAATCCCAGACAACGAACCAAGTGCCGTGCTGGATAAGAACGCTGTAAAAGACGTTCACTGGCGGACGCACTATTGGGAAAAGCTGGTAGGCAAGAGCTACAGTCAGATTAGAAATGAAATCGAAGCTCTTGCATATGACCACAACATCAAACAGAAACCAGATATCGTTTACAATTATCATGTAAGGTCAATACCCAATGATGATAATATCTGGATTCTTCCAATTGACGAAGACGACTTGGCCGATCGAGATGGGATCGATTATATTCGGAACTTCGAAGGTTCTGAAAATATCATCATATGGAATACACTGTTTTCTGAAGTCGATAAAAAAGTCATAAGAGTCGGTGGCCAAAAATCCGTTCAATCTAACGCCTATGCCATCAGATCTAGCTACGCCCATAAGTTCCCAAGATTAATCTTGAAACACATGGGTGTAAAGAAGAATCACGAGCATTTGGCACATCGAACGGATTCAATTTTTGGGTTTAAAATCGAAAACCCGGCTAGTATTGGCAGGCTTTGGTCCGCACCATCTGCAGAACAGATACTTGATAAAATAACAAAATTTCGGGCCATCGACAGCAGCGTATTGTCACCGGAAATGAAAGAGTTATTCACCAAGATACAGGATGTCTTCACCCTTGTCTGAACAAAATTGGTCCGACTACGGAATCAACAAAGCTTTTTACGTCAATCTTGACAGAAGATCTGACAAACGAGCATTCTTCGAAAACCAGACCTCGAATTTTCCTTTTCGTATAAATCGGTACCCAGCCAGAGACGGGAACGATCTGTGTCTCCCGGAATATCTACAACCTTATTCTGGGGCTATCGGTTGTAAAATCAGCCATATAGAAATCTATCGAATGGCTCTTGAGGCTGGATACAGCAGAATTGTGGTTTTTGAAGACGATTGCCTGATGAAGGGCAACGAGGAACGATTTCAACAATTTCTCGAATCGATTCCTAATAATTGGAGCTGGTTCAACGTATTCAAGCCCAATGACGAGTTTCCGAATGTGGTATACGACCACGGAAGCCATCTTTCTTCTAATGCTGTAAATTCTACGCATTGTTACGGCATTGATGCGAGATTCATGAGAAAAGTGATTAAGCAACATGATGAGAATCCTTTTCCAAATTCAAGATTGATTCACATCGACATGTTGATTAATGATATTGGAACCAGAGAAGGCATTAGATGTTTTTCACCCAAGAAATTGATTAATCAGAATACAGATATTCCAAACGATAATCATTGGGGATGGCCCAACCAGAGACCGATTATCAAAAAGCTAGATGAAGGCTACGAGTGGAACTTGTTGGTTGTTGCTAAATGTTCCAGTCATGCAAGGATGAAAGAATTGAATGCGATTGATGAGTTCGATTTCGAGGTTGGGTCGATGGAATCTAGCTCTGATATGATCCACCAGTATAGTCATGTTCTGTATATTAATAATGCGTGGGCTCCGATTCGTCGGTTGACAAACCGTTTCTTTCATGCGGCTCGAATGTACGACTGCGGAATCTACACTCCTGCTAGTAGCTGTGATGTTGATTGGTACCCAACAGCTGAGAGCTTGAGTGGCTATTACTGGATACAGAACTCGCCCAGATTCATTTCGGATTCGGTGGTCGGCTTTAAATCAGAATTGGCCGATCCGCGTTTATCTGATGTGAACCTGGGCGAAGTTCTTGGTAAGAAGGCTCTTGAACTCAAGATGCCGATTGTAGCCGATTCGAAGCTTAGCTTTTGAGTTCGTTTAGCTTGGCTTGCATCATGTCCAGGTAGTTCTGGGCGTCACGCAGGTCTTTTTCTTTCTTTTCGCCGGGGTTCCGATGTTCGGATCTTTTGGCGAAGAGGTGGACCCATTGGCCGAGTTCTGCGAAGGTGTAGGCTTCCCAGGCTTGGTTTTTGTAGTCGGCTTGGTGGGGGACACAGCTTTCTGGTGTAGCGGTCATGTTAGTGCTCCGGTACGGGGTAAAATCTAGTAAGTAGTTTAAGTTTGATACGAACCTTGGGCGGGTGAGTTGTGTCCTTTTTAGTGTCAGATTAACGCTTGGTGAGCTTTTGGCACAATGAGGTAATCTGACATGTGTTATCTTTAATGTCACTCAAACGTAAATACAACAATCGAGCCTAATCGGGTTCATCTTTCACAGGATATGTGATCTTCAATGACTACCGCACTCCTATTATCGAGAAACGTAAACGCCATGGCAAGCTTGCCGTGCAGCGATACGCTCGTGGAGTGCCCCGCATCTTATCAACCGACAACTGCTTGGTTTATTATTGCTGGGGGCTCCGAACAGAGCGTCCGCCATAATACCAAGCGGCTGATTTAGGTCTGATAAGAGTAAAGCGAACTTCTTAGTCAAACCCACGATAATCAGTCGCAGCTTTTGTTGTGTTCGCTAAAATCATGGCCCGTTAGATGCTGTTGGTAGTATCGCTTGGTTTTCAGCCAGGAGAGCGTCGGTTCGATTCCGTCACGGGTCACTTCCAAAAATGTCGATTTGATCGATACCTTTGGAATGAGAAAAGAAATTACCGGCATTGAGCTAGTGTGGTCATAGCGGGAGCTTGAAGAGCTTCAGAACTCGGTTCGATTCCGAGAATGTCGGCTGCGGAGTAGAGCAGTATGGTCAGCTCGCAAGGCTCATAACCTTGAGGCCGGTGGTTCGAATCCACCCTCCGCCATTTTAGTTGCAACTTTCACGTGAAAGTTGCAACTAAATGATAAGGTATCGAGGGGAGCGGGCTCCCAAGTTGATTGCAAATCATCTGACGCGGGTTCGACTCCCGACGATACTTCTTGCCCTTCGGGGATCGGAGCTTCTGGCTCTTAAATGATCTTTTACAATTTGGTTGTTAGAAATACCGATAGTGATCGGTGCATTCAGTAATGAGTGCTCAATCACAACCGGTCCTTTAGTGTAATGATAGCATACTGCCCATGGGGGGCAGAGGTCATGGTTTAATTCCATGGGGGGCCGCTCACGGGTCTGTACGCTAAGTGAAAGCGGCTTGTATTAAATCAAGTGTTTGGTGGTGAAAAACCATCCGGACCCACCATGGGAGATGGTCTGTGCGGGAGTCTGTAAAGCTCTTGACGTATTATGCACAGTGGTCGTCAGCTGGTTCAATTCCAGCATCTCCCACTTCAGTGTTGAATCAAGAGTAGTTTCGGAGTAATTGCGTCCAAAGGGTAATGACATGGCTTACCACGATGAAACGAGACTGACGGATTCTTGAAATCATTACTCTCGTAAGGAGGAAGGGTTGGTAAGATTCCAACCACTGAAACCACGGTGCGGTGTGCTAATTGGCAAAGCAATGATTCTCAAAAGATCATGACTAGCGGTTCGAGTCCGCTTCGCACTACTATTTTCAGAGTGTAGCTCAGCTTAGTAGAGCGTCTGGTTGGGACCAGAAGGCCGCAGGTGCGATCCCTGTCACTCTGACTTTACAGGTCCGTCCTCCTGGGAGAGGCTTGAGATTCCAAATCTCAAAGATGGGGTTCGACTCCTCACGGGCCTGCTAGCTCTATGGTGTAATGGTAACACGGTTGGTTTTGAGCCAACATTCGACAGTTCGATTCTGTCTGGGGCTGCTTGAGTTAGATCGGCGAAAGTTGACAATAGTAGCAATACTTGTTTCTGGGCAACTGGAATAACTCAAATCATCTAGTAGTAGGACAATTTGGTGGTTCCGCCTGCTTTGGGAGCAGGATCATGCTGGTTCAAATCCAGTCTACTAGACTTCGGGTCTTCTAAAAGGCGAGTTATGCTAGCTCGTTAGGATACCAGGGTCCAACCTGGAGACGCGGGTTAAAAACCCGTCCCGACCTTATCTCCGATGTGGTGTAATGGGAGCACGTGATGTTTGGGGCATCAAGGCACGGTTCGAACCCGGCATCGGAGATTGTTTGACGTATTATGTGGGTATAGCTCAGTCAGGTAGAGCACAAAGCTGATAACTTTGGGGTCGTTGGTTCAATTCCAACTATCCACACTTAAGAAAGTAAAGAATGGGATTCACAGCAAGTAGTGAACTAAGATTTTCAGGAACAAAAGCACTGAAATTCATGAAAGGACTCCGAATCGAAAACGAGCCCAAACCAATCGCTATAATGATGGCAAAATGCTTGAAAGACCAAGGACTTCCGCACAACAATGAACAAATCCTCGTCTGGTGTCAACACGACGATACAAGACGAAGAAGACACAATAGGATGCCACAAAAAGATTTTGGCTCCTCCGCAATTGAGAGTAGGTTACAAACCTACACAAAAAACTGGTATAAGGAACACGTTGAATGGCTCAACAATCCTTATACAAAACCGAAGACAGATCCTCTCGGGGTCTGATTACGGTCCATTGGTGAAATGGTTATCATGACTGGTTGTCTACCAGTTGTTACCGGTTCGAATCCGGTATGGATCGCTGTGGTTGAGGCAGATATTGGTTAGCTGCATCCGACTGTGAATCGGACGAGTGTTAAAACTCATGCGGGTTCGATCCCCGTCTTCCACCTAAGACGAAAGAATGAAATGAAACGCGAATTCATTAAGGACAAGAACGAAATCGTCCAGAAAGACTGGCACTACGCCTACTATGGAGGTGGTTTTCCAATGATCATCCCAGAAGAAGCACCAGTTCAAAAAGACATGATCGGGAAACCAGCACATGAAGCTTCAATGGCCTGGGGATACTTCATGAAACCAGTAGCAAAATTCACCGTTCCAGAATACAACGGTAGTTGGAAACGTATTCCTGTTATTGGACCAATCTCAGACGACCTTTACTTCGACTATGATGACGTTAATCATGACGAAGTAGATAAGAACATTCAGAAAATTCTGAAGATTCTAAACGAACACTGGGACGATTAAAAATAGGATACTTACATTGTCCTATGAGAGATTGTTATGAAGAAATTCAAATTCCTTACCGCAAATAATCTTAATAATCTCACGATTTTGATTAACAAGCATTTGGATGCGAAATGGGTTGTCTATGGAGAACTTCACGTGATTGATGACCAATACGTGATGGGGGTTTACCTCAACAATAGCGTGTAAAAACATGGGGCGTGACGTCAAGGGGACTTGAGATCCTTGCAAGATCTTTGCGACCGGTTCGATTCCGGTACGCTCCACTAAGTATGATGAACATGGGGAGTCTGGCGGGTCAGACTTGATACTGGCAGTATCGATGGACGGGTTCAACTCCCGTACTCTCCACTTGGTTCATGAAGGAGGTTAGACGACTTTGAACGGCGAAGTACGAGCTGAGCAAGCACCGAAAAGCTATTTTCTCCACACGACGGTGTGACAGAATGGCCCTTGATTGGGTAAGTTTAATGGCTGTCGAGCGAGCGTCTGATCTCCTTCATGAACCAACCGTCGAACAGGATTTACGATGAATTCTAATGAGAAATTGATTAAAGAACTCGAAGACGCCATAACCACGGTGCAGGACCAGTGTGATACAAGTGATCCCCATATTGTTCAACTA
>Ga0222671_1000483_pt1 | contig 12216 bp, 11 predicted proteins | sample AntAcemetagen797_FD_179849 | JGI IMG/M metagenome (GOLD analysis project Ga0222671, IMG submission 179849) | Saline water microbial communities from Ace Lake, Antarctica - #797 | ecosystem: Environmental > Aquatic > Non-marine Saline and Alkaline > Saline | place: Antarctica: Ace Lake... | reverse complement strand
AGTTCCAAATCCGTACATGCTTTTTACTGCATCTCGATTAGTGAAAAAGAATGCTAACGATATTGTTATTCGTTCACTGAAAAAAATGCCAGACCGTGTAGTCTTTGTAATTGCAGGACTTGGTCCCGACGAACAAATGCTTCGTGCGTTAGCTAAAACTGAAGGTGTGGAAGAACGAGTATTGTTTTTAGGACATCAACAATTTGATACATTGCCAGTGTATTACCACGCATCCGATTGTTTTATTCGTCCATCACGAACTGAAGGTTTTGGAAATTCATTTATTGAAGCAATGGCTGCAAACATACCTGTAATTGCAACAACGGCAGGGGGAATTAAAGATTTTTTATTTCACGATGAAAACGGACTGGAAGTTGGAATTGAAAGCACTGACGATATTGCAACTCAAGTGCATCGTCTTTTAAATGAAACGGGGCTGCGAGAGCGAATTACTAAAAATGCAAAGGAAATGGCAAAAGAGAAATACGACTGGAACATTATTGTTGCAGGTATGGAAAAAGTATTTGAAAAAGTAGAAAGAAAATAGAAAAGAAAAAAGCTCGTTCATGAAATGATTGAGCAGGATGTGACCTCTTTGATTCGTACGTTGAAGGTGGGAAAATGTCCTCCAACAACATAGATTCCTTTTACCTCTCGGTCATCACGAATAATCTGTAGCAGCAGTTTCTTGAGTTTACGTTCACTGCGAGCAGATGTGCGTAACTTCAGTTTGTGTTGGTCCCTGAATTCTCGAAAAACGACACCTGTTCGAGTGTTTCTGAACTCCACAACAAACTTGGCCAGAACTGTAACATCCTGGTCAGGTCTTGAAGTTACTGCGAGAAGTGAAAGTGGCAAAAAACCACACATGCTGAAAAAAGAACGCCTTATCATATCTGGTTGACTTTAGTAGTATATTTTAAGAAAGTCAATTAAAAGAAAAATCAACCTTTCTTTTAGAGGGCAGCTGAATAGAGTCTAATTTTTACTGACCCTGGCATAACGACATTTTTTCCATCTCGATAAAGTACCTTGATGGTTTCTTCAATCATCGCGATTGCTTCAGGTTCAGAGAGTCTGTTGTCGATATGAAACCGTTCGAGTGTAACTAGTTTCCAATCATTGGTGAACATCACATTCCTTTCTTGCAGCCAAACACGGCCATAGTAGTGACCAGTTTTTCTTTGTGGAATGTTTGTATTTGCGAATGCGTAGTTGTTAGCTCCTCCAAGAGTAAGCACCGACAACGAATATAATAAGGATCTTCTTTTCATCTTTTTCAATGTAGCGTAAATAATTTCTATTGTAAATATAGTACTTTGTTTACTGATTAGAATTGATAGGTACAATACAAGATATGAAAATCCTGATTATTACTGGAATATATCCACCTACTCCTGGTGGCCCAGCAACATACACAAAGCTATTAGAAGACGAACTGCCAAAGAAAGGGTTCGATGTTTCTGTGGTGACATTCGATAGTGTTCGGCATCTGCCAAAAGGAATTCGACATATTGTGTTTATTTTTAAGATACTAAAGGCTGGAAAGCATGTTGATGTATTGTACGCGCAAGATCCTGTGTCTGTAGGGTTCCCAACATATATTGCATCTAAAATCATAAAGAAAAAGTATGTATTAAAAGTAGTTGGTGATTATGCATGGGAGCAGGGAAGGCAACGTTTTGGAGTTGTAGATTTACTTGATGAGTTTATTCATCCTGAAAATGTGTATCACAAAAAGGTTATGGCATTAAAAAAAGTGCAAACAACGGTAGCAAAAGGCGCAGAGAAAATAATTGTTCCGTCTACTTATTTACAAGGAATAGTTGCTGCGTGGGGAATTGATGCAGAAAAAATACACGTTGTATATAATGCGTTTAATGGTGCTTTTGTAAAAGCTTCTAAGATGTCGTTACGTGATACTCATAACATATCTCAAGAGGATGAAATTATTGTAACTGTTGCACGCCTTGTTCCTTGGAAAGGTATCGATACACTTATTACGTTACTTCCAGACCTTCAGAAAGAAACAAAGAAGACTCATTTATTTGTTATTGGAAGTGGTCCCGAACAAGAAAAGCTTGAAGCAATAATCGCAGAAAAAAACTTGCACGAATATGTAACACTTACTGGGCCATTGGATAGTGATGTTGTGTATGAATATATTTCATTAGCAGATGTGTTTGTGCTTAATACCGCATACGAAGGTTTGTCGCATGTTTTGTTGGAATCTTTAGCGCTTGGAACTCCTGTGGTAACTACTGACGTTGGAGGAAATCCAGAACTTGTTCGTCATGAAGAGAATGGAATACTGGTTCCATATAACGATGTTCCTTCATTACAAACTGCAATCAGGTTTGTGCTAAACGGTGGTAATGAAATTAAGTCGTATGTGGCGCAAGGAAAACAAATTCCTGAACATTTTAGTAGGGAATATATGCTTACGCATATTGCAATTGAATTACGTGCTACGCTTTCTGTATGAATGTAGTAATGATTTCAACCGATCGAAACCTTTTTGATCCTAAAAGTAACGTAAGTAAGCGCTTTAAAAAATACAGCACACTTTTTACTGAACTTCATGTTGTTGTGTTGAATGTAGGAAGCGTTGCGCAATATAGCTTATTAGAAAACGTACATATTCACCCAATAAATGCGAATTCAAAATTTGGTTATATTTTTCTTTCACTCAAGAAGTTTTCGTTTAAAAAAGTAGATGTAGTTTCATCGCAAGATGCATTTCTTACTGGAATAATTGGGTGGCGACTTACAAAAAAACTACAGACAAAATTCCATTTGCAAATTCATACCGATTTATTTTCTGAAGCGTACGCAGCTTTTTCATTTAAAAATAAAATAGAAGTTGTTGTTTCTAAATTCATTCTAAAAAAAGCAGATGCAATTCGAGTTGTTTCAAAGCGAATTAAACAATCATTAGTAAAAAATATTTCTGGAATATCAGAAGAAATAATTACTGTGCTACCAATTCAGGTTACAAAACAAGAAGTAACAGAGACACTTACATTTCCGTACACATACATTGTTACAACAATTAGTCGCCTGGAAAAAGAAAAACAAGTAGAAAAAACTATTACTGCTTTTGCGCTCGCGACAAGAGGAAGAACAGATGTTGGATTGCTTATTGTTGGCACAGGTTCTTTGCAGAAAAAATTAGAAACACTCGTAGAACAACTGGGAATAGTATCGCAAGTGCAGTTTTTGGGAACAGTAGCAAACGTTCATAATGTACTAGCAGTAAGTGATGTGTATGTGCAAACATCTGCATATGAAGGGTATGGTATGGCACTTGTTGAAGCTGCCTTGAACAGTGTTCCGATTGTTACAACTGATGTTGGTATTGTTGGAGAAGTGTTGATTGATGGAGGAAGTTGTTTGGTTGCTTCGCAAAAAACTACTGATGTCGCAACTAAAATTACTATGTTGCTTGATGATGATGTGCTGCGTGCTGATGTGGGGAATAGAGGGTTTGAGCAAGTGGAAGAGGGTCTTGTTAACGAAGAAGTGTATAGTGAAGCATATAAACAAATGCTTAGTTAGATGAAATTGTTAATAATTACACAGAAGGTAAATAAGAACGATCAAATATTAGGTTTTTTTCATGCGTGGCTTGAAGAGTTTAGTAAGCAGGTTGAGCAGCTTACCGTTGTTTGTTTAGAAGAAGGTAAACATGATTTACCAAGCAATGTAAAAGTATATTCACTAAAAAAAGAAGATGGATCTTCAAAACTAAAACGAGTGATTCTTTTCTATAAATATATTTTTAAAGAACGTAGAAATTATGACCACGTTTTTGTTCACATGAACCAGATTTATATAATCCTTGGTTCACTGGTTTGGAAATTGTTTGGTAAAAGAGTTTCTCTTTGGTATGCACATGGGTCTGTTTCATTTTCACTTAAGATTGCAGAAAAAATGGTCGACATTATTTTCACTTCAACAGAAAAGGGTTTTAGAATGGTGAGCGATAAGAAACATATTGTAGGGCAAGGTATTGATGCTAATCATTTTAGTCCAAAAAAACAGGAATTTGAAAATAAATATGAAATAAATGTTCTAACCGTGGGGAGAATATCAGAAGTGAAAAATATCGCTGCATCTATTGCATTACTAAAAAATAGTGAAAGTATAATCTTACATTTGGTTGGTGATGCTGTTACCAGTAAAGATGTTGCTTATAAACAGCAATGTATCGATTTGGTAAATAAATTACATGTTTCCGATCGTGTTATATGGCATGGCACAGTACCGTATTCAAACTTACCAAGAATGTATCAACAGGTAGAAATATTTCTTAATTTAAGTAACACTGGAAGTCTTGATAAAACAATTTTAGAAGCGTTGTCTTCAGGGCTTCCAGTTGTTACTTGTAATGATGCGGCCAAAGGGATACTCGGGGTGACACTTGTCAATTTAGATGACTCTGAAAGAATTGTGAATGCGATTAAGCAAGATACTGCTGATGCTGCAATTCAAGCAGCCAGAGAGAATATAATTTATAATTACTCTTTAGTAGGATTAGTAACTAAAATTACACAAAAATTACAAAAATGATTTCAAGTAGCTACAAAAATAAAGAATTAATGCTAGACGATTTATTATCAAAAGATGATGAAGTTTTAGATGTAGGGTTTTGGGGACAGGGAGTTTCAATCAGCGATGAAAATTGGCCTCATCGACTATTAAAAAAACGAATTGATTCGGTGTATGGAATAGATATCGTCTATGATGAAGCACAGCTTGAAAATAAAGATCACTATTTTAAACAAAGTGCTGAAGACTTTTCAATTGATAAAAAATTTGATGTAATTTTCGGAGGTGATTTAATTGAGCATCTCTCTAATCCAGGTTTATTTTTAAACTGTTCCGCAAAACATTTGAAAGAGGGTGGAAGAGTAATACTTACGACTCCAAATGCATTTAATTTATTTAATATTGCCGGGAAGATTATGAACAAAGAGCCTGTGGTTAATCGCGATCATACGTGTTATTTCAATAATAAAACCATAAAGACATTGTGTGAAAAAAATGGTTTTGAAGTTGAAAATAGTAGTTACATCTATAGCTTAGGGGTAGATTATAAAGAAAGTTACAAGAAAAAAACCCTTAATGTGATTTATAAGTTTTTGTCATTATTTACTGATAAATATTATGAAACAATGGTTGTTGTTGCGACTACCAGCAACAAAGCTATGTAACACTTTTGCAATCTGCAAGATAAAATAATTACAAAAGTACTTTTTTTGTGTAAAATGACTGTCATTCATTAATAATCCATTCACTATATTTATGTACAAAGAACAGGTAAAACGTCTCATAGAAAATGATAAATACTGGGGAGAATTTTCTGAGGAGAAAATGGATGAACTTCTGTCTATTGCTGATACAAAAGATTTTTCTGATGTAAAGTACTATATTGAAGATACATTACACCGAAGCGATTTTATTTTTGGTACCGCTCGTTCAGATTTTTTATTATACGTTCCATTAGATAAAGAAAGTGTTGTTCTTGATTGTGGTTCTGGTTTAGGAATTCACACATTTAATGCAGCAAAAAAGGCAGGACACGTTCACTCTTTCGATCAATCTCTAAAACGCTCACAATTTACTTCATACAGAAAACAGGCTCAGCAAGTAGAAAATATTAGTGTATATCAATCAGATTTTAAAAACTTGAATTTCACAGAAAACAAATTTGATTCAATTCTTATGAATGGAGTTGTTGAATGGCTTGGTGAAATTGATTCACACAAGAATCCTCGAGATGATCAATTGGAGGTGTTACAACAAATGCATAGTTATTTAAAACCGGGAGGTGTTTTGTATATAGGAATTGAAAACAGGATGTCAGTTTCATATCTACATGGTCATGATCATAATGGACTCCGTTTCACAAGTTATTTTCCAAGATTTTTGGCAAATATTGTTACTAAAATGAGAAAGGGAAAACCATATAGAACATATACCTATACTTATTGGGGATATAAAAAACTTATGAAAGATGCTGGTTTTAAGGAAGAGGATGTAACATTTTATATTGCTGTACCAGGATATAATTTACCTAAGTACATTATTCCGTTTGATGATATTCAGGCAGTAAGAACATTCTTAGGAATGATGGCACAAAAGGGTGGGATAAAAGGAAAGTTGATTAAAATATTATCGACACCTGATTTTGGAGTAAAAATTATTCGACACCTGTTCTTCAGTTACTTAATTTATGCAAAAAAATAATGGTTGAAGCTTTGCAAGAAATACTTTCTAAAAAATATAATTTAGAAAAACATAAGATTTCTTTTTTTAAGCTTCATCATTCTGGGGATTCACCTCATGCGAAAATACTTTTTTTTGTTTTTGATTCAAATAAAGCTCTAGGAGTAATAAAAATTATTCGTGATTTCGACTACAACGATAAATTACAGCACGAATGTGATGCTCAGAGAAAAGCCTTTTCAAGCAAGATAAAAAATATTTCTGTACCCAAAATTCTCGACTCAGGTTTTGTTGGAAAGCATTTTTATACATACGAATCGTTTGTTCTTGGTGAAGTTGTTGGTAGGAAAAATGCTCTGAAGTACGTTGATGTGGTTGGGGATTATCAGTTGCATGTAGAAAAAAAGAAAAAAGTTTCTATTAGTCAAATTCATCAGACACTTTCTTCGATACAAATTGAAGATGAGAGGTGCCAAGATTTATTACGTGAGTTGTCAAAAAAACAAGATGATGTTTTTGAGGGTAGTAATCACGGAGATTTAACATTTATGAATGTTTTAGTAAAAAATAAAAATATTTATTTTATTGATTGGGAAAACTACGGAGAACGAACTATTTGGGGATTAGATTTTGTTCACTACTTTATTCGTGCTCATAATAATCAAGAAAAAGATGTTCTGATTGGTCATTTTGAAAAGTTAAAAGAAAAACCGATGAAGACTTATGAATTTAGCGTTTTATATTTAATTGATCAATTATATGATTTTTTAGAAAAAAACAATTTAGCTGAATATAAAAAAGTCTGTACTGAAATTTCAAACTTGTAAGAAAGATTGAATCTAAAAATTCCAATAAGTAATTAATGTGATAAACTAACTGAATTATGATTATAGTAACCGGAGCTGCAGGTTTTATAGGAAGCGGATTGGTTGGTGTTTTAAACAATCTTGGTAAGAATGATATCGTTGCAGTGGACGATTTCTCATCTTCTTGCCCAGAAGAAAAACAGCTAAATTTAGTTGGTAAAAAAATAATAGAGAGAGTCGACCTGACACAGTTGATGGATTGGCTTGAGGTTAATGGAGATAGTGTTGAGTGTGTATTTCATATGGGTGCATGTAGTGATACAACCGAACAAGATTCTGAAGTATTTGAGAGGCTTAATCTTGGCTATTCAAAGCAACTTTGGGAAAAGTGTGTTAAAAATAATATTCCACTTATTTATGCTTCATCAGCTGCAACATATGGCAATGGTGAGCAAGGGTATGAAGATTCCCATGATATTGTTAAAGATTTACATCCATTAAATTTATACGGTAAATCTAAGAACGATTTCGATTTCTGGGTTTTACAACAAAAAGAAACACCACCGCAATGGGCAGGATTAAAATTCTTTAACGTTTACGGACCAAATGAATACCATAAAGGTCGTATGGCATCCGTTGTTCTGCATTCATTTAAAAATATTAAAAAGACTGGTGCTATGCAACTTTTTAAATCACATAAGCCAGAGTATGAGGATGGGGGTCAAATGCGCGACTTTGTTTACGTTAAAGACGTCATCGATGTTTGTATTTTTTTGATGGAGAATGAAAATGTCTCTGGAATTTTTAATGTAGGGAATGGAAAGGCTCGTTCATTTTTAGATTTAACCAAGGCGACATTTAGTGCATTAGGTGAAAATCAAAATATTAGTTTCATAGATACTCCAGAAGATATTAGAGATAAATACCAATACTATACACAGGCAAATATGCAAAAATTACGAAATGCAGGATACACCAAACCATTCACTGAACTAGAGGATGGAGTTAGAGATTATGTTCAAAATTATCTTGTAACTGAAAATTATTTGTAAGAGCTATGAAAAACACCACTCCCTTTCCAGAAGTTTATTTTGGTAAAAAAAATGCTGATAAGAAAAACAATCTGCCAACAAAAAAAGAATTGGATAAGCAAATTGATAGGCACAAAAAAAAGTTGGTTGATTTTATTTTACAACTCCCAGAAAATAGTAATTTGCTTGATGCTGGTTGTGGTGTAGGTAAGGCAATAAAACTGGTAACAGTTTACCGTCCTGATATAAATATTTATGCCATAGATATTACAGACATGACTGACTTTATTCCCGAAACAGCCATATTTACAGTTGCTGGTGTGGAGCAAGTTGATGAAATATTTGATGAAAACTTTTTTGATGCCATTATTTGCCAGCATGTGATCGAGCATCTTATTTATCCTTTGGACATGATGAATGCATTCAAGAAAGTCCTAAAGGCGGATGCCATGTTGTTTATCGAAACACCAAATTGGGTTCGTGGATATATACCTTGGTCACGATTGTATTTTTGGAATGACTATACTCATGTTCGTCTTTTTTCAAAAAAAACATTCAGAAGATTATGCGCCGACTATGATTTTGACATAAAGAAGTTACAATCAGGTTCAATGAGTGGACTACAGTCACATAATATTTCTTATATTTGGTATGTTGCCAAGAAGAACAGCACAGGTTTCTTTGATTGTTTGTTTAAATATATAAAATATTCTTTAATATCCTTTTATAATAGTTTTATGTACGATGTCCTGATTCTTGTTGCAAAGAATAATAAAAAGAGCAAGTAATGAAGTCGAAAAAACGTTTTTTTTATTTTTACGGAGGTGCTATTGGAGGGTTTCTTGTTGTGCTTTATGCATTGGAGTGTTTTAGGAGTTGTGCGGAGAATTCAGACGATATGGAGTTTTATATTGTTTCACCAAATAGAAAAAAATTATATGAACAACTAACAATAAATTATCCGCATGTAAAAATATTGAATCTAAATAAAAAAAATATTTTTTCTCATATACCCTTTTTTTTAAAAATTATGTTTAGCGTTAATTACGTTGCAACACCCCCTTCTTTCGGACCCTTTTCGTTGATAACAAAAATAATTATTGCATCAATTACAAAGCTAAATAAGAAAAGTATGAGCGTTTGTTTTGATGATGGTATTTATTGGAATAAGTTCTTATTCAAAAAAAGTATTTCACATGATTACCAAAAACCAATATTTGAGAAAATGCATGATGTAATACGTGCATTTGGCTGTAATCCTAAAAGCGATTTTTTAAAATATAAGTATGTTGAAAGTGATCATGTTTTAAACAGTTTTAAATTACGTAAGGGAAAATATATTATTGTACACATGTTTGCATCAGCTTGGGTAAGAAGTTTCCCTAAAAAAAGGTGGGCAAATCTCCTAGATGATTTAGTCGAAAGATATTCTGATATTAAGATTGTTATTACAGGATCCCCAAGCGATAAAACTGATGCATCTGAAATTATTAATTCATGTAGAAAGCCTTCGTCATATGTTAATACTGTCGGAGAAACTGATTTGCAGGGATTCTGCAATCTTGTTAAAAAAAGCCTTTTATGTATTTCAGTTGATACTGGGAATGTTCATTTGGCGTCAGTACTAGAGGTTCCTGTTGTGGTGATTGGAAATTGTTCGAATCCAAGCTGGCTTCCATCTTATAATAAGAATGCTGTTATTCTAACAGCAACAGAAAGGTGTGTGTGTAAAGGTGACAAAACAGGAAATTGTTTTGTTTTTGAAGATGGGCAAAAATATTACAGATGTTTATATGACATTAAAGACACACAGATTTTTTCAGCAATAGAAAAAATAGTAGCTTAATTTTTTTCATCTGACCTTTTGCTGATAACAAAAATTACATAAGCAATTAATGTATTAATAATATTACTAATTGTTTGTGCGAGCACCACTCCCATAAGTCCCCATAATATACCTCCGATTAATACGCATATAATTTGAATTATCGGGCTTATGGTGCTTATTAATGCAATTTTTTTGATTAATTTTTGTGAAAAGAGAGCGTTTAGTATAAAGCTCGTGCTCGAACTTAAAATGATGAGAGAAGCTACTTGCGACAGTCCGACAGATTCAAGATATTGCGGAAATAATATCTTGAATATCGTTGGAGCCAAGAAAATGTATATCGGTATTATTAAAATTATCCCAAAACTTAACAACAATAATTTTCTAGGTAATGTTTTTTGTAATTCCTTATTTGTTCTGTTGCTGAATTTTGGTAATGCCGCCCTTGAAACACCTCCAATGAGGCCTTTTACTCTTTCTGGAATCATCATTGCAAAAGAATAAATTGCTAATTCATTTGATCCAATAATCTGAAAAATTAACACCTTGTCAAAGTGTTGTGCAATTCTTGAAAGTATATTTATGAGACTTAGTTTTATTGCATACGGCGTTGATTCAGAGTCATTTGTTGCTTCCTTAGATATTTTATTTATTGTTAAAAAATAGAATAGTAAAAAGGTTATGAATAAACTACCAAAATTGATTGCAATTAGTATTGTTACATTTTTAGTAAAAAACATTGCTCCTACAAGCAAAATTGTTTGTGTTATTGTGCTTAATATTGCATAAAAACTATTACTCTTAAAATCTTTCATTCCCTGTTGATACGATCCGTAAAAAGATGCACTTTGTATAAAAGGTTGAAGAAGACCTATTATGATTAAAGAAAGTCCAATAACAATATTGTTGTTATATAAATAATAAGTTGCAGAAACTAGCATAATGAGTATGAAAAGAGCATTCCATTTTAAACTAGTTCTAAATCCTTCCCTTAACACCCCTTTAAAGCCTCTTGCAACTGATTGAGATATACTCGAAGCTAATCCCGTTAGAGTGAAAGCTCCTATTATCGCAGCGAAAGATATGATGTATTTGTATATTCCGTATGAATCTTTTGAAATAAAATGAGCAAAAGCGATAGAAACAATAAATGCAGCTACTGATTGAATAATTCTGGTAAAGGTTATCCAAAAACCGCTTGAAAGAAAATATCTCATATCAGTCTTCGTATACTTCTCACTCTTACGAAGCAGTTCATGTCCTTTTTGTTTCATTTTCGCAATCATGCTGATGTTTGTCTTTCTATGCTACTACATATATCTATAAAAAATAGCATCTAACTTAGAATTATAAAAAAAGATGCTACTATACTCTTCATGAACGCAACAAAAACAACACTTAAATGGATAGGAATTATTGGGCTTTACTTACTACTACTCATTCCTTTTTTATATTCTAAAGAATTTTATTTCCCGTATATCACAATGAAAGCCTTTGCTTTCAGGGCAATTGTTGAAGTGATTTTTGGAGCATGGGTTGGTTTGGCGGTACTCGACCCAAGATATCGCCCAAAGAAATCACCACTGTTGTGGGGATTTCTTTCATTGTTGGTTGTAATGCTTGTTGCGAACTTGCTAGGAATAGATGTTGCAAAAAGTATCTGGAGTAATTACGAGCGAATGGATGGTTACATAACGTTACTGCATGTGTTTGCATTGTTTATTGTTGCAGGTTCGTTATTTACCACACCAAAGCGGTGGTGGTGGTTTTGGCACACTTCAATAGTGCTGTCGCTGGGGCATGCTGCTGTTGCAATATTACAGTACACGGGCGAGCTTAGTGCTTCATTTTCGCAAGATCGTGTAGATGCATTTTTTGGAAATGCTATATATCTTGCAGTATTTATGTTATTTCATGTCTTCATCGCACTCTTTTATTTATTGAAACGAGAATATAAAAATGTGTATGCGCCATATTTATATACACTTGCCATTGTATTGCAGATTCTAACAATTATTTTAACAGCGACTCGCGGAACACTTATTGGGTTGGCTGGAGGATTAGGACTCACATTTTTAATTATTGCGCTATTTTCAAAACAACAAAAAAACCTCAGAGCTATTTCTGGAGGAGCACTTATAGTACTTGTTGTTTTAGCAGGAATTATTTTTGGAGCAAAAGAAAGTTCATTTGTACAAGGAATTCCTGCATTTAAACGACTAGCCTCAATTTCAGTTACCGATAATACAACAAACGCACGTCTTATTAACTGGGGAATTGCATGGAATGCAAGCCAAGAAAAACCACTGCTTGGGTATGG
>Ga0222671_1000479_pt1 | contig 12256 bp, 10 predicted proteins | sample AntAcemetagen797_FD_179849 | JGI IMG/M metagenome (GOLD analysis project Ga0222671, IMG submission 179849) | Saline water microbial communities from Ace Lake, Antarctica - #797 | ecosystem: Environmental > Aquatic > Non-marine Saline and Alkaline > Saline | place: Antarctica: Ace Lake... | reverse complement strand
AAATAATAAAGAATCAGATGATGAAACAGAATCAGATGATGAAAAAAAGTTAGGTCATAAACAAAAATCAGAACACAAAGCAAAGTCTGATCAAGAAAAAAAGTCAGAAGAAGAAACAGAAAAGTCTGATCAAGAAACAGAAAAGTCTGATCAAGAAAAAAAGTCAGAAGAAGAAACAGATGAAGAAGAGGAAGAAACGGATGATGAAGAAGAAGAAGAAGACGAAGAAACGGATGACGAAGATTCTGAAAATAATGACGATGATGAATGCAATTCTATGACAACCGATGAATTATTAACATTAGATCCCTTACGCTTAACCAATTTCTTACAATTCAAAAATCAAAATATAAGCGAAATTTTATCTGGTGTACGCGATGAATTAAAAAAGCTGAACAAAGAACTAAAAAGACGACAAAAAAAAACGAACAAGTAATTTTATTTTTTTTGATTTATATTAAAATTATGGAATTTCTAACTTGATACGTTTGATTTGACTTTCGTTAATTTTTAACAATTCAACAATAAATGAATACGCTATATTGATATGTTGGACCATTGTAACACCAGTTATTAAAATACATCCACTTTGAAACACAGAAATGGTAATTTTTTTACATTTAGTGGTTGTGAAACCATCCCCTTTTCCATCACACACTGGTGAACAACAACAAACACCTTGTTTCCTTATATCAGTAATTTCTTTTTGATCTTTGTTTAAAAAGTATTGTACTTTTACACCAGGATATATACAAGGTTCATACGTACAAATAACATCGAACTCTTTCAAAAACACTTTGTATAGTAAATCTCTTCTTATCTCAAAATTAACCTTGAAATCACTATTGATCAGATGTATTTTAAAATCTTGAGATTTTACTAGATTTACATTTTCAACGATATTTTCATCGGGAGAAATTGCATCTGTAGATATTGCATCTGTAGATATTTCATCTCCTAGATCCAAACTATTCACAGTTAAACCTTCAGTTATATGTTTAATTTTCTTTTTTGAATATTGGAATTTAAGTATCATATTAACAACTGTTTCTACCGCGTGTTTACCCTGTTCTATACTTTTAACACCAGTCATTTGAACTTTTCCATTCTTAAATAATTTTACGTTTATAACAGCATTTCTTTCATTAAACTTTATTTTTAATGTAACTGAATTATCAAATCTTTTCATAGAGATTTCTTTTTTTCCGTTAACTCTTATAAATTTTTTCTTGGTATTAACCCCTTTGCAAACTTGTGAGTGTTTATTGTTACCGTATTCTGCGTAAATAACACCTTCGTTTGGATCATCATGTTTAATTGCTTCGATACAATCGTAAAAATTATTAAGGTTTACAATTGTTCCAACAGAGCCGGTAGCAGTCATGGTGGATATACGATAAGGTGTTGCGGTTACACACGATGTCGTCATAATTTAAAAAAAGTGTGTGTAATAATTTTTTTCCTTTGATAAAGTTGGGAGTGTGTGTGTGTGTATTATATTATGGTTAATAGTTAAAGGAACATTTCAATTTTTAAATACATTGTTTGTTGGATATGAATTATTTTTTTTAACATATAACATTATACGTTTGGATGGGAAAAAAAAAAAAAAAATTGTTTAAATTATTACAACTTTTTAAAACATATTATACAACTTTTTTTTTAACATTTGTTGTATGCCTTTTCGAAATCTTCTAGATCATTCAACCACATCGTTTTGATGTCTGTATTTGATACTTTATCTGCGTAATCTTGCTTATTTTTCAATGTTTTCATTAGGTCTTCTTTTTTCTCGTATGTTAGATTATGAATTGGCATCTTGATAAGATAATCATACGAATCATTATCGTATGTTGGGTATTTATTTAGCTTAAGGTATGAAATGACATCTGCTTGTTTGACATTCATAACTTTTAAGCGCTCTTCAATGACGTCCAATATAAATTTAATTCTGGAATCCAAAAAAATTAGCTCCGATTTAAGTTTAGCCAGCATACTTTTCTTTCGTGCTTCGTATGCGTTAAGTCGAACTTTGTAATAATTTAAAAGAATTTCTTCAGCATTCGCAAACTTTTTGATGCTGCCATTCTCGTCATAAAGATGCATATTACTGATACCAAGAGGTCTTGTGTTCGTCATCTTGAAATCGCTTTCAAATTGTGTAAGAGCATTAGCGTCTCCTTTTGAGGGTAGCATTTTAAACATTGAATCCGTAATCTCTTTGTTGTAGAAGATAAGCACGAACGATATGGTCTTTTCTGTATAATGACTTTCATAATCTTTCATAGTTTTAGGGTTTTTATCCATATATGCTTCCAAGTGTTCCTTGAAATCCTCTGTCCAAAAACCAATTGGGAGTTCGGTAACTTCAATCTTCGTTAAATCTTTTCTTTTGTATTTTCCAGTACTTACACCGTCAATATTTGTTCCAGTAAATCCTCTATACCAAGGCTCCATTTTAACAAGCTGAACATCTTCAAGTGTATCGTTTTTAAGAAGAGTTTTGATATTCGTAATAATATCAATTGGATTGTAACAAGGAATATTTGTACTGAAACCGGTTCCAATACCTGCTGCTCCGTTAATGAGAATAATTGGCAGTGTTGGAAGGTAAAACTCTGGTTCAATAGACATACCGTCGTCTTCCAAGAAGGTTAAGATATCGTTATCATCTGGATGAAATAGTGTATGTGCGATCGGCATATTAAGTTGGGTGTGAATATACCTTGGACTGGCAGAGTCCTTACCACCTTGAATCCTTGTGCCAAATTGTCCATTAGGACACAACAAATTAATATTATTGGAACCAATGAAATCTTGTGCCATACCCACAATTGCATCTTGTAAGCTTGTTTCACCGTGATGGTAAGCACCGTGTTCACTTACATAACCAGCCAATTGCGCAACTTTAATTTCCTTGATAAGTTTCCTCTTGAAACATGAAAACATAATCTTTCTCTGACTTTTCTTCAATCCATCGCACAAACTAGGAATAGAACGTTCCAAATTATAAACTGAGAAATGAAGGAGTTCCTTATCAATAAAGTCAGTATATCCAACTTCTTTATCGGCAAAATCGAGCACATTGTTCCTGTTGTAAGCGTATATCCAGTCTTTACGATCGTTGGCACGCTTTTTGTTAAATGCCATGTCAATGCTTTCGTTTGATGTTTCTTCGTTCCAACTATAGGTTACACAACTCATTGTTTTGAAATATTCTTTTGCCTCTTTATTGGTAGAAGTTCCCAATCCTTTGTAGTATTTAATTTCCCAGCTGTTCGTATTACCAATTTCTTTTTTCCAATTCTCATAATCGGTAAGACAGTAAAATTGATGATGTTGTTTACCTTTAGTAGCTTTGACGATTGGAGTTAGCATACTTGTTATGAAACCATCATTCTTCATCAGCGAAGGCCACATGCTATGAAATACATTAAACAATAATCCTTTGATATGCGATCCGTCTACATCTGAGTCAGTCATGATCATAATCTTCCCGTAACGAAGGTCATTTATATTTTCATATACTTTGTTGGTTTCCAATCCCAAAATCTTTTTAATGTTAGAAATCTCTTCATTTTCGTTAATTTTCTTCTGGTTGGTATCTTTTACGTTCATAACTTTACCACGAAGTGGAAAGACACCGTATTTATTACGTCCCACCTCACTCAGACCAGATATTGCCATCGTTTTTGCGGAATCTCCCTCTGTCAGAATAAGAGTACATTCTTGACTCTTGGCAGATCCAGCCCAGTTAGCATCGTCCAATTTAGGAATTCCACGAAGAGTACATCTCTTTTTTCCATCAGTTTTCTTTGTGTTTTTATCCTCCGAAATAGATGACATACTTATTGCCTTTTCTACAATACCAGTTTTATAAAGTTTCTCAATAAACTTATCGTCTACTTCATATTTGCTCCCGAATTTTGACATAGGTGTTGTCAAAGTCTCCTTAGATTGACTGTCAAATGTTGGATTTGACACAGTGCAGTTTATAAACACGAACAAGTATTCCTTAATATGAGCTGGTTTTACCGTAGCATCCTTTTTTCTTTTAACGATGAGTTCGCAGAGTTTCTTTGTTATCTGATTTGTGATATATTCAACATGTTTTCCTCCACGAACGGTACTTATGCCGTTTACAAAAGACACTTGTTGAAAGCCGTTCTCGCTATACGAAGCGCATACTTTCCATCGTTCACTGAGAACAACTTCGCTTACACGAGGATGATCTGCCTTTGATCCAATGTACATATCTACATATTTTTCAAAAGTACTTGGAGGAAGTTTTGTATCGTTCAAATTAACTTTCAATTTGTTTGTTGAAATTGCATTCAAATCGTATACCCTTTTGATATACAAAGCCATCATATCTTCGGACAACTCCTTCAATCCAAATCTTTTAAAATCAGGAGTAAATGTAATTGTTGTGTATGGATATTTTGTATACTTTGTGATTTCGGGTTCTTCAATAATAGACATATTGTCGGAAAATAATTGCTTGTATAGAAGTTTACGTTTAGCGTCCACTGTCTCCACCGTAAAAGCTGAAGAATAAATATTGCATGCCTTCGCTCCAATACCATTTTGACCACCGATAACTCTCTCAACGTTGTCGTCGTAATTGGTAGACGTAAGCATATTACCAAAAACAAGCTCTGGAATGTACACATTATGAACATCGTGTTTGATAACATCAACACCGTCCCCATCGTTTCTGACAGATATACTTGTTGGTGTTATTGTAACCGAAACTTCTTTCACAATTTTTGAATTTTCTTCACCATTAAGGCGTACAATATGATCCATAACGTTTACAAGGATTTCATCAAATATTTTGAAGAGACCAGGAACATAATTCAATGATTTTTTTATCATTTGATCATTTGTATTGTTTAAGATCCACATGTCAGTCTTGTCCACTTCAATAGATCCAACATACATTCCAGGTCTAGCCAAAACATGCTCAATCGGGCTCATTTTGACGTACTTTTTGCTGCTTGAAGCATTTGCTGATTTCTTAGAAGCCATTTGTAAAAAAATATATAGAAAATGATTATATCAAAGAGTATATGAGAGAATACGTGTGTTTTATTTACTTATGAATATGTTTTCTTAAAGTGTTTTTCAATTTTTTATTATAGATCTTAAAGCTTTATTAATTTTAGGTGATGTGATAACCCCTGTTCTTCCACCGTTTTGTTTCAACACATTGGTAAATTTTTCCAGATTTCTATTGTAATTTGCGAATAATTCTCTGTTTTGTTTATTTGAAAAATGTCCTCCTGTCATCCATCTGAATTTTTCAAAAGATAAAGCGTTTTTTATTTTACCTCCTCCTCCTATAGAAGCAGGAATACCTTGTCTTATAACTGATGTAGAAACGTCACCTGTGACTGTATATTTGGGAAATTCTACCATATTAGACTTTCCAGATGGATTAAAGAAAGTACTTGGCATACTTACACGACCACCTTTTTTAGTCATATTATCTTTAGCGGTTGGGTCAAAGTATGTTCTTGGCATACTTACACGACCACCTTTTTTAGTCATATTATCTTTAGCGGTTGGGTCAAAGTATGTTCTTGGCATACTTACACGACCGCCTCTCAATCCATTAACCATAGTGGTTTGATTATTATTTAGCATCTGCATAGTATGATTAAATATAGCTGAATTTTGAAGACACGAATCGCTTCCATTTCCACCAAACATAGTATTTTTTATATGACTTTCTACTTCGTCATTTTTGTAATTAGATATTTCGTTACGAAGCATATATCGATCTATTGTTTTCTTTAATTTATTGTCCATTGTATTTCATATTTTATCTTATATTTTTATTATTCAAACATTTGTTAAATATATAACAATTATTCAATATAACTAAATATATGTTGGAAACAAACGGAAGAGTAGAAACAATACATCACGAAAACTTGACCACTTATGATTTTTTCAATGAAAGTAAGAAAGATCCCGATCACTTTAAATCTAACGCAATAAGACATATTCATACCGATTCAGACGTAGCATCACTACTCTTTTCACAAATGAATATTGATATACTACAGGAAGGTATCCGTTATTCTGTATACATTAAGAGTAAAGGACAACATGTTATTGGTAAGCAATCTGAGACAGAATTACAAATCGTAATGAGATCCATATATTTACAATATTCGAATAACCGATCAACCGAAATTGTAGAGCAGGTAAGAGAACTAAATTCGAGAATTTTAGACTTTGTTGTTCCAACTGTTTTATCAGAAGTTCATCAATATGTTAATTATACACGGGACATAAACTTTTTACCAGTTCCTCTTGAAAGAAGTAAGAATATGAGTACAGCGGGAACGAAAGTATTGTTTATGGATAAGTTGTAAAAAATATGATTTATCTTAAAATCGATGTTATATTTTTTCTAATTTATTATTAAATGTATGATACTCTTGTTTCGTCATCGGTGCTTTTTAGCACCTTAATTTTGTTTTTTACATTTGTTGCTTTATCAGTCGCATTTTTAGGCACGTTGAATAATCCAGACGCTAAATGGTTTTTTATACCATTGTTAGGGTTCATGGCATTCTCATTATTAAAAAGTATTAATAATATTCATGAAACAATTAAAATAAAAGAAGCTAGTGTTAAAATACAAACTGCGACAGTTGTTTTGAACACATGTCCTGATTATTGGATAAAGGATACTGTTTTTGTAGACGATCCAACATTGGATTCAGATGCTGAACCAATTCGTTTGGACATTTGTAAAAATTATTCAGCAAACAAAGAAGGAACCGTCCAATTTGTGGGTGGTTCTCAAGTGGCTGATAATTTCGCAACAAACGCAGGAAAAAGTATTGACGAGATGAATAACACGTATACAGAAAAAGTGAAGAAAGCTGTTGAAACGTTCACAGATTCAGAACAACCATATACTAGAGAACCAATTGGTGATGATCAATTAAGAGACGTTGGTGATGATCAATTAAGAGACGAAGGTCAAGGAAAAAACAATCAGTTACATGTTCCAAAACATGCATCTGATAAGGGTGGAAAGAGTGTATATTTTGGTGGTTTAAATCCAGATCAAACTGATACAGAAGTAACTAAATTAACAGAAATAGATGGTGGACATTTACATATACTTGCAAAACATCCTAACGCATACAATGAAGATGGTGTGCATTCGGATATAAACGGATTAGTTTATCATACACATGACTTTGAAAGACCGAAAGATCAAATTCCTGCTGAACAAAAGAGAGATGGAGAATTTAAGGAAAATTGGATCAATGTTTCAAAAGAACAGCATAAAGGATTGGAAATAAATCTTACGAAACTTAATAAGGCAGAGAGTGTTTGTGAACTAACTTCGCCATTTTATTGGACAGAGAGATACAATAAATGTTTACAAAAATAAATGTTGAAAAACAACATTAAACACAACATTAAACACAACATTAAACACGCGTATATGGTTTATATGTAATAAAATGTTCGGCTTAACACAACTTACATTATCCGATTTTCCTCATTATTTTTTTCAAATTCAACAATTAAAAAAGGTATTAGAGCAACAAAATGATTATAGATCTCTTTTATTTAGAGGGCCTTCTGGATGCGGGAAAAGTACAATCATAAATCTCGTAATAGACGAAAATGTTTTTGATATTTATAACATTTCCCCAAATTCATTTCAAAATGTAGCTCAACTGAAAATAAATTTAAAAATATTTTGTACATTTGAGTCTGTAATTTGTTTTTTTAAAAAACAGAAAAAAATTATTATTATTGAAGATGTTGATAGTCTCATAAGTACGGATAGATGTTTTTCAAGTTTTTTGTTAGAAATGTTGAAAAATAAACATTCAGATCTTTCTTATAAAATAAATTGTCCTATTGTGTGTGTAACAACTACCAATTTTAACAAAAAAAATACAGAAATTATATCTTTATTTTCAGATGTTATTACTCTTCCAAAATTAAATTTTAAACAATGCTTTTTTATTGTAGACAATATTGCAAATAAAATGCTTGAGTGTGGATATAAAGTTAACTATGAAAAATTGACATCTCTTATAAAGGTCAATCACTGTGATTTGATGGTCATTTGTAATCATCTATTCGAAACATTTGAAGAAACGAATAATCTTATTGAAAAAATAAAACTTATTGAAGAACACGATGATGAAAACTTGGACCATAATATTTCAATGACACAAAAAAAAGATAATTTCTTAAATAGTGATATTTATTCTCTTAGTAAATATCTCATGGAAAATAATTTACACAAAGACCATGTGCAATCATTTGTTGGTAACGATACGAATATGATTACTTCTCTTTTGCATGAAAATTACCATTTAAATTTAAATAAAACAAAAATAGATCTTTGTGAAATTGATTTTGTAAAGAAAATGAACGAACACATGTTATTCTCAGAGGTTTTGGGTAAATCTACATTTGATTCATCTGACTCTTCTTTGTGGTATGAATATACCTATACGAAAGTCAAAGGATTGAATATGATTATGTATGAACATATGTTGAAAACAAATACAAAATTAGTTGAACCCAAACAAAATATAAATTATTCAAAGATTGTAAATAAACAATCTCTAGCATTAAATTTCAATAAAAAACTTTTGAAAATGGAATTAAACTTACATGTTTTTCGAAACAATTTAAGTTTAACTTTGATGTATATATTTCATATATGTTTGTACAAAGATAAAGACATAATTCAGAAGACACTTACAAAAAATGAAATAGAAATTTTATCCAGGTTTTTTTCTGATTTTTGTCCTGACAAAAAGAAGTTATTAGGTAAAATCAAAAGTATTACTATGCATTAAAAGACATAATATGATTATCGATAATAATTTTCTTATCATTAAAATAAAATAAGGGTATGTCATATTTTAATCAACTTATCGGTGGCGCTCAAACACAAGAGGCGTCTAAGAAAATGATAACAACTTTAATAATAATTGCTGTTGTGATTGTTTCATTGTATGTTGTATACCACCTTTATCAAATGTTTAATAAAACTGATTTGCGCACTGTATCATTATTGAAAAATGTGATCAAAATATCTCAATCTGATGTAGAAATTATTAATGAGGACGTTAAAATACCTCCATTGTTTCATGGCACCGAATTCTCATATTCTTTGTGGATGTACATAGATTCGTATGATATTACTGGTCGTCCAAAATTAATTATGTATTGCGGAGAAGGTACTACATTTGATTCAGCTTCTCCTATCTTTTATATGGATCCTAATTATAATAGCCTGCATGTATTAGTTAAAACAAAATCTATACAAGCAGATGAAACTATTAAAAAAGACAGATCATTAGATACAATTCATAAATCTACACATTGTGATTATATCCGTCTGTCTATTGAATATGTTCCTACCCAGAGGTGGATAAATGCCACTCTTGTGGTAGATAATGAATACGTTCAGCTGTTTATGGATGGTGAATTAAGAAAGGTAGTTGATGTTACAGAAAAGACTATTATACAACCAAATCAAATTAATTCTACTCCCGTTACATGTGACCAACGGGTTGTCTCCTCTGGAATTGGAAGCAAAGTATTCTCAGGAAGAAAAGGAGCTCAAGAAGCTGTTGACGGTTATTTGAGCAAAATTAAATTTTTCAATTACGCCGTAACTGTTGATCATGCTAAAATGATCTACAATACTGGTCCTCTTGAACAACGTTTGCTTAGCAGATTAGGACTTCCCTTATATGGTATTAGAAATCCTTTTTATTCCATTGAAATGAAAGTAGATGACAAAAAAGAAATCACATAAATGGGCAAGTTATTAGAAGTGTTATATAGATTATTGTTTTTTTTCTTTTTAATAATTTAAATAAAGTATGGCTTATAATGATCAGCTAAAATCGTTGGTCGCAAATGGATCATCACAAAAAGTGATCCTAGTAGCAATAGGAACTCTCTTGGGACTTATTGTATTATTATTAGTCGTGCCTTTAATATTCAGAGATTTGAATAAATTAAAACAAGTGGAAAAGGAGGATATCGTCGCAAGTACTCTTGGAAACAATAAAGTGATTGTTCCAATTGCAAAAGGAATTTGTAGTCTAGACAAAGGTAGAATACAAATTGAAACCAAAAATAAAAACGCTAGCATGTACATAGATTTACCCAAATCTTTTAACCAAATTGGAGGTGCACAATATAGTTACTCGTTTTGGTTACGAAGAGGTGTCGGTACAGACAATCAATTAAAAAATAAAATTATTTTCTATCGTGGAGAACCAATTAAAACACCAAATCATAAAACAGGATATGTTTATGAAAGAGGTCCAGGAGATGATGTACCCCCTGATGTCAATCATATGTATAAAGATTTTCAAGATAAAGAAGGAAAAAACCTTAGTATAAATGATAGATTTGTTAAATGTCCATTAGTAAGATTTGGAGAAAAATCAAATAGCTTACGCATTGAATTCAATACACTTAGAAACCCTCATATGTTTGTCGATTTAGACGCTGAAATTTTTACGATGATAAAATCATCGGCTAAAAATCCAAAATTCAATCTTATAGCATTTTCGTTTCAAGATAATTTTGATTTTGGAGGGGTCGAACGTGGTATTAAAATTGATATATTTATTGATGACGCGTTAGTTAAAACAGCTACTTTCGAAAATAATTCTCTTAAAATAAATGAAGGTCCTATTGTATTGTTCGCAACTAATCGTGATCAGGAATCTCCAGCTGTTATAGAAGGGGATATTGCGGATCTCACCTATTATAATTACGCTTTACAAACAAAAGAATTAGAAGATATCTATAATAACAGTTTTTCTACGAGTGTTTGCCAATTGCCATATACTAGCTCTTCCAATAAACTCAAAACAGGATACTCTAAGATTAATTTATATAACGAAACTAGACAAATTTGATTGCAAAATACGTTGTACTGAATATAAATACAAAAATTATAAAAAGAAAAATGTATTTTAAATCTTTATTTTATGTAAAATAAAAGTCTGCGTCAAAATGAGCGATCTTTCACCAATCGAATAAAAAATAAAACGCTTAAAAAAGAAAAAAAAGAAAGATTATAGTGTTATTTCTGAGGCAGCTTTTAACAAAGCTAGCACGTAAAGCAGGTGTCGAGGCGATAGGAGGTCTGGGAGCATTTCAGTCAATGAGAGGTTTTTATTAGTCAAAACATGGATAAAATTTTTAAGAGAAGCGATATATACCACTATGAAGATTTCAGAGGAAAACTACCACTAAAAAAAAACATTGTCAGAAGATATTTTAATACGAACAATAGAAAAATTAGATATAAAAATGTTTCCGATAGATGAAGATGAAAAATTAGAATATAAAACTTATAAAAAATGCAAAACTAAAAAAAATAATACGCAAGCAAAAAGAACAATACGCTTCTTACAATCACAAACCAAGGATTGTGTGTATATTCCTAAAGCTGGATTTAAACGACTTGTGACGAGTGAAGCAAAACTCTACCCTTCCGCACATGATATCAAAGTAACCTCAGCAGCTTGTTTGATGCTTCAAGTTTTATATTGAAAATATGACAATTCAATTATGTAGATATGCCAATCTAATTGCGATTCATGCTGGTCGAAAGACAATGTCACATGTAAGGATATTTCATTGACGGAAAAAATAGCAAGGTCTCAATTGCATAAAGATCTGAAATATGATATTGATGATCCTGATAGACCTCCTCGAATAAACTTATTTTTAGATTGAACCGAATAAACGAGATAATTTTAAATTATAAAAAATATTTCTAAAAACCTTTCCTTTTGTAGCAAATATTATGGCATCAATAATTTGATATCCTGTATTAAGGGTTATGTTGGTAAGATAATTTTTTGATGTATTATCTACATCTGATATTTGTATTAATCGTAAGACAACACTTATCACTAAATTTTTTTTTTCAAGTCCGTTTATATTTTTATATCCCTCTACAATTTTTATTAACCTCACAATAGTTATCACAATATTGTTCGTATTAATTGTGTCTGACATCATTTTTATTTGTATAGATTCGAGCGCACACTGAAAATACTCTGAAGTATGTATTTTAACCATTTTTAGAAAAACAAAAGGTTTTGTTGATTTCAAAAAAGACATTTTTTTCATTCCAGTAATTTCATATCATTTTTACTTTTTAAATTTAAAATTTAAAAATTTACTTTTTTTTTTTTTTTTTTTTTTTTATAATTTG
>Ga0222671_1000478_pt1 | contig 12267 bp, 10 predicted proteins | sample AntAcemetagen797_FD_179849 | JGI IMG/M metagenome (GOLD analysis project Ga0222671, IMG submission 179849) | Saline water microbial communities from Ace Lake, Antarctica - #797 | ecosystem: Environmental > Aquatic > Non-marine Saline and Alkaline > Saline | place: Antarctica: Ace Lake... | reverse complement strand
CCATTAGTAATGACAGGTGATGGTGGTTTCCTTCCATATCTTGATGGTGCTTTAATTCATCCAGTAACAGGAAATGCTCATGGAATTCGAGAAGGAGTAATTTTAAGTCCAACAAGTACACCAATGCTGGTTTTCTTGCGCACACGAAACGAAGACTTGTTTACTGTTCTTGAAAAACAAGAACTATATCTTTCTTATGAAATTGCATCATTGGCGCAACCCGATGAAATTGTTTCTAGTTTAGACAAATACCCATTAGGATTACTGCAACGAGTGGATGGAAGAGCTATCGAAATTCCATTTAAGCCCTGGAATGAACAACAGGCTGGACCATATACGGTGAATCTTGCAGTTACTAACTTTGCTGGAGATAAAGTTGTTGAAAGTATAGAAATGCGACTTTTATATAGTGGTTTTTTTGGGCGAATGTATGATGTGCAAAGTCAAATAAACTCATATAGAAAAGGTGAACCTTTGGACATGAGAGTTAATGTTTTGACTGGTGGCGAAAATGCCTTAGGTGAGCTAAGTCTCGTAACAACATTAATTGGTACGAAAGGACAAAATCAGGTTTATACCGAAACCGTTCCTATCACAAATGAACTTAGTGGTGACGATCAGTGGATTTCATTTAATAGTCAAAAAGTTAGTGGAAAAATACTTGTTGATAAAGTGCAGTTGCGTCTAGAAAACAAGGCAACAGGGATGATCTATGACGAAACTGAAATAGATTTTGAAACTGATGAAATATTTGGATATGAAAAAACAAATTCACTAATTGTAATTTCACTAATAGTCTTGCTCGTGTTTGTTGCGATTGTTGCAGGAATTATTATTTCTAAAAAGAAAGGAAAAAATACTACTGCTGCGGTGTTCCTGGCATTACTTTTTGTTGGAATAAGTTCATTTATTAACTTCAGAGGTGACATTTTGCTTGTTCTCGCGGATGCAACACTTGGGCCAAACGATATCTCTGTAAGCTTCACTAGTGGCCCTTGTGCTCCTGGTGACGATGACGATGACGACGATGACGACGGAGGTGACTCTAATGACTCAAATGACGGTGAAGGTGGTGGTGGTTGTCCAACTCCTAAATTAAATGGTTACTTGCTGAAAATCTGGTCAACTCCATCGAATGAACCAAGCGGTTCTTTAGGTAATGGAGATGAGTGTACCGACTGTGAAGATGTTACATATTTTGTAAGATTGCAATGCAAAAGTTGTGGTAATGGTAGCTTAGGTTTGGATGTTAAATTTTACAACCAAATGGATGGCGACGTGACCTCTTTTTACAGTTTATCTACAGTAAGTGGTTATTCTCAATACGGTTTTTATATTGTGCAAAATCCTGAAGAGCAATCATTTGCATTAAGTGATACTAATGAGATTTCTAATCCTCCCGAAGGTGAATTAGCAAATACGCTTGTTGCTGCAAATGACGTAATTAATTGGTGGGTATACGGCCCTTTTGTTGATGAAGTTTGTTATGTTGAAGATGATGGTTCTCAAATATACAATATAAGTGCTGCTACGCAGTTTGCACCAGGGTTTTGCGAACTGGCATTTCAAAGAAGTGAAGATCAAGTAAATTATGGTTTTGAATCAATCGCAGGATTATTAAATGATCCACGAATTATTGGTCCTAGTTGTGCAGAAGTTCAAGTAACAAAATATCTTGATGAAGATGAAGATGGATTTTGGGATAATAGCGAGCCATTTCTCAAAAATGATACTGCACCAAGTTCATGTTTTGGTAATGAGGTAGATATTCTTGGAAGAATATATGAATTAAATGAATTTGGTTCAGCGACAGGACTTTCATATACAAATCTAGAATCTAAATATTGTAATGGAGATAGTCGTCCATATTTTATGAAAGAAGATGTGTTGCCAGGAAAATATGTGCCGAGTATTTCAGCTGCTGACATGTCGGATGGATGGAGTGTTACTGGATTTGAACAAGAAACTCCATCTGTGAGTACAATTGGTGGTGGATTCTCAACCGCATTTACAAGGACATCTATTAATAGTATCGACTTACTAGGAGGTGACGAAGTGAAACTTCTTATGGGTGTTGTCGCAGGAGATGAGTGGCCAGTAGTAATTTCTTGTGACGACATTGTTGTTACTCCTCCTGGAGATGATGATGACGATGAGGATGCAACAGAAAATCAGGATGATGCTAGCGCAACAACTACTACAAGTACAACTAACACTGGAGACAATGACCCTGACGATGATTATACTTGCATAGCAAACCCTGTTCTTACAGTGGGAGAACCTTCAGCGCCTGGAGATCCAGAATGTCTTGAGGCAGTCGATCAAAGCACTTGTGAACCAGAACTTACTCATGATGTAACACTTCAGGATGTAACCGTTTCACTTATTGGTGACTCTTGTGACGCTGCAAGCTTATGGCTTGGACGTGTGTACGTTGCTGGGCTACCTGTTAAATCGTTTGATATTAAAGCTGGTGAAACACAAACTGTTAATTTCGGAGTTACAAAAACGATAAGCTCAACAGGTTATTTGGCTGTTACAGCAAGTGCCTTTCGTGTTAATAGAGGTAGTGGACAAGGAAAAGGTCCTACGAGGGCAGATGGTTCTGGTAGTTATACTCCTCCTGCGGCCTGTAGTTGTGACTCTAACGACATATAATCATGAATAAAAGAAATATCTTAAAAAAGAATAAAATGAGAATTGGTTTTGCGTTAGTAGTTTTATTTGTAACACTTATTTCAGCAAAGATTAGTTTTGGAGATACTACTTATGTTGATTATAAAATCAACTCATTTTATTCTGATGTGTATACCATGAGTGAGTTAGGATTTATTTGGTCGGGGAATACTGGTACTGCGCCAAATCCAAGTTTGACCAACGGGGGAACTAACAACGGAACTCTATCAACTTCGTACTCTGACCATGGAACCAAAAATGTACATGTTTATGCAGTTAATTCTGATGGAGTGCAAGTTTCAGCTACAGCGTTTTGTAGTTATGAACCTATAACTTGTGGTAATGGTTTTGTGCCTGTAAATGGAATTTGTGTTCCAGAATTAAGTAGCTCATGTTCTGCTTTCAGTAATGCGTCAGGAACCGGAAACCCTCAATTATTCTTCGGCCCAGGTGAGTCGGTATATTGGAAAGCGGTAGGTTCTGGAGGAGATGATCCATATAATTATCAATGGAGTGGTGATGCAGATTCAGATACAACACAAATTTCTGGACCATATACTGTAGGGCCAGGCGGAGATTATTTTTATAGCGATGTCGACTCAACATACACAGCTATAGTTTCTGTAAGAGATAGTCAGGCAGATGAAGAAACTTCTTCATGCTCAGTTAGCATTAAGGAATGTAATGTTACTGCTGATTGTTCATCTGGCGAAGTGTGTCGGCTCGATACCTATACTTGTGGACCTCCACTTCCAGTAGTTGTAGAACCATTATTCTTGAGTCCAGCTGTAGTTAACGAAGGACAACAATGTGATATGAGTTGGGAAATTGAAGGAGCATTTACTTGTGAGTTGTACAAGAATGGAATTCTTCTTGATGATGAAGCTCCAACCTCTTCTGCGACATACTTAATCGATCCAGGATCATATTTACTAAGTTGTGAAAACGAAGCTGGCGATTCAATTGATGCAGGGCCTGCACGATGTCTATTGAATCCAGAAATTCGTGAATCGTAATGGTGGTAAAAAAATAATAATCACTGGTGGTTCAGGTTTTTTGGGCACTAAAATTAGTGAATTATTGCTTAGCAATAATTGTGATGTAGTGAGCTTGGACATATCGCCTCCTAAAAATAATAAAGTAGATTACATTGAATGTAATCTCGCAAAAGACACTATTAAATCTGAATGGTTTGATGGTGTTTTTACTGTAATTAATTTGGCAGGAGCTCCAATTTTTGGAAAATGGACTGAAGCAAAGAAAAAAGCTATTTATAATTCACGAGTTATGGGTACAAAAAAACTTGTCGCAGTTTTGAGCGAAACTGACGTTGTTAACTTCGTATCTGCATCAGCTGTTGGTGTGTATGGAGATAGAGGTAATGAGCTGTTACATGAAAAAAGTAGATTGGGTGATATAGAAAAAAGTTTTCTTACAAAAGTTTCAAGGCACTGGGAGCATGAAGCTTCACAACTTAAAAGCACTATTCAAACAACTATTATAAGAAACGGACATATTTTAGGAGAAAAAGGTTTAGTCGGTGTTTTAAAGCCATTTTATAAATGGGGAATTGGTGGGCCATTAGGAGATGGAAAACAGTGGTTTCCGTGGGTACATATAGATGATTGTGCACAGTTGTATGTGCAAGCTGCGCTACAAGATACCAATGAAAGTGATGCACTAAGTGTAAAAGTAATAAATGCAGTAGTGGGTGAGCCAATCACTAATAAAACGTTTTCAAAAGTTTTTGCAAAAGTACTACATCGTCCACATATGCTTTTTATACCAAAATTTGCATTAAAAATCTTATACGGAGATTTTGCTGATGAAATGATGTATAGCCAAAAAATCGCATCAAATGTTACAAATATGGCTCAATATAAGGATATTTATATTGCAATGAAAGATATTTTGAATACAAAAAGTAAGATTAAATAAAGCAACATCTATTGCTTTTTGTCAAACATTGTGCTATTATAATATAGAACTATTCCAACTAATTGCAATCAGTAATTAGAAGAATCAACACCAACGAACCTTATCAATGAAAACAATTAACTACATAATGGCCTTTTTGGCCGGTATCTTCGCAACGCTCTATATTCAAGAGCGCAGTGAAAACCAAGCTTTGGTAGCTCAGTATGAGCTCATCGAAGCACCAACCCAAGCGCTTGAATCACTTGTGATTTCGAAACCGATGAATGTCGATTTCGAAGTTGAAATGATGTGGGCGAGTGCCGACATCGACTTGAACCCAGTTCATTTCGGAACGTTCGAAACCGAACTACCGGCAATGCCTGCAATTCCAGACGATACCCGAACTACCATGAACGACTTTACCGTTGCTCTGGTAGCATCCGCTAAGGACATGGTGAAGGAAATTCACTATATCAAAATCGGTAAGGGCTTGGAAATTGCCAGTGCTAATGCAGAGATGAGTGCAGGATTGTTTCCTGCAGATCTTGCAGCAGTCGAGGCTACCAAAGGTCGTATGTACGGCGGATGGTATGGTCCTGATGGCACAGAGATTTCCAATGAAGTAGAGGTAGAGACTGAGAATGTCGAAACCGAAACCGAAACCGAAGTTGCAACGGTACCAACGAACACTGATGCTGACGAACAAGAAGGAAAAGTGTTCTACACAATTCCTTCTGACAATGGCCCTTTTGTTATGCCACTCCTTGGTGAGAACAGTGTTCTCGAAATGCTTCAAGATGAAAATTTTTACCAAGCGAAAGCTGTTGGTGGGATTCGTCCAGAAGCTGAAGAAGCTACTGAAATTCTGCTGAAATATTACAAGCAGATTCCAGTTGAACACCGGTTCACGCCAAAACAAATCGCTGCCTTCATGGTGCGCGAAGCTAAGTACTGGTCTTCAGTTGAGCACTACTCGAAAGACAATCCGTCTGGAGAGTTTGTTATCAACTTGAACACTGTTAGTGGTGCAGATAACGGAGGGCTTCAATTGCGTTCCGTATGTTACAACGAGGTTCTTGTTGACAGGGATGGGCGCATGCCGTTCTCTGATGTAGATCAAGATCGTCTCAAAGAGCTTGCTCTTGGAAACGCAGATATGAGGAAGAATATTCTTCTTCCAACATTAATCTTCCAGTTTTGGCATGGGCGCTACACAGCGTCCGATACCTCTCTTGCTGTAAAAGCAGGGAAGTTCAACGCTGGACCTACTGGGTACAAGAATGGTGGCGGACGAAGCTATGGTCGTGGTGTTGAAAAATACCACAACATGATCAACGAGCGAGTACTTCTCGCTCAACAGCAAGCTGAAGATGAAAGTCGGCAGTTGGCTGGAAACCTTTAAAAAAGTCAGCTTCGAGCTGACACAAAAAAGAAAGAAGCAAGTAATTGTTTTCATATAACCGGCAACAGGGGATAATTGTTGCATATAGGCCCTCTCGGAATGTGGGCTTTTTTTATTTTCTTAAATATACAAATTGACTTTATATAAATTATATTGTATAATTGTAATTGAAGCGCTGAAATGCGTTCTGTGCAAACGTACAGAGAACTGAAGAACATACAACAAAATGAAAACGACGTTGAAGCACCCAATTGGTGCAATGATGACAGCAGTAACTATTGCCTTGGCAATCTTTGCTGGAAACGCTTGGTCTGAAGAAACCCGTTCCGTAAGGAATTTCAGACCCCTCCTTGTGGTAAATGGGATTGTTCAGCATCCGCCTTATCCAAAAGTGAATAAGGGTGCGGTAACGAATAATCGCGTCTCGGGAAGCAAGGAGCGGCTACGGAAATTAGTTCGAGAAAATCGAATCAAAATTGTTCTCTCAAAGAGCGATCTTGATGCATTGATTTTTGTCGAATCTTCCGGAAGGAATGGTCTTATTGGAGATACAAGCCTGGCAGATGATGAGTACGCCTATGGTGTGCTGCAAATTCGTCAGTGCTATATCACCGATGTAAATCGAAAGTTTGGAACAAACCTTAGGTCGACAGATTGCCGGTATGACATTGAGCTTTCAAAGCTCGTCACACAAGCATACATGAATATCTACGGTAAGCCAAATTTCGGTTTCCAAGAATACGCTCGAATGCACAACGGTGGTCCAGTGGGGCACCTTAGTACATCTACGGACAAGTATTGGAAAAAGATCATAGTCGCAAAGCTACGATAGAAAAAACATCAACATGACCCCTCAACGTTAAACGCCACCCCAGAGTACATTGGTACAGGGTGGCGTTTTTTATTTTCTTTATCTTTTATCATAATTCCGTTACTATTCACTGGCATATACGCACGCCGTTATAGTTCAGTGGCAGAACACTTCATTGGTAATGAAGAGGTCTTGGGTCCGATTCCCAATAACGGCTCAATGAAAAGATTCGAAACAAACAGACTCTTTAAATTACTAGCAGTAGCGTTACTTTTTCTTTTCGTATCACTTTTTGTTCTCAATCAAAAAGATGTAATAACTCAAATATCTAGTAAAAAAAGCGAAATAAATAATTCGTTACAATCTGCAGGTAATTACTTGGTTTCAACTATCGACTCATCAGGAAAGTTTTTATATCAACGTAACGTAAAAACCGGAAACAGTATGGGCGAGTACAACATGCTTCGTCATGCAGGAACAATTTATGCAATGCTTCAGCTTTATGGAGAAACAAATAATAAAGACGTACTACAAGCGGCCGAGCGAGCGCTAGCGTATTTACAATCAAAAACAGAGATATGTTACTCATATGAAAAATACTCGAGTAAAGTTTTATGTGTCAGAGATGGTGCAAAGTTAAAGTTGGGAGGAAATGGACTTGCAATTCTTGCGTATGAGAAATATGCAGAAATGACCGGTAATGATACCTATAACTCAGATTCCGAGGCTTTAGCTCGTTGGATTATGTTTAATCAAACTGAAAAAGGAGAGTTTACTATGCATATACAGTATGCAGTAACAGGAAAAAAAGATTCACACATTTCAGAATATTATCCTGGCGAAGCAATTTTTGCTTTAACGTCGTTGTATATGCGAACTAGAAATAGTGAATATCTAGACGCATCGGAGCGTGCTGCTCAATGGTTAATCACGGTAAGGGATAAAGGTAAAACAATTGAAAATCTTGCTCACGATCATTGGCTACTCTATGGATTACATGCAATTGCTCAAGCAAAAAATGTTGTTGATAGTATCTATTATAATCACGCTTTACATATCAGCACAGCAATTATTGCAACTCAAAATACTTCTTTTGAAGGGAAAGAAGCTATTTGGAATGGGGGATTTGGTGGTAATCCTCGAACAACACCTGCAGCAACAAGAGTAGAGGGATTATACGCAATGCACAAAATGATTGTTCTGAAAAATGATATTTTGGATATACGAACATTACAAAAAGTACGAACTGCGATTATTGCAGGAAGTGAATTTTTATTACGAACACAAATCGATGCTTCAAAAGTTAGTGAATATCAACTCTCAGATAAAAGTATAGGATCATTTCCAGACAGCTTCTCTTTTAAGAATACAAGAATCGATTATACGCAACATGCAATATCTGCATTGTTAGGTTATCGTGATATGTATAACTAAGTAATTAGCTGCAAATTTTATGAACAAGAAAGATACGCTTGAACACATTTCCAAAATAGAATCAGCAATGAATCTTCCAACATTTTGGAACGATAAAGATGCTGCACAAGCACAAATTAAAGAACTGCAAGAATTAAAAGATTCACTTGATGGTGTTGGTAAATACGATAAAGGAAATGCACTCGTAACTTTTTTTGCAGGTGCTGGTGGCGACGATGCTGAGGATTTTGTTCGCATGCTTCTTGAGATGTATATGAGTTATATTGAAAGCAAGGGTTGGCAATATGTATTTCTTAATGAAAACAAAAATAGTGTTGGAGGCTATAGAAACATTACGCTTGAAGTGCGAGGGAAAAGTGCTTACGGAAATTTAAAACACGAATCGGGTGTACATCGTCTTGTTAGAATTTCACCATTTAATGCCGCAAAACAACGGCACACTGCATTTGCGATGGTTGAAGTAGTGCCACAGTTGCCACAAATGTCCGACATAGAAATTGCTGAAGATGAGCTTAGTATTGAATTTACTAAATCGGGAGGCCCTGGTGGGCAAAATGTTAACAAGCGAGAAACTGCTGTTCGTGTTGTGCATATTCCTTCAAAGCTAAGTGCATTTGTTGAAAGTGAACGAAGCCAAATTCAAAATAAAGAAAAAGCATTAGAATTAATTAGAGGAAAAGTATACAACTTGCGAGAACAAGAACGTCTTGAAAAAGAAGAGGGAATGCAAATTTCTAAAACAACCGATGCACAATGGGGAAATCAGATTCGTTCATATGTTTTACATCCATATCAGATGGTAAAAGATCATCGAACTAGTTACGAAGTGCGAGATGTTACTAAAATACTTGGTGGCGACTTGCAAGATTTTATAGATGCAATGAAACAGCAGACTGAAGAATCATAAAGAAATCAACATATGTACTGTTTTCATGTTCATGGTAAAATCTAAACACTTATATGATTTTTTTCGATAACGTATCAAAAAACTATGGTCAAGGAATTAAGCCTGCACTTGATGGAGTTGATTTAAAAATTGAACCAGGAGAGTTTGTTTCTTTTGTTGGGCATTCTGGCGCTGGTAAAACGACACTCGTTAAGCTTCTTTTGGCTGAAGAAGTTCCATCTTCTGGTGAGGTATTTTTTGAATCAGCAAACATTCACGAATTGAAACCTCGTTACATTAGTGAATTGCGGCAAAATATAGGAACAGTTTTTCAAGATTTTCGTCTTATTCCTAAGAAAACTGTTTACGAGAACATTGCTTTTGCAATGGAGGTTGCTGGTTGTACCGACGAGGAAATTCGAACAGATGTTCCTCATGTGCTTGAACTTGTTGGATTGGAAGGGAAGGCGTTTAGTTTTCCTCATGAACTTTCAGGAGGAGAACAACAGCGTGTTGCAATTGCACGAGCAATTATTAACCAGCCAGCATTGCTTGTTGCTGATGAGCCAACAGGAAACCTCGATCCACTTAATACACACGAAATTATTGAAATTTTACGAAAGGTAAATAATTTGGGTACAACTGTGTTGCTAACAACGCACAATAAAGATGTAATTAACTCACTTGAACGACGTGTTGTTACGCTTGAAAATGGTAAGATTGTTCGTGATGATGAATCGGGTAAATATGTAATTTAATGTAATTTTATGATGATGCTTAATTTAAAACGAATATTTAGAACAGGGTTTATACAGTTTTGGAGAAATGGAATTGTTTCACTTTCTGCAGTATTAGTTATGACTGTTACTTTGTTAGTAATTAGTGTCATTATTTTTTCAAGTGCATTGCTAACAGAGTCATTGTCTTCAATCGAAGAAAAAGTTGATATTAATGTGTATTTTATTCCTTCTGCCTCAGAAGATGAAGTACTTATTATTCAAGGTGCGCTTGAACAACTTTCTGAGGTGGCATTTGTTAATTACACTACAAAAGAAATGGTGCTAGAAAATTTTAAAGTTCGTCATGCAAATGATACTTCAAAATTAGATGCACTCGATGAGCTAGAAGAAAATCCATTTGGAGCAATTCTTAACGTTAAGGCGCAGCAACCACAACAATATGAGGGAATCCAAGAATTCTTAGAAGAAAATTATTCTCCAGCTGAAGTTGGTTCAGTTATCGAAACTATTAACTATTTTGAAAATAAAAAAGCTATCGATCGACTGAGTCAAATTATTGAAGCAGGTGAGCGACTTGGTGCAATTGTTACCGCATTATTTATTGTAATTTCAATTCTCATTACACTTAATACTATTCGGTTAGCAATGTACATTTCACGAGACGAAATTCACGTTATGAAGCTTGTTGGAGCGAAGAAAAATTACATTACAGCACCTTTTGTTATTACCGGTGCTTTGTATGGTGTTGCTGCATCAATCATTACATTGCTTATTTTATGGCCACTTACGTTTTATCTTGGGCCGACAACCGAGAGTTTCTTTGTTAATATAAATATATTCACATATTTCATAACATCGCTTGGGCAAATTGTACTAATCATTCTTGTTTCTGGAGTTATTATTGGTTCTGTATCTAGTTTTCTTGCAATCAAGCGGTACTTAAAAGTACGCTAATCCATGCTCACTAAACAATTACAAGTTCTCATCGATACGGGTTTGGCAAATGGTCAAAGCTACGATGAAATAGGTGGTATGCTTTCACTGCAGAAATTCAGTGATAATGATATTGCGCAATTATTTTCTGAGTATGATGCTCAGATTGAGGCTACGAACGCGCAGCAACAGCAAACTGCAGCACCCCCAATTCAGACACAAACTTTGGTAGAACCACAAATCAATGCTGCACCTGCAACCCCACAAACCGCACCTTCTGAAACTATTACAAAATCCTCTCAAACAATCATCGATTTAGACGATGATGTTGATATTTCTTTCGTTGAAGAAGAAGCTGCAGAAAATGCTGAATATAATAAAAAAACACCAAGTTATCTTGATAAAGATACATATGAACAACAGGCGGTTAATGCTTCTGTTGTTTCGGATACAATTAGAAAACCAGTTGAACAAGAAATTTTTGATATAGATGAGGACATGGAAGAAGATGTTGCAATTCCAGCAATACAAAATACACCGCCTGTGCCACCCAAACCTACTTCCGTACCTGTAGTGGCACCTGTAAATCCAACACCTCCACAGCAGCCACAAACACAAGCTACTCAAAACTCAGCGATACCACAAACACCTTCTATTGCTGTTGTAAATAATGTTCCTCGGCAGTCACAACCTCAAACTTCACATGTTGCAACACAGCCACAGCCAGCAACACAAAATCTAACGCAATTTGGAAGTACACTAACATCATCAAGCGTCGGATCTGATTTCGCTGGATCATCTGCAGTGAATGAATCTATAATGAAAACTAAAAGTACTACTCAACCTCAGTTGGGTTGGTACGACCCTGCGATGCAACAACAGACACCACAATCAGTTCCGGCACAGCAACAGTCGCAAATGGCATCACAGCCATTAAATCATCAGACATATGTTGCTCCACAAAATCAGGTTCCATATCAAACATCACAATCTGTTCAAGTTGGGCTTAGTGGTATTCCAGAATTAACTGCAGCATCACAATTTGCTGAACAGCAACATAAAGGGAAAAGTATGGCACCATTAATTATTGTTCTGGTGATTGTATTAGGAATGATTTTTGGATTTATGTATTGGTATTACTTCATTAGCGACTTAAGCGGTTCAAAAGAAGTTATTAAAGCTGAGGTCTCAGAAATAGTTCCTCAGGAATCTGTCGAGCGAGATCCATTTTCTGGAGCTCCCGTACGCTAGATTTAAACCTCTTGCCTTGCTAGTATAGTTTGCACAAGATTGCTGGATCGTCTAATGGTAGGACTACGGTTTCTGGTACCGTCAATCGGGGTTCGAGTCCCTGTCCAGCAGCACGTTATTAATGCAAGTCACTTGCATTAATATTTTAGGTGTGTATAATGCAAGTCACTTGCAATTATGATTATTGGTTTCTATGGAAAAGGAGGAAGTGGCAAAT
>Ga0222671_1000474_pt1 | contig 12313 bp, 21 predicted proteins | sample AntAcemetagen797_FD_179849 | JGI IMG/M metagenome (GOLD analysis project Ga0222671, IMG submission 179849) | Saline water microbial communities from Ace Lake, Antarctica - #797 | ecosystem: Environmental > Aquatic > Non-marine Saline and Alkaline > Saline | place: Antarctica: Ace Lake... | reverse complement strand
CAAACCTAAGCCGTGCAAGTCAAGAATTTAGCCGTCAGAAAATATATGTATCAATTGAGGAGTTCGAGGATAAGCAGCGGGACTTCACCGAGGCTAAACAGTATGCTAATATTGTTGAGTAGTGTTTAATTAGGAATGCGGTTAATTCTAAGGTCTTCTTTTAGTTCATCAGATAACTCTAACGGTTCACCAACATAAATAATTTGGTCATATTCTGACTCGTCTATAATCTTAAACGGATTACCTATGTTTGACTTACCGCTACCGCTTGAGCAATTGCAGTATTGAAAATAAATACCATCTGATTCTTTAACAATTATTTTAAAAGAACGGCCAAAATTACTAAGTATAATTTCTAAATCTGGATTAACCCTAAAAAACAATATCTTAAAGATGTTATAATCGTGAGAGTAAAACTCCCCGCTAGGCAATTCAACAGTGTACTCGTCTTTCTTCCATAAAGGGTGACCCGTTGGGTAATGTAGTTTTAGTGTTTTCATGGCTTTTGCTTTTTGTGCTTTTTTTATCCCTTTATTTTCTTAAGAAATTCCAAGGCTGTTTTCGACACCTTTACAAAGTCTCCTGAACCACCGCCTCTTGGAGCATCGTTTCCAAGACTGTATTTGTAGCCTTGAGCCTCTAATATAGACACTACTGTGTTTTGCGCTGAATGTGCGCTAGTGAATCTGCCGCTTCCAGAATTGTAGCCTACATATACGCGATCTTTAGCAAATCGGCAGTTTCCAAGCATATTGATAACGGCTTTGTTTACGTTTCCTTTTTGAGTTAATACGATTTTTTGAGTTGAATTTTTCATGGTGTTGTTCTTTTTTGTGTTTGTTTACTCTGCTAAAGTAATACATACGTTTTAGATACGCAAGTAATAAAGAAAGAAATTAATCTATACTTTATTACCACCATCTATACCGTAGCCATCATATCAATAGTCCCGCGAACATACACAACGAAGTTCCTCCGCGCCTCTGTCCGCTTCGCAGATAACACAGCAACATTAGCAAGGTGCCTTTCTCTGTCGTTCTCCATAGATTTACTAAGCGCTAACTGCTTGGCAAGGTGATCTTCGATTTCAACGAGCGCCTGGATAATCTTCTTCGCGTCGTTGTGCCGGTTAAGAATATCGTTTACTGTTACCTTTTTCGGCTTGATTCCTATTAGCTCACTCATTCTCTTCTAGGTCTTTTTGTACTAATCTTTTAATCTGTCCTGTCATGCTTTGCCCGATCTTATTGCAATGCTTTTGAAACCTCTCTTTAAATGGTGAGAGGTAAACCGTTACTCTGTCGTCTGACATCTTAGTATTGCTCATAGTTTTCTTTTATGTAGTTATAAATAAAGAGCTTTATTCTGATCAACAAGTCATCGTTGATCCTCTCAAAATACCCATTACTACTTATGTAGCCCACATAAACATATATTCGAGGATTAGATTTTTCTCCATGTAATGAGTAGTCAACCATTACTTCTTCAGTAATACTACGCCTCCAGAACCAATAATATCTTTCAGTATGGTTGATTTCTATCCGAGCTACTTGATCGGTGAGTTCTAGCATCTTCATATTACTCCGTCGTTAAAGTGGCCTTTGCAAGAAATAATATTTCCCTCAAAATGAAAGGAAAACATATCTCCATCAACACTGCAAGTACCCCAAAACTTAAGCACACCTTTACCAGCCATATAAGCAGAAGGTGGTCCCTCAATCCACCAACCACCAGAACCACATATAAAATGCGTTATCTCAATCGGTTTCAATTTTGGCTTTACTTCTTCGCCCATTCCTGAGCAGTCAATTACAGTTGTCATATTGTTGTTTATCTAGTTAGCTGTAAAAATACGCCTTTATAACGTTGGTATAACGTAACTCCTATAATATACTAATCCCTCTAATTAACTTAGCGCGAATTAAACAATAGTCGATTGGATATTCTACGCATTAACGGCATTATAGGAGAGCGCGAGCCAGCATTAGAGTCCATTCTAATAGAAAACGGGGTTGGTGAAAACTTCACCGCCCAAATGATGCGCGACTATCTCAGCCAAAACACCGAGGGGCCGTTTACTATCGAGGTTAATTCTATAGGTGGGGACGTAATCCAAGGGTTTGAGATTGCCGATATGATCGACAGAGAGAAAGGAAAAGGCCGCGAGGTTACTACTATAGGAATGCAGTTTGATTCCATTGCGTCAATCATATTCCTTAAAGGAGATATTCGAGAATCAGTAAGAGGCGCAGGGCCTTTAATTCATAACTCATGGCTGCACCCCGATCAATTAGGCGACACCTCTTTAAATGCTCAAACGCTTAGAGAGATCGCCGACGATAACGACGAGGCTGATTTCGCTATGATGGTTGAATATGTAACTAAGGCGGGAAGAGACAATAAGCGATTGATTCAGGACTTAATGCGTAACGAGACGCAGCTAACAGACAAGCAGCTTATTGATTTGAATTTCGCAACTAAGATCATAGCACCAATAAGTACCATTAAACACGGCAAGGCTTTGAGCTACAATTCAAAAGCACTTAAAGCAATGGCGGTACAGTCAGTGCAAGAGTATTCTGATGTTCTAGCGTTCCGCGATGGTAAAGTATTTCTAATTCAAAGAAGCCTAGACGATGACTTTGAAGCGGGAAAATTTGCATTCCCAGGCGGTAAGATAGAAGAGGGAGAAACAAGCGAAGGGGCAGCACTAAGAGAACTTACAGAGGAGACAGGGCTAACAGTTTCTAACCCTCAGCACTTAGGGCAAATCACTAATGATGATGGTACTATATCACACTACTACGCGGGACAAGCTGAGGGAGATATTAAACTAAGCGAAACGGAAACAGAAACCGCTGATTTTTACAGCCTAGAAGAACTTAAAAAGCTGCCTATTATTATGGACAGCTTACAACGATACGAAGATTTAATTTTAAAAACGACAGAGATGAGCGACGAATTAAGCGCAATCAAGAAAGCCATGAACACGCTTAAGGCGTTGGTTATTGGTGGACGTAAATCCATGCTTTTACCCTTAGCGGGTGGAGCGGGTGAACTTTTTATCTTTTCCGAGGACGGAGAAATAGAAGGTAAAAGAGCGGTATTAGCAGAAGGTGGAGAACCCACAGAGACGCCAGCACCAGAAGGAAGTCATTCTTTAAACGATGGCCGATCTATTACAGTAGGCGCGGACGGAGTAATTCAGTCTGTAACTGAGTCCGCAGTAGATGCACTTGCAGCTATGGAAATGGAAAAAGACAAGATGGCCGCTGACATGGAGGATAAGGATAAGATGATGGCCGTAAAGGACGACGAAGTTAAAGCGGCTCAGTTGGCGCTTAAGACTTTGAAGGCTGAAACGGAAACTCAGATAAATGCCTTAGCCGCAAGTATCAAGCAATTAGAAGCGGTAGTTCCCGGTGGTGGAAAACCACTAACACGCCAAGCGGTTTTCTTAAAAAGCCAAACGGACATTAAAGATATGTTACCAAGCGAAAGACGGTTGGCCTCACAAATTGCATCACGCAAAAACGATTAATTAAATAAACTTATTACAATGGCAGCAAATCCAACGTTTACTTCTCCAACTTATGCTGGAGAATTTTTTGACCAAATGTTCGGCCCAACCGTTCTGAATCCCTCCAAGCTTGAGGACTTAGATTTAGCAACGGTTATAGACCGAGCTAAATACAAAGAGACTATTTACGATGCGGATGATACCGTAGAGTTAGCAAACTCTAGTCCGACTTATACAAGTCAAGGTTCTACCGCTGATTTAGCAGAGATCAATTTAACCTTGGTCCCTTACCAGTTTAACAAGACTATTAGTTTAGACACTATCCGTCTTAGCTGGTACTCTAACAAGTTAGGCGCTGGTTCAATGGAAGATTATACCTACGATCAGCTAGTAGATCAGTATATCAAGATGGTGTATGTTCCTAAATTGAATCAAGCGCAATCTAACTTAGTGCTTAATGGTAAGAATGGTTTAGGCGCTGATATCGGTACTTACTCGTTTAGCGCATCTTACTCTGGAGTGTATGAATTATTCAATGCCTCAAGTGAGATTAAAAAACTAAGCATTGGAGCAGACGAGGTATCTATTGTTTCAGTAACCAAGGGGGCAACCCTTACCACTTTAACCGTAGCTTCTGACGTTAGGAACTCTCTTACAATTGATAACGTTATATCTATTCGCGGTGCTGCTGGTACTGGTTGGACCTTGATTAATGGCGACTTTATTGTAAAAGACTTAACGGCAACTACCGTGGTTCTTGAGCTAAACAGTAACGCTTTGACTAATGCCAATTACACAGGTAACACGGGTAAGATTCGGTTCATCAACTCGCAAAACATAATTAAGAAAATTGCAAGTCACTACCGCGCGATACCTTTACAGATCAGACGTGCAGGGGTGAAGATTGTAATACCCGGACACCTAGAAGCAGAATGGCAATTCGCAGTATCTGAGGCGCAGCAAAACGGCGGAGAATTTTACTTAAAATCTCACGAGCTTACTTTCATTGCTTCAAATATTGTAGTACTTGACAATGCACCTGCCAACACTTTAGGAAGTTGGGAAGCTAGCCGTGTATTCTACGGATACGACCTAAGCGACGATTATAGCAAAGTGTCTGTATTGTGGCAAGGTGATACATCAGGAGACGAAGTGTATAGACTTAAAGGAAGGATGAAGACAGGCTTAGCGCTGACTGCTAAATTCCAGAAAGAGATTACTCTATCTACTCCAGACGCATAATTAACGAGGGAGGGGTAACACTCTCCCTTTTTTTCTAACATTAAAAAAATTATAAAATTATGTGTGTAACATCATTGAGTACAGGGTTGGCGGGTGCCTGCGCGGCCGTAAAGAAAGCGGGGGGGGTAAATAAGGCGATTTACGCCGGCAGCGTAAAAGACTTGACTAGCGTAACATTTGCCGACGACGGAACAGTTTCTGCGCTAACTTTTGCCGTTGGAAAACAACTGGTTAAATACGTTGGCCGAAGCGCAAAAAATACCGCGAGCGAGCCAATAACAGCAGAGGGAGAGGGGAATGTTAACGAGTATGTGCATACTGTTCAACCCGTATTATACCATTTTACGCAAGCTGAAAGAGATGCAATAGAAGACTTATTTGCGCTGGATCAGGCTTTCTTTATCATCCCGATGCGAAGCGGTCAGATATTAGTTTATGGATTGTCTAAAAATGTGGCCACCTTGCAGGATTTTGGCTTAAAATTAAGCGAAGGAGACGATGCCGTAGGTATCGAATTAAATGATATGAATGCGCAGACTTGTACGATGGCAGGTAATATGCTGCACAAGGCGATCATCTATAACGAGGGAGTCACTTACCCCAACAACATTACGGCTATTGAGGCATACTTGACTCCTGCCACGTAATGGATAGTTATAGGCTAAAAAAAGAATACCAGAATAAAAAAGTAGCGGTTGCAATTGGTGACCGCTCTTTTGGTATTGACAAAGATTTCCACACGACCTATACAAATGCTAATGCTTTTATTGAGAAAAACATTAATATCCTTAGCAAGTACTTTGACGTGGTAAAGCCACAGACCGATGCCAAGAATAAGAGCACAAAAAAATAACATCTAATTAACTATGCCAAACTTTTCACTTAAAGCTATGCTGGCCTCGATCCGCGACACAATAAGCCAAGACGGCCGTGCGTGGAGATGGGGAACGCAAGATAACTTTCCAAACATTATCATTGATAGTGCGAACGATTCAGGGGTAGCGAGAGAGTGCATAGATAAATTAGAGACTTTTATCGCGGGAAACGGAATTAAAGATGAGACGTTTTTTGATACGGCCGCTAATCCGGATCAAACGTGGGGAGAGTTAGACCGTGCTATTAATCAGACATTGGCATACATTCCGGGGATTGCCCTTCGGGTATTGTACAACGCGGGGGGGTTACCTGCTGAGTTTTATTTGTTACCGATCCAGAATGTTCGCCGTCGATTTGATGGACAGTTTATTTACGGCATAGACCTAGGTGATCCGGCGGGGTTTAATTCCTTCGCAGGTAGAAATCGTGAAATTTTACCCCCGTTCGGAACAGCTAAAACACCCTCAGATGTGAGGGCTATGATGGCTAAACAAATGGCTAAACACGATAGACAACTTGGTGAGTTGCTTTATATCTTCACGCCTGGAGTTGGTTTGAATTATCAATACTACCCTGTTCCTAAGTGGTCAGCAGGGCTAAACGACATTAACGCTGATGCAGCCTTATCTCTACACGAAGAGAGTCAGGTATCAAACAGTTTTAAAGCTGGCGTAATCATACAGACTAGGCCCCTAGATAAGGTGCTTAAGGATGAGAATGAGAAAACAGAATACGACTACTTTCAAGAGGAGTCTGAGAAGTTTTGTAGTCCTGACGGATCGCCAATACTACACTTAGAGACTCTTAACGGGGAAGCATCTGCAACCGTTACCGCTCTAAATATTCAGCATCAAATGGATGCGACAGAGAAAGCAACGGACAGAATCGGCCGCAAGGTGTGTAGGTTGTTTGGTGTTCCGCCTATTTTATGCGGTTTCGCTACAGCGGGAAAACTTGGAGAGAGTCAAGAGCTAGTTAACTACATGAAGCTATTCAGTTTAACACTTAAAAAGAAGTGGGAACTAAAAGCAAGAATGTATAAAGCATTATTTCCAGAAGTACCAAAAGAAAACTTTGAAACTATCGCTATTGATTTGTTTAGCTTCTTACCGGATAACGTAGTTGCTAAGTTAACACCGTTTCAGTTAAACGAAATATTTAAGTTACCAAAAGATCCAAGCGTAGCAGAACCAATACCAGCGGCACAAGCAACGGAGCAAGCAGAAGTAAACGAACACCTTAAGACATTAACAGGTAAACAACAGCAGAATATTAATCGCATAGTTAGAGAGTACAACAAAGGACAATTAACAGAAGTACAAGCCGTGATGCAATTAACGTCAGGCTTTGGCTTTACCGAGGAAGAAGCGAAGGCATACTTAGCAATTGAAGAAGAAGAAATAACAGAGTATTAAATGGAACTACTTTTAAAAACCGACATGCAAGGCTGGACACCGTACGCGGCAGGAACTCCTGACACCTTTTTCAATCCTTCCAAAACTCATGTAGTTGATTCTATCGGCGGGGTAATTTCGGACGAAGCACTAACCGATATACTAGCCTTTACACGCGGGGACGGAACAGATGCAGCCACAGCGCTCTATCAATTCTGGGAAACATCAGTACTACCTTACGCTGTGCTGACTGTATTCGTGGAGATGTTAGCGACTCACGGCTACACTTTCTCTACCAACGGGATTATTCAATTCGCAGACCGAGACAACACGAGCGCAGGGGTGGACGAGAAGAGTAGAGGGATGTTTATTAGGCAGTACACTACACAACGGGAACGATATAAGACACTAATGCAGCGCGCATTTAACGACGTGAAAGGGGTCTTTGACTCTACTACCTACATTATTAACACCGAGAAATACAACACCGTTAAACCCGCTCCAGTGTTTACAGCAATAGGAAGGGTGAACACGGAAAGAGATTTAAGTTCTAAGTTTAGATTATAACAAAGCAAATAATAATATCATGGCAATAACAGAAAGAACAAGTTTTAGTAAAGCGGGATCACAAGACATTGTAGTAGCTACCGGTACAGTAACAGGCAGATGGCGAGCAATTAAAGCGGCTCAGAATGCAGCGGCCTCTGTTACGGTAATATTTGAGTTCCCAGACAGTACACCGAGAAACTTAATCTTAGCGCCTGGCGAAGTGGAGTACGGGGTGATAACTTCTATTGACACCACAGACGGAACTATTAGAGCTTATATTGATACTAATCCACCTGTTTAATGTTAGGGCTAGGCTTAGGTTTACAGTATAGGACTAGAACTAGAACAATCACCTCACTAGGTCAGCTTTATTTAAGCTTAGCTAATGCCGATGGCGGCAGCGGGGGTAGTGCCTCTTGTGTAGATGAAACTTTTAACGCGCTAAATTCTGTCCCTGCCCTTGGGTTTTCATATGCCTTAAGTTATATAGCATTATCTACTACCGATGGCGGCAGTGGTGGCTCTTTGTCTTTCGTAGAATCTACTTTTAACTCATTACTAGATATAACTTCATAATATGGCAACATTACTAGACAAAGCAAGTATTATTATTCCAAAGGGTGCGGCAAGTAAAGCAAGTGTTTTATATGCGACTTCAAACGACGGGGCAACGCTTATTCCGATTAGTACGGTGCAGAATACAGCGAACCTAACTAGAATCAATGAGGCGGGGTTGATTGAAGCGGTAGACGCTAATGTTTTGCCGCGTGACTTTACAAATGGCGGTTGTGGGGATACTGCTATATGGCCGCAAAGGACGAATATATTTTTGCGATCTAATGAAATTGATAATGCCTCTTGGGCAAAAGGTAATTCAGGAGGCGGAATCCTTCCAGTTGTTACAGCTAATTATGCAATATCGCCCGATGGAACTAATAACGCTGACAGGGTGCAACTTTCAAGAACAGGAACGGCAGCAACTGACAGAAGTTTTATTTCTCAAACCGTGACAGGCGCTTTAAATACAAACTATTCCAATGGGGTTTGGTTAAAATCAAACACTGGGGTAAACCAAAACATTTTAATTTTAGGTAATTTTGGAACAGGATCAGTAAAAATTGTAACCGTAACTAATCAATGGCAGAGGTTCCAAGCAAACCTAGCCAACACAGGCGGGTCTACTAATGTAAACATAACAGTCGGTTTGGGTTATACCGCAATGACAGAAACTAGCGCAGATATTTTAGTTTCTTACGTGCAAGGAGAGGCAGGAGATTATCCTTCAGCCAATATTAAAACAGAAGGCAGCACCGAAACCCGCGATGCAATGGTGCCGAGCAAAACGAGCGCATCGGCTTTAATCGGGCAAGCAAGCGGTGGTATTTATTTTGAAATAGCACCCTTCACCACAACGGAAAGTAGAATAAGTTTATCCGATGGCACGGACGATGAAAAAGTAGAAATACTATTAGACACTAATATCACCTTAGACTTAAACACAAGCGCAGGAACAGATACGCTGTTAGCTAACTTAGGAACAGTAGCCGCTAATACATGGACGAAGATAATAGCGCGATACTTAGTCAACAATATAGCACTTCACCAAAACGGAGTGCAGTTAGGAGAGAATCTAAGCGGTGCGGTTTTTTCAGGGACAACGCTAAACACTATTCAATTTGCAGCATTTGACGGGTCGACTCCTTTTTACGGACGGTTTAGAGAAATGGTAATTTTTGATGATTCACCAACTCAAGCAGAATCTAATTCAATAACTTAATTATGCTATTTTACGTTTACAGATTAAAGTATTCTACCCAAGCCGCGTTTAATTCCGCGATGCTCACTAAAGGCGTTCTGATAGATAGTCAAGACCACGGAATAATTAACGGACAAAATACATTGGCGGTTGTTCGTCTAGGATTAAACCCAATAAATCAATCGGCCTCGTATAACGCGGCAGGCGAAGAACTAACAGCAGCAACTTTTTTTAGCGGCTACCACGCGGATATTAAAGTGACAGATGCTTTAGAGTTTACTAGTTTAAATCAAGTAACCCCTAGTAATCCAATGCACGGGGTTAAATGGGCTGCTGGTGCGATTAACTTATGATACAAACAGCATTATTAATCGCTTTATTTTCGTTTCTCTTTGCCGCGTTCCGAGAACTTTCCGAGCATGGAAAAGAGGGCGGGTTTATCGGCTGGGCCAATTGGTGGAACACGCCTTTAAGCTGGACGAATAAACACAGCTGGGGGCCTGATTGGTTACCGAGGTGGGTGTTCGGTTCTGCTTTAGTTTGGCTTACCGATGCCGAACACTTTTTTCAATTTCTTAGCCTTCTTTGCTTTTTGGCAATCGTCTATATATTAGGCGGCTGGCAAATGGCTTTAGTTGCCTACATGGCCCAAGCCTTCGCGGGATTTATAAAAGCATTTACCAATATCAAATGAAATTAACAAAAAACTTTAGCTTACACGAGTTCTTAGATTCGCGATTTTTTAACGAGGCGGAACAGAAACGAGTAAAAGAAAGCTACCGAGACAATACTTTTGAATTAGAACCTAACCTAATTATCTTAGCTGATAACTTACAAGTGCTTAGAGATCACTTAGACGCTCGGATTGATATCAATATCAGCTACCGACCTAAGTGGTACGAACTAAGCCGAGGGAGAAGCGGAACAAGTCAGCACGTAGAATTAAAGGCCGCTGACATTTCGGTCGTTGGTTGGTCACCTCAAGCCGTAGCGAATGAGATTGAAAAGCTTATCGAAAATGGTAAGATGGTAGAGGGTGGGGTAGGTAGATATCACATGTTTACGCATTACGATATTCGCGGAACGTCAGCACGTTGGAACGGATGAGAGGGTATTTAATAAAAGACAATTAAAATGCCTAAGCATATTCTCAATATTCTAAATGCTACCGATGAACTGGAATTTTTTATGAAGTTTATGATTTGGTTTTTAGCAATTTTAGTTCCAATCTACGACGTAACGGGAGCGTTAATAGTATTAATAGTTATTGATCTAATTACGGGTATCGGTGCAAGCTTAAAAAACCAAGTAAACTTTAAATGGGAAAAAATTGTAAATACATTCACCAAGGTAATTATATACTCTTTAATACTATTAGCAGGCTGGGTAGTCGAGAGTAAGATAATGCCCGCTATTCCGCTTATGCGATTAGTGGCGGGGTTTCTTGCCTTAACAGAATTGCGATCGATACTTGGGAACTTTAAAAACATTTTCGGACTAGATATGTGGGAATATATCCGTTCGGCCATCCGTAATCAAAAGATATCTGACCTGCCAGAACCAAAAGGAAAAGCTAAAGAAAATGAAGGTTAAATGGAGTCATGTTTTAATAATTGCAGCGTTATTTCTGGGCTTATTTATCGGCCGAAAAACTAAATCCGCTGATACTATTCGTGTAACTAAAACCGTAACCGATACTATTAAACAAGAAATACGGATTGACAGCTTAATATACGTCACTAGCATCGTTAAGACACGCTCCAAAATAGACACGCAAGCAGTTATAGAGAGTTATTATAGTCAGAGGCTAATTGATACCACGATAGTAATTAACCAGGTTAGAATTAAGTTTACAGGGACGCTATATGAGAATCATCTTAGGGACGTGAACTTTACGATTCAGAATATTAGACCTACTCAAATTGTAAAGGAGATGAAATGGTCTATTTTTGCCGGCGCAAGTGTAGGGCGGGAGATATTCGCACCAACCGTAGCGGTGCAATATGACAAGCACAACATAGGGGTTGGTTACAATCTTTTGGGCGATAATCAAATTATTTTATCGTACCGCTATTTATTGTGGGAAAAATAACAGTACATTAGCCATTCAATAAAGGGATTGTTTAGTAGTGTTTTCATAGTGCATGTTTAAATTTGGCTGGAAGCCTCGGAGAAGTTCGGGGCTTTTTTTGTACATTTGAATAACTACAAACAAATTGTGGATGATTTCACATATCAAAGTCCCCCTCTTATAACAAGCATATTTGACTGGGCATAATATTAGCCTCACTTTAATAGTGGGGCTTTTTTGTGTTGTATATGTAAAATAATAGTATTACATTTGCCTAACTAAAAACAAATTTTAAAACTAAAACAATGAAACAAGAATTTGAAATGACACAGGCGGAAATGAATGATATTATTTCCATTAACAAAAGTAACATGCCAGTAATGAAGATAGGTAATGTGATTACGGGAATGAACTTACAAGAGCGTATTAACGAATACTGGAGTGGGTTATCTGACAAATACGGGTTTAAACAAATGACCGTAGAGGGCAGCGGCAAAGGTGCTTTGTTTTTTTTAGCTGAGTCTAAGCCAATAGTAAAGCCTAAGACTCGCACAGAGATAGAAATGGATAAGTACGACTCGCTGCAAAAAATTGTAGATCAATTAAAAGGCTGCGGGTATGAGTGTGAGGCAGGGGGATTAATTATGAATGTTGCTTTTATGAAGCTAGAGTTAATGGCTAAAAATTAAACCCAACACTATGATATTCACAGAAAAAGCAAAAGCGTTTAACCACCTTGTAATCGCTTGGCAATCCGACACCGAAAAAGTGCGCGTGGCATTCCAAGAGCAAATTAGAATTTGCCAGCTGCTACCGGTGGATCACCCGCAACTAGAACTTGCTACCAATCAACTCCACGAGTACAGCCACCTATTAAAATTCAAACTTAACAACCCACCTAAATA
>Ga0222671_1000473_pt1 | contig 12323 bp, 14 predicted proteins | sample AntAcemetagen797_FD_179849 | JGI IMG/M metagenome (GOLD analysis project Ga0222671, IMG submission 179849) | Saline water microbial communities from Ace Lake, Antarctica - #797 | ecosystem: Environmental > Aquatic > Non-marine Saline and Alkaline > Saline | place: Antarctica: Ace Lake... | reverse complement strand
TTTTTTTCTTTATAAATATTTCTGGATAAATTCTTCATAAGTTATTATTTCTATTAATTTTTGGTTCAACTCTCTTCGCCTATCATTTTCTTTTTCTACAGCTTTTTCCTTTGTGGATTTACTAGCTTTAGAAGTTTTGGTAATTAAATGTGTAACTGATTTCTTCATAGTATCACTAACAATACCACCTTCATCTTCAATTTTTTGTATTATATTTTTATCTCTAGATCCACTTAATAAATATATATGATCCAAGAACAAAGTGTTTTTGAAACTATCTTTTGTATCTTTCGATAGATTTGTATCTTTCGATAGATTTGTATCTTTTGTTTTTTTGTTTACTTTTTCTTTATGTAGCGTTCTTGATATATATTGTTCAAGTTTATGCTGTTTCATATATTGTTTGAAAGAATTGATATTTTCACAAAATTGTGTTGCGGTCTTAGTTTGAATTCCATTTATTTGTTCGAGTTCTGATATACATTCTTTATCCGATTTGAATTTAGTCAAAATATCTGGATATTTTTCTAGAATAGATACTGTTGTTTTACCCGCTATACCTCTGCCGAAAATATTGCTAGCGATCATTAATTTTTCAAGGGATAAATCAGCCTTAGTTTGTTCAATGGAACCTAGAATATTACTTGCGCTTTTTTCTTTTATAGTTTCAACCATCAACAATTGTTCCTTCGTCACCGTAAATAATTTGAACATAGTATTTATACCATTATTAAACAGCTTTCGTATAGTACCCTCTTGTAATCCTTTCATTTTCAGAGAAGTGATGGTATTTACAAAATCTGTAAACGATGATTCATCGCTTTCGTTGTTAGCAATAATATCTACATTTGTTTTGTTCCACACATACCCAATATCATTAGGTAATCCCGGTTCTTTGGATTTGACAATTACTTTGACAATATAAGGTATTACCTCACCACTTCGTGTTATACTTATAACCGATCCTGTATTAATCAGATTATCTACGATATATTTAGCGTTGAACCCTGAAGCTTTATTAATAGTAACACCATTTAGATAAACAGATTCAAACCATACAACAGGTTTCATGTAGCGATCCTTTGACATTTTCCATTTTACTTCCGTAACAGTTACATTTGCTTCCTCTGTTTGCATTTTAAAAGCAAACGCGTTCGAAGGATTGCCTGTGGTGTTTTTGAAATATGGATTGTTTTGATAAATTACCAATCCGTCAATGTCATAACTTGAACCTTTTTTTCGTTTTGAAAGATGATCAGACAAAGATTGTACATTGATATTCGAACTCATTGTATTATTCACAACTTCCAAACCATGCACCTTTTTCATAATACATAATTGCTCGAAAGGTGATTTACTTTTGGCTTCTTTGTGTTTTTTTTCAATATTACAAGTGACCAACTCATACGCTACAAACCGAACCTTATTGAGAATTATTTTGTTAGGGTTTTTAGTAGCATTTATAACTCCAGCAACAACATTTCTAGCGTTACTTGTTACTTTAACAGCATTTGAGGAACCGTTTTGTATTTCCTCAAAATCTTCACGGGATAAGATTAATTCACCGCGAACAATAAACGCACCACCTTTCGTATTTTTGAGACCAATGATATCTGGAACAATTCTTGAAATAAGTTGACCAACTGAACCATCTCCTCTTGTAAATAAAGAAATCTCTCCGTTATCAGACTTGACACATAATGCAGATACTCCATCTAATTTATCAGAAATGACAACCTCTTGACCGTTTTCTTTGGACCACTTCGTCAAAGATACTTCGTCATTTTTAATTTTATCCATACTACCCATCCAAAACGGAAGTTCGACTTTTTCTGAATTTTCATTGGAAGCCCCAACTTCTTTTAAAACAGGATTAGTAGGGTCCAATTCATGTAGACGATCCTTAATAACGTCAAATAGATCATCCCCAATTAAAGGCTCTCCGTCAGCATGATAAGCCTTATTAGCTAAACTGATAATTTTCGCTAGGGTTTCCACATCAAACAGTTGAATATCAGATGAAGATTTCTCCAACTTTTTTATGAATGCTTTAGTAACTTTAACTTTAGGCATTTTAACTAAAATTTTGTATTTTTAATATAGTTATTTTAAAAATGGTTTAAATAAAAACAATTACTATTTTATTTAACAATGTTTGAATCAATTATTGGATCGTTAACATCCACTTTAGTTTCATGTATAATTGATGTAAATAAACTTTACGATAAAATATATTATCAATTTTTTGATAACACAATTATAAGTTTTTCAAAAATTACAAAAAAAAACGAAATGTCTATACCCTATACACAAAACATTTATTATTTATGGTATCGCATTTTAAATCCCTTTTCAATAGGTTCTGTAGATTGTTCTCAATATCTAGAAATACAGGATAAAGATTTTGTGATTTACGAAATTGTCCATAATTATGATAAAAAACAACATACAACCATAATTACACCATCTGATTTGAAAAAATATTTAAGTATATCTGAAAAGACTACATATATTCTTAATTTCCAAATGTTACTGAAAGAATTGGTAATTCAAACAGAAAAAAAAGAAAATTTAAAAGTCTTTAAATTTGTTAACAAAAAAATTATGTACGTTGGAATAAATAATAAATACATTGTAACAGACACGTTCACAAGGGTTAAGCATAGTTTTATACTTAGTCCAAGATTGACTGCACAAATGTTTATTGATTATGTTTTTGCGAAACATAAAAAAATAAGAAATATCATACCTTATGACAAATTGTTTGTAACGGTTATGGATGATGATTTTGAGGAACATATATTTAAAGGCAACAACCGGTTTTTATAAAGTTTAAAAAATATTAAATGTCCGATTTATTTTTTAACGATTCGTGGTCACTCTATTTTCATGATCCCACTAATGATAATTGGGATCGGAGCGGATATGAAAAAATATTCACATTTACTGAAATAGATGCTTTTTGGATGATGTTTAACAAAGTTAAAGATGTTTTGAACGAAGGAATGTTCTTTTTGATTAGGGATCATATTTTTCCAAAATGGAACGATGAGGAAAACAAAGAGGGTGGTTTTTTGTCAATTAAAATTTTAAAAGAGAAAGTGAAATCATTTTGTGAACCGTTAATGTTAAATTTGGTGAACGAAACTTTATTAAAAAAAGAATACTACGAATTTTCTGGAAACGTCAACGGCGTTTCTATAAGTCCAAAAAAGAATTTCTGTATCGTAAAAATCTGGTTGAAAAATTGTGATTTGAACGATAGTAATATGTTTAACCTAGAAAAGGATTATTATGGTGATATTATCTTCAAAATAAATACATGTCATGAATAAGTTTTTTGAAACCGTTATTTTTGTTCGTTATTACTTTGAGGAGCCAAGCACAGTTTGATCTCACCCAAGGAACCTACTGTGTACCTCACAATCAAAGGATAGTCATTCTTCAAATATAATTCAACCGTATTTGATAGATTTGTGCATTTCGTGAACAATACGAGATATTTAAGATTGTATACGCCTTGAAAAATTTCCTTTTCACTTGAGTGAGCAACCGTGATTTGTTCACTGTCACATATTGTAATTTCGTGGGAACAGAAATCTCCACTGCATGACAAGATAAGTTGATTATTAATATTTTTAATTTCCAAGTAATCTGCGATACCGTTAATATCCCTACAAATTTTTTGGAAATCACTCGAAGGAAGCGTAATTACACTATTGAAAGTGGCGGAGGGAATTTCAATATTATTGTTTTCTAAATCCAACAAATTCATATATGTCACTCGTGAAGCGTGTTTCTCCGCGTTTTCTATCTTAATTCCTAACACGTTGTTATTGTCCCTCTTCATAAATAGCGAAATCATATCGTTATTGTTAATTGTTTTGATGATCTTGTTCAGGTTCAGAACATTTATTCCAATAAATTTCCGTCCTTCACAATAGAAATCTTCAAATTTACTACTTTCTAGTCTCAGATGAATTAAAATAGTGTGCGTACTATCCATTGTGCAAATTTTAATACCTTTATCTGTGATTTCAAAAACGGTATCTGTAAGAATTTCTTTTAACGCTTCTACAAGCACTTTAATAGTTGATGCTTGTACAGTTCTAATCATAATACTATTTTCATTGTCGCTCATTGTATAGAAGAAAATGAAAGCTGTGTAAGAATTTATTTAAATCCGCTTTAAATAAATAATTAAAAATAAAATAAAAACCCGAATGAATTCTCAACACATAACGTTTTATACAAAATTAGATAGAGTTACTCAACAATGTATATTAAACTATCTTAAAAATCTTACAAAAATGGATAAACATGTGAGAAATATAAAGATATATGAAAACTATATTCAAACTTTTGTCAAAAAATCTATGAAAAAAATCATTACGGATGATATTAATAATATAGATAATCTAACCTCTAATCTTTATCCAATTTATTATAAAATACCTTGGAAGATTTGTATTTTAGAAAAATATATTGAAAACAACTTTCCACATACGCATAATGACGTGATTTTTCTTCCCTATAACTTTGAAACAATGAATGAAAAAATGAGACGAGAGATCCTTACTCATGAAAAAATTCACGTTTTTCAAAGATATTATCCAGAGAAAACATTGACACTATATTTAAAAATTTGGAAATTACGTGTCGTAAATATATTGGGATGTCCATCAAAGAGTATATCAGAGAACAGGGTACGATCCAATCCTGATATGAATAAATTATGTTTTGCCTTTTTTAGTCCGAATAGAAATTCATTTTGTTATTATTCACAGATATACAATATAGGGGCTTCAAAATTGTCCCATTCAGAAGCGATATTGTTTGATGTGGATGAATCGTTCCTTTCAGATTCAACACGTACAAAAGATTTAACATACTATACACATGTACAGCATTTAATGGATACCAATGAACAGTACGAACATCCTAATGAAACGATGGCATGTTTGTTAACAAATTTATTTTTGTATAGGGATATCGAAAACACACTCACACAATCATGGGCAAATTCATCTTTAAGTTTTATTTAAAAAACACCCCCTTTATATTGTTTACATATAAAAATGCAAAAAGAAAGACTTTTTGATGGATTAAAAAAAATTGAACGGATCAATATTTTGGGAATGTTTAGATCTAATGAAAAGTATCTAGATTATTTTTTAAAAGCATGTGTTCAATTAGAAAACAAATATGATCTTGATTTCAGGTATTTTTTTATTGAGAATAACTCCACAGACAATACCAAAATACTATTACAAGATTTTATAAAAACAAGGGCAAAAAGTAAACTTATGATATTAAATTTAAAAAAAGATTACCAAAATATAGGAGACGGTAGGAATTTTGATAGAATCAATTCTCTTTCACATATCAGGAATGTTCTTGTAAAAAATTCAATACCGTTTGATATGAACGAGTGGTGTTTGTTCGTAGATAGTAACATTTATTTTCAGTTGGATATTTTAAAAAAAATATTTGTTGAATGTCCATGTCCTTCGGATGAAAACATTGGCATGATGTGTATGTACACTCAACAACTTTTTATTCCGGGAGTGCATAAAGGGATACCTGAAACTTTAACAAAACCGTATTTGGTGAATCACTTTTATGATACCTTCTCCTTTGTTGACAAACAAAGAAAGTCGTTTTATCCATTGTGTGCTTTTCAAAAATGTAAAATGTGTTCTCCAAAGCATAAAGAATTAAAATCTGAAAATGCAATTCCACCCACGGAACGTGTAATCGATGTAACATCAGCTTTCGGTGGGTTTTCACTTATCAAAGGAGATATTCTTAATAATCCAAAAATAAGATGGGGTACAGTTTCATTCGATTCTATTAAAGATACTTCATTATGTGAACACGTGTTGTTTTGTGATAGATTGAAATTACTTACCGAAAAACGGATAGTTCTTTTACAAAATGTAAACGAATTATACAGAACATTATAATAATAATAAAAAACACACATTCGATTAATTATTTAGAAAACAACATATATAAAATATCAAAAAGGAAATAGTATTTTTTTTTTGATATTTTATATATGTCAGGAAAAAATCATTATCAAGCACTAGGTATTGAACAGAATTCTTCTCAAGATGAAATTAAAAAAGCGTATCGTAAGTTGGCAGTCCAGCATCATCCTGATAAGGGTGGAAACGAAAATAAGTTTAAGGAAATAAGCGAAGCGTATGATATATTAGGAACCCCTCAAAAAAAACAGGAATATGATCGTTCTCAAAATCCTAACCGTGGTCAACAAATGAACAATCCCTTTGATACTTTTTTTTCCATGAACAATTTTTTTAGTCATACTCAAAGAACAAACCCTCAAACTGAATCGAGGAAACAATTTCATCAAACATTGAATGTTACGTTGATAGAAGCATTTACAGGGTGTAAGAAACGGATAAATATTGATTGCGAAGAGGATTGTGAATGTTACACCAAGAATGTGTGTCCGAATTGTAAAGGTAAAAAAACAGTAGAGCAAACTGTTGTTCGACAAATGGGTAACACCAAGTTTGTACAAACCGCTACGGTTATTTGTCCTTCTTGTTTTGGATCAGGTATTATAAAGAAAAAAATAAATGAAAATATATGCAGTATTTGTAATGGTTCTTTTATCAAAAAAAGTACTAGTACATTAGAGGTAAGATTAGAGGCAAAAACGTTCAATGATTTCACCACAAAAATCCCGTATCCTAAAAATAAAAATAACGATTTATATATCAATGTTCATATTGTATTTCCTCCTTTTTTTAGCAAGGAGAACAATGATCTAATTTATACAAAAGAAATTTCTTTGTTTGAAGTGTTACTAGGTTTTAACTTTGAAATTGATCATCCATCTGGTAAAAAAATTGCAATTGATTATAAAAACCGTGAAGATGTTATAAGACCAGAATCCTTTTTAATATTTCCTGGAGAAGGTGTGGGAGTAAATAGTAATTTAATCGTTAAATTCAATATTAAATTTCCAACCAGAAATTCTGTTAAATTATCAAAAACGGATGACGATGTATTCAAAGAACAATTATCTCAACTTTTCGAAAAGTATTTCAAATAATTATTTATTTTTTTAAAATGTTTATTATCTTTAAAAAAATGGTTATTATATTATCAAAAAAACAAGAAGATAAAAATAACAAGCATAGTTTGATTCTTGATACTGATCATAATAAACGGTTTAACCCTTTTATTCAAAGTCAAGTTTATTCTAAAGGCGGTAAAACAACCGTCCCAAAAACCCCTGAATCTTTAAAAAATAAATTAATTAAAAACAATAAAGTGGAAACAAAAAAAAAAAAAGTGATAAAAAGTTTTTTAAACAACGAAAAACTCTAAATCGTTGTTTCTATTCCATTCTCTGAAGCATTCTTCAATATCATCACTTTTTATAATAATTTCCTGGTTTAATGGTAACAAAGCCTCTTCCATACATGTCCAAAAAGTTTTCTTCGATCTTCTTGATTGATTTCTTTTGTAAGGATTTGATAGTAAAGTTAAATTCGCTTTTTTATGGTAAAAGCGACACATCGTTTGTAAAAGGTCTGATGATGGGTCCATATTATCGATTGGATGATCATCTTGTACATCGCATTTAAAAAATACACATTCATTCAAAATGTTCCATAATTCACACCCTTTTATTTGTGAGTAGGATACATCATAAGCTTCCATGAGATGAAATCGGATGGAATACTCAGTTGCTTCCTTCAATATGTGTCTCTTTATTGCTTCAGGTGTTTTTGTTTTTTTTCTTTTCATTTTTTCAAAAAGCTTTTGTTCATCCATTTCAAAACGTTTAATGATGCAATCAGAAAACTCTTTACGAAGGTTGCTTATATTCTTTTTGAAAGTTAAACGTACTTCTCGGTGAATTCTCTTTATTATCTTTCTTGTCTCACGAACTTTCGCTTTATTTTCTGTATTCATTTTTTTAATTTATTGTATGAAATGTTGGTTACCTTTTTTTTTTAATTTTCAATTTTTTATTATTTTTATATGATCGTAAAAAATAATAATATGTATTAAGTTTAAAATACTATTAAAATTTTGATAAATGTCTGGTAAAATAGTGAATGCGACCGTATCTATATTCTTCAACTATTTGCTTTATGCGTATGTAGAAAAATTAGAATCAATTGATTGTAAATGCTCGGATACTTTCCGAAGAGGAAGTATAAAAGGTTATATCTTAACAAATTATGTTCTCATTTGTGGATTCCTTATTTTTAATGAAAAGGTTCCCCCCTTTGTACTTTTATTAATTGGTATGTATACGATTATTGGCGCATTTAACACCTTTATGTATGTTCGTCATTTGAAGAATTCGAACTGTAGATGTTCTGAAAGTATTTTTAGAGAAATTTATTATTATTACTATTTTATCGTTTTTGTGTTGTACGCTATAATCATTGGGATATTTGCACTTTTATTTTTAATGTCATCAATAAAAATAAATTGAAATAACCGATTTTTAATTTTTTAAACTATTTACTATCTCTTTTTTTTTTAAACATTATATATCACGTGTATAATTTATATTTTAAAAATCTCATTAAAATTAAATTAACGCTTTTTAAAGATTATTTTAATTTTAAATAGAATTATGTCACTTATTAAATTGGTTGTTATACACCCTCAAAGTGAACCTGAATGTATAAAATATTCAAATGTTGTAAAATCTTTAATTCATGATGGCACATACGAAGTTGTTTTATTCCATAAAACTGAGTTTACCGACTTGATAAAATTTCTATATCAAGATATCCGTGTATATGTTCAATTTGAACGTGAAGAAAATTACACAGTTGTTAATTTTCAGGATATACTTTATTCTTCACCTGACATTCTTAAAGATTTATACAAAGAACATATTATAAGAGGATATGGTGATTTTGATAAGGTAAGAACAGATGCTTATAATAATGTTTTTGAAACAGTATGGAGTAGCAGACCTTTAACATACGACAATATTGTAGAAGAGTTGTATTATGGGGACGGTTTTAATCCAGAGTTCTCAATAACGACCCCACCAGGAGAAACTAGAGCCAATATTGTAATAATAAGGAACTCTGGAATTGAAACTCAAATGGTGAAAAAGTTAAGGAATTATTTCAATATGAAATTTATTTGCATATCAAATGATAAATTTAAGAAGTATGTGTTCAACTTGGAGGTAAACTCTATAAATCCTTATAAACTATTTCCTAATAATACCAATGTATATAATTTTATTTCTTTGTGTACAAAAGCAAATTCATTTATAGTATCGGACGATGATTTGGGTAGATTAATTTATACTTTACAAACAAACAGAATTGTTGGAGAAGTTTTTTTAAACAACAAAATAAAAGTGTTAGTTCATTTAGACGGTCATGCAGATAAAGGGGCATTCTTAACGGCAAATCCGTTCTTTGATCCTCCGCCTGAATCATGGAAATTTGGAAATTATGTTGTTTAAATCAAAAATTTTCATTTATAACATTGTCTTAATAATATATTAAACAATGAAATTTCCAAAGATTTGTCACCAAATATATTTTGATTTTGGGAAAGAGTTAAGTAACGAGCATAAGGAACTCATACTGCATACACGCAATTATGCTTCTGAGAATGATTACGAATATAAATTGTGGGATTTGAATGAAGCTATAATGTTTATAAAGGAACATTATCCCTATTTTTATAATTTTTTTGAAAAAAAAACGGAATTCCAAATTGTAAAATGTGATTTTTTTAGATATTTGATCATTTATCATTTCGGTGGTATATATGTGGATTTGGATTTTTTGTTGATAAATCCTTTCGAAAATATGTTTCTTGAAAATGCAGATCAAAATTTTCCAATGCATAAATCAAACAATGTTCCGGTAAATGATAAAAGTATCTTGAATATAGTTCTTTTCGAAGAATGGTATAAAAGCGCACACACCGACAACGAAACACTTCAAAAAGATGGTAAAGGATCTTTACATAATGGATGTTTATTATCGTTAGCTAAACAACCGTTTTGGATGAGGTTGTGTGCATCACTCGTCATGAATATTGATAACGTTAAATCCAATGATGACGTTTGGAATTTGTCTGCAACAAGAAAATTACGTGATGAATACATGAAAACATCTATAGATGAAAATATCGCACATTGTCCTTATCATGTAGTATGTCCATTTATATGCCAAAAAAAAAATCAGTCCGAATATATCGCATGTAAATCTACAAAAGATATTCCATTAGATTTGAATGAGAGTAATTGGAAATTTTTTCCACTTGATGAAATTAAACGTTTAGGAATAAAAAAATTTAGTGAGTCTATTGGAGTATGTGTATACTTGAAAGCGGGATCATTTTGGATCAATAATTAATTTTATTAAGAATATTTTGAAACTTTTGAATTTTTTCGTTCAAATAATCAATTTCTTCTTCGATAACTTTTATTTGCAAGGAATTTTCCTCGGAAACAAGTGTTGGTTTAATACGTGTATTTGAAGAAATCATTTCAATAGTACCATCTTTATTCAAATCAATATTGAAAAAGTTTGTTTGAAATTGTAAGTCTAATGAGTTTAGAGGTTCATTTGGTAAATAGGTTGAAGTTATATTATTTGATTCACCTTCGATATGTACATTTTCGATTGTTTCTTGTAATGAACCTATATAATCTTTCAAATGTAAGTCATCTACAGTTTCATGGTAAACTTTTTTGGAAGATGTACAAACACAGCATAATAGAATTATCAATGTAATTGTAAATGCTATGTAAAAATAATTCATTTTTTTTTTAAATTAAACTTTTGTTAATTTTTACTTTACTATTTTATTTTTTTTATATTATTTGTTTTTTTAAAAAAAAAAATTATCCCTATCGAATGAAATAAAATATTTTATTTCATATCCTCTAATTTCCAATATTCCTTTGTGCTATCAGGCATTAAACGGCAAACAATAAAAGGAAGTTTACGTTTATCAAACTCCGCTAATGCAATTTTTTTTACACATCTTAATTCATTTTCTTCTTTAGAAGTTAAAAATGAATCACATCCAAATGCTAGTTGTTCTATTCGTAAGCCTATAATGTTTGTTTTTTCATATAATGTAAGTGTATTGTTACTCTTGTTAAGATTTGGTCTATATTTTGAAATAAGATCATCATAATCACCCACCTCTTTTTTTGTTAAGATTTTGACCTCAGCAAATCCAGCATTATGATTAGAAACCTTTGAGGTCACAACACTTGAATGGTTTCTTAATTTTTTAGGGGGTTTATTATAGGGTTCGTTTGAAGAAGGATCAAACTCTTCGTTGGGATTAATAGCTTCTTGTTCTAATGATTTCTTTTGGGCGAGATCAATCTCGGTTTGTAAAATAATACCATCTTGTTTATTATCTTCACGGATTTTTTCAAGGATAGTTGTAAACATTGTGGGTGACGCATGTTTCAATCCACTTTCTCCCTCCATAACAGAATAACCTCTTTTGTAATGTGTTAACCGGGCATTTTTCGTTAGTTTTAAAATATCTTTGAAAATGTTATTTTCATCCGTAAATTTAACTGTTAACGCTTTAGATAAATCACTAAAGGAATATTCTTCCTTTTTTAGCTTTATTTTTTGTTTTACATCCGCTATTTTCATAGAATCGTTTCCGTATTCACCATCAATTAACAGTTTCTCAAACAGATCCTTATCGTCGATGTAAAGCTGTGAAATACAATATAATTCCACTGATCCCCATGTGTTATCATCAATATGAAGCTCAAACCTATATTCATTCGATAATTTCTTTCTCCATTCTGGAATTTTTTTTAATTCTTTATATGTATAACTTTCACGTTCTTCATGAACTATGTATTCCATAACTCCCATACCTGGTTCTTTGTTGGCAGATGACGCATTAAACATAAACGTAGTCATTTTTTTGAAAAATTTCTTTTGGAAAAAATATATTCAAATAGGATTTTAAAAAAAAGGTTTTCAAAATTCAGTTTAGTTGAATCAAGTAACTTTCCTTTTAAATTCAATTTTTTTGTGAGATCTTTTAATATCGGCAGGGTTTGAACCTGCGCGTGCTGACGCACATGAGAGCTTAAATCTCACCCCTTAGACCACTCGGGCACGATATCATAGATAAAGATCTCACAAAAAAAGATCAAAAAAAAATATATATTGATTTTACATAAAAGACTTATCTAAGCTATTGTATATTTACGAGGAGTATTAGGATTTAATTACTCAAATACACATTGCTTAATCAAATATAGGTTGTATGTTTTTAAATGATTTTTTTTTTTTTTATTA
>Ga0222671_1000470_pt1 | contig 12378 bp, 24 predicted proteins | sample AntAcemetagen797_FD_179849 | JGI IMG/M metagenome (GOLD analysis project Ga0222671, IMG submission 179849) | Saline water microbial communities from Ace Lake, Antarctica - #797 | ecosystem: Environmental > Aquatic > Non-marine Saline and Alkaline > Saline | place: Antarctica: Ace Lake... | reverse complement strand
GAGGGGGTCGGGAGTTGGGTTGGGTTACGCTATCGCCGCAAGCTCTTCCTCTATGTTCATGATCGCGGAATCTGAGTTCGCCATCACGTATTCTTCAGGGTCTGTGATTTCTCCAGCACCAAACACATTAATATCACGGTCTTTGTTGAGGTGATCACAGTAACGATTTGCTTCTTCCTCACTCCCGAATCCGTAAAAAGATTCCGTGTTGTAGGCTTCAAATTTAAAGATCGGGAGGAGTTCGCCGGTGGCGATTTTTTTAATGAGGTCTTGCTTGGTCATTTTGTTTTTAGGTTTGTCGTTGGGTTGTTTCCCTCTCGACAAGATCAATCTGACTCAATTCTTGAAAAGACGCAAGCCCTTTTTCAAGTTTCTTTCTCTTTTGTTCTAAGTCACTGAAAACTAACCCTCTGCCTCCGCCTATGATTCGCTCTCGTTCGAGTTTTCGGCAGAGATACGCCGGGATTACCTCCCCTGGTCCTGCCCATATACTGTGCGCGTCGGTTTCTGGTTTCAGTTTCATTTCAGTTTCGTTCATTTTGTCTTCAGCTCTAGTTTCAGACTCCGAACCTGTTTGGTCATCGCCTTTAGCCTCGCGTCCATCGAGATCACGCATTCGAGAGTCGTCGTTTTTGGGGTATGCGCGAACCTCTCCACGTGGGCCGCAATCTGGCCGAGCATCTGGGAGTCCATTTTGAGCCGATCGTAGCGCTCTCGGGGCATTTCAATTTTAATTTTCATCGTTGGTTTACTTTTTCTTGGTTAGCTTGGTTAGATTTCGCGCCGCCGACCAAATCAGGCCAGCCAAATCGCGGAACATGCGGAACGTGTAGATGGGGAGTTTCATTTCGTCGGCTTCATTTCAATTTGGTTTCGTTCGTTCGTTTTATGAGCGGGCATAATTATTCCATACCTTCCTCTACCCGTAAGGCTCAACAAGCAGAATCATTCGATTGATCGCTACCTGATGACATGAGAGAAAGCACCTTCTGACACCTCTTATCTGATCCACATCTTGCATGGGCGGGGGCAATCGGATGGAGATCACTCTCGTCACCGACCTCGGGCCGTTATTGCTATTTTCGTCCACCGTAGACAATGGACAGCTCGCTTTTACTTGGTGCTCACTTTCGAACCAAGGAGCTTAAAAAGAAAACCCCATCCGAGAAGTCACTATCGGATGGGGCTTTCTTTGATTAAGGATTGCCTCAATCGGTTTAAAAGAGCTGTAGTTGACAAGGTGACTTCGTCGAACTGCCAAGAAAATGAACCATCCTAAGTGACATCGCAAGAATTAATGTCCACGAATCGAAAGTTTTCGTCAATATTTTTCATGAATCTGAGTTCTCCTTAAATCCTTGACTGGTAGTCGCTTATGATGAGATCACGCCTGAAATATCACCATTGCGTCAAAAAATGAGGCAGATTTGTGTTGCGCTGTGATCACTCACCGCACACATTGCGTCCAGATGAGCAACGCAGAAGCAAACGAAAGCAACACGGTCAGACTGTCCCGATGGACGAAAGATCGACTGAAGGAGGTCGCCAAGCGCGACGGATTTAGCCTGGGGCAAGCACTCGAAACAGTGGTCACCCAAGCGCTCACTGATCTCGAATCAGGGCAGGCGAAATTTGGAACTTCCGTAAATCCCAACACCGAGGACTAACAATCAATTTAACAAATGAAAACCATATTAAAAATAACGGCGGTAATCGCATTTATTCCGGTCGCTATCATTTTGGCGGCAATCGCAACACAGGCCGAGGAGGTGTCGAAATGAAACCAATCAGAGGCCACAAAGGAGTTGCCACGGTCATGAGGACAACTCACGGGGATATCATTTTCCAAGCTGCCGCAGATTCGATTCTGAACAGTTTCCTAGCCGAGCATTTTCCTGAAGCGACGATCAAGCAAAGCCGAATGAAAGAAACGGCTCTAGTTTCATCGGCGATGCTCAGGAAACGAGGCATCGAGATTGAGATCGCTGCGTTCGCTGTGCCAGCCGAGGAGGTATCAGAATGATCACCTGCCGACAGCAACTCCACGGAGACATTAACGTGCTCCGACTCAAGGGCGAAGATTTCCAAGCCGTCAAGCTCTGGCGTGAACACGGCGGGGCATGCGATATGAATTTCGAGGCGCTCACCATGATTGACCCAATGAGGGTAATCGATGAGGAGGACGCGGCAAAAAACCACCTCGAATCAAGCAAGATCCGCAAGCGGGAGCAGAGCAAGTCCGGTCGCGGGCTCAGGATGGAGGTGGCGCGATGAGTGGACACACGCCGGGGCCTTGGTTGATATCAAAAGAAAAATATGGCTGGCTCCACATATACGCGGACGGGCCATCAAATCAGCCCAAGAACAACATCGCGGCGATTTTGCATAAAAATGAACCAGATGCGAAATTCATCGCTCACGCCTGCAATGCGCATGATGAGATGTTGGAGGCTTTGAAATGGTGCATCCATCAATTCCAAGGCGATTCAGGCACGGGGGATTCTCACTGGGAGGATTATCCGGAATACGTCAAAGCTCGCGATCTACTCCAAGCGCTAGAGGAGGAATCAAAATGAAATACTATCTCACAATTCTCATCATCATCTCAGCCGTCTCATTCCTCATTGTTTACCGGAAACGAATCGTCAGGTATGACAGAATCAACGCTTGGGCGGGCTACTACAAGCGACTGCAAAGCCCCGTGCTCTCGAAGCGAAGGGATGAGTTGACCAATCAAAACACATCGCCTGACACCAACACCGGCGAAAAAATCGCGGCCATCGACATCATTTTGGAGCGCCGCCGACACAAAGAATTTAGGGGTTAAACCCTGACGCCGCACGACTGGAGCGGGATACAAATTAGGCAGGTTATTCAAGCGACCTAAAAAGATTGACCCAGACCTGCACGGAGACGTGCGGGATTTGCGGGTGAACCAATTAAAGAAACCGATATGACATTAAAAGAACTAGGATTTACTGAAGATCAAATAATGGACCGGATTGTAGAAAATCTCCTTGATCAACTTAACGACGACTCATCAATTCATGAAGAGATCCACAAAAAGATTAATAAACTCATTGAAGAGAAGATCGCGCCGAAGATTGAATCAACTTTAGATGAGGTAATGTCTTCAGTTTTAGACACCACCTACCAAAAGCGCGACGTATTCGGGGAGAAAGAAGGGGAGCCCTTTACGATCAAAGGAAAAATGGCGGAATTATCCATGAGCTTCTGGGATCAGAAGGTTGACAGGAACGGGAAGGCTTCAACGGGTTACGAAGCGAAGCGGACACGCATCGAATACGAAACCGAGCGCATACTTATGGATGTGGTTGACCGGGCTTTAAGGAGTGACTTCGCGAAGCTCGTCAACGCTCACAGGGAGCAGTTTAAAAAATCACTCGCTGATGCCGTTGCTGTCTATACGGCAAGAATGATGAAGTGAAAAAAATCACTTAATCATCTAAACGCCTGATCGTCTCACTGTGAGCGGTCGGGATTTTCGGGTGCCGATCTTGATAGCTCGCCACGTTATGTAAACCGCCAGCACTCGGGCTCAACCGTTAAATTCATGATCTACCCCGCCATCTCGAAAGAGGTGCGCGGGGATTCCGGGTGCAATGCCATCAGATTTTACATCAAAACTAGTAGAGCAAAGCTCGCTGGAAAATGAGAAATTCCTCTATCGGGACGGTTTTGAACTCACTGACGACCACATGACGACCGGCGACTCATGGCAGATGCTCACCGAAAAAGCCACGGAGGAAACTCACAGCGGTCCTCGATGGCTCCTCAAAGAAATCTTTCGCGGCACCAAGACGCTTGACTATGACCTCTACGGTGAGGGGTGGGAAAAGCTTAATCGATAATTTTCAGACCTTGAGCCATGGGCGTACGACTCAACAAAAACAATAAGCCTCCAACAAATCAAAATAATGATCAATATAGGAAACCTAACAATTAAAGAAATCGAGAGTCGGGCGGGAGTGGAATTCCCTCCAGAGCTCAAAGGCTACATGGAGCCCCGCCATCAAGCGGAAGCATCGAAAATCAAAGCGGGTAAATGGCACTGTTTCGATATCCCTTTCACGCTCGTTTGCGGAGACATGGAAACCGCCACGCAGATCCACAACCACCTAAAAGGACTCGCTGCCAACTTCACGCGACCATTGCAGATCAGCCTTCAATCCTAATTCCAACAGAATCAAATGAACGAAATAACAACTCAGACAAGCAAGTCGAACGCGCTCGCGTCACTTGCATCACGACTCGAAATCGATCCAAAGCGAATGGCGGAAGTGCTCAAAGCGACGGCATTTAAGGCGTGTAAAACAGACGAACAATTCGCAGCGCTTTTGATAGTATCAAACACCTACGGACTCAACCCGTTGACGAAAGAGATTTATGCTTTTCCCGGCAAGGGCGGTGAGATCGTGCCAATCGTGTCGATTGATGGATGGCTCCGCATTATCAATGATCACCCACAGATGGACGGCATGCGCGACCGCTGGGCCGATGATGGCTCATGGTGTGAGGTGACGATCTATCGCAAGGATCGCACACATCCGACGACTCATAGGGAGCATCTATCGGAGGCTAAGAGGCCAACGGAACCGTGGAAGCAACACACGCGCCGGATGCTAAAATGGAAAACGATCATTCAGACCAGCAGGATCGCGTTTGGTTTCGGGGGCATCCATGATGCTGACGAGGGGATGGACGCGGCGGGAATGCGTCACGCCTCCGGCAAGGTGATCGAGGATGAACCGACAGGGAATCCTTTCGTCAAGGATGACGCGCCAGCCATCGAGACGACTCCGCCAACCGGCAAGCAAACCAAAGAGCGACACACTCAAAACGTGGAATTGATTGATATTTCAGACGCCAAAAAGAGCGGTAAAAAAACGTGGTGGACCGCTCAAATGAAAACCGACTCTGGAAGCGTTTGCGAGATGGGGACATTTTCGGAAACCATGCAGGAGCGATTGGCCGGCAACATCGGCAGCATGATTGAGGTGACGTTTACGCAGACACCCAAAGGCGGGTTATCAATCGAGGATTTCGAGGTGATCCCCGCAACAGAAGGGGGCGCAGAATGAACAATCAATCAATATCAAACACGGGTATTACTGCTGAATGGGTCCAGCTCACTCGCCAATACTGTCAACAGCTAGTCACTCCCGAAATACAAAGGCACGTCAAGTTTAGGAATCTGAAGAAGATCGAAAACGCGCTAAGATCCGGGGAATTCATCACAAATGGTGAGCCGATAATCCTTTGTGAGAACGGCACCTTAATTGATGGCCAGCACAGGATACAGGCATTTATGCGGACGGGGATATTCCCGGAAGCCCTCATCGTATCTGGCGTTATACTGGATAATGAGACTCCGAAGCGGTTCGTCGCGAATGTGACGAACTATCAAACCCTGAAGGCGATTTACGGAAAAGAGCCGGATGGATGGTTAGGAAAAAAAGTCACACTCACGCCGACCGAAACCAAATTTGGCGCGAAAATGACACCTTGCATCAGAGTTAAAAACATCGATCCAGCAACCGGAAAAGCACCAACAGCATTTTAAATTATGATTACCAAAGGCATACATCCCAGCCTCGGCATGACCGAATATCACGGCTGGAAGCTCGACAAAACCAACCTCAAAAAAGGGCCGATCTCATGCTCTATGCTCAAAGCGTTTGGCCGGGATCTAGTTCATAACCTTAGTGAGACTCTGAAATCAGGAATCGGAAACCCAACTTTCCGAGCGCTCAGGGGGTTATTGATTCGCAATTCGAATAGAACGAGGGGTAAAATGAATCGTTCAGATTTAGCGCACGCGTTAATCGTGGCAGCGTCCACGCACGCTGGCGGAAGGTCGCGAAAACGAATCGTGTTCAAAGATGCGTTCCCGTATTTAAACATCAGTGAAGGAGGCGCAAAATGAGCTTCCCAGACTGCATCACCCACGACCTAGAGCAACGAAGCGATGAATGGTTCAAGGCGCGCTCAGGCAAACTCACAGGCTCGAAGATGGGCGCTTGGCTTGCTGACGTGCCGAAGAATCGGTTGACGATTGCCGACCTTAAAAAAGAGCTGACTGCTGAAGGTGTCACGTTTGAGAAGACCGCCAAGCGCGATGATCTGGTCGCTCTCATCTCTCATCCTGACAAATTCCTAACCGAAACTGAGGCGACAATCTCAGCGCGTAAAACCGCCGTCTACAAAGTCCTCGGCGACATGTCAGGATGTCCAACATATCCTGATTTCGAGGTTGACGCTTCTGGACCTCCACCAAGGTCAGCAACGGCGTTTTCAATCTGGCGCGGAATCAACCTTGAGCCATACGCTAAGGAGGAGTTCGAGAGGATCACCAGAATGAAGGTTGATGAGGTGGGGTTTTGTTCATCGAGGGACTATCAAGTTGGCGTTTCTCCCGACGGTAAAATCTTCGGATTCAACACGGGATGGGAAACCAAATCGCCAGACCCTCACGTCCATATCAAATACTTCGACAAGGGAGAACTGCCCGAGCAATACGCCCCGCAGGTTCATGGCTCGATGGCCGTCACGGGCGCAGAATCGTGGTGGTTCATGAGTTATTGCCCGCGTTGGCGATGGCGCGAGGACTTGAAGGAAATTGAAATCTTATCAGGCGGGCTCCCCCCGCTCCTTCTGGAGATCGGGCGGGACGAAACGACCGAGAGATATCTCGATGGCTTCAACGCCTTCCAGGATGAACTTGATAGGCAGAGCGACCACATGGCTGAACTTTGGGAAGACTATCAGGAAGGAGGCGCTAAATGAAGCTCCTAATTTCTGAATTCGTCAACGGTGAGCCGAAAGCTCAACCGCGTTGCAAAGCGTCAAGATTCACGAAAGGCGTCTATGATCCAGGCACGGCGAACGGGTGGAAAAACGCTATCACGCTCGAACTCAGGCGACACATGGGAGACGCTATCACCGACGCTCTCAAGGTGGACACGGTCTTTTATTTCCCTCGCCCAAAAAGCCACTATGGGACCGGGAAGAATGCGGGGAAGTTGAAAGCCTCGGCTCCAAAGTATCACACGAAAGTTCCCGATATTGATAACCTACAAAAGGCAGTCTATGATTCTTTGTCTGTTAAAATCGGAATCGGAGTCTGGAAAGATGACTCGCAGATTGTGACCGGGAAGCCCGAGAAGTTATACGCCGACGGTTGCCCTGTCGGGATGAGGATTCGGATTTACTCACTTGAGCAGGAGGAGGGCGATGAGTAATCCAACACAATCCGAGCGCGACCTCTGCGACTGTGTCGCGTCATTGACGAGTCACGTCGAGGAGCTGAAAAAGCAGCTCAATACCGCTTGCAAAGTGATCGCCCGGCTACGACCCGCGATAGACGCCGCGATGGAAAGGGGGCGCGAATGATTGATAGAATACCGAGCAAAGAACGGGGATGTAAAAGCAAGATGAAACTCAAAGGGAAACTAAAAGACGTCAGGAATAAGGCGCGGAAGTTGGCGCTCAAATACAGGAATCAATTAGGCGTTTATGACTGCCCTCATTGCAAGTATTTCCACACGACGACGAAGATCGAGAACGCTTCTCTTTACGGGCTGAGCCTGCTTTACGTCACCCCGTTGCCGGAGCTGGAAGGGGGGAAGGGTGAAAACTGATCTACTAGACCTTCGGCTTGGTTGTTGCATGGAAAATAATAGTTGCGCTTGGTTTCTGCGTCCTGTATACAGAAGCCATGGAAATTAAAACGACACCGAAAGGGTATGTTCGATCCAAAAAGGATAAGGACGGGCGATTGAGGTTTGAGCACAACCTTGTGTGGGAGGTCGCTAACGGGCCTATTCCGCTCGGAATGCAAATACACCACAAGGACGCCGATAAGACGAACAACAGCCTAGCGAACCTACAGCTGGTCACGCCATTAGAGCACAAGAGGATTCACTCCGGATGCCGGAAGGTGAACGGAGCATGGGAGAAGCCGTGCAAGGGGTGCGGAGAGTTCAAGGCGTGCAATAAAGAGTATTGGTATTACTCAAGAGGATGGATCAACGGCAGGTTATGTAAGACTTGCTTTTGCGCCAAATCCATCAAGGAGAGGACAGCTAGAGAGGCTACTGGATGGAAGCGGAAATCATACCCACCTACGAATCGCGATTCGTAGATATCAAATGAGATGAAAATAAAGCCGAACATGATCGCTAAAATCTTGACGTTTCGCGCATGGGGCTTATTTTCGAACTACATCGAGGGAATGGACACCCTCTTCAGATCCAAAGAGCCCGCAAATGGGGAAGTTTTGTCCATATCACTTTTGAGTGATGCTTCTCCATTTGCGGGCTTTTCTATACAATTTTACAATGAAAAATGAGAACAAAAAGAGCCCGTCAGGTGAATCTTTTGAAATCCGCACACTCCGCGACATATGGGAGTTGCCGACTTTGGAGCAAATGGAAGTTTGTCTCCGCGAGTTGTCATCAGCAATGACGGGGGCGAGGGCCACGTCACACCTCATGGTTTCCGTGGCTGAGAGTTTAGGTCTCCCGGCTAACGCGATGACAGCGGAGTGGCCGGAGGTGACTACGTGGCAGGATGACGGCAAGGGCGAGATCGGGGCCGTCTTCACCTCCGAGGGTCAGGATTTATTCGAGATCAGGAATAAAAAGGAAGGGGTGTCACATGGGTAAAATGCCAGCGTTTCAATTCTACCCGGCCGACTGGAAGAAAGACCCCGGCGTGCAAGCCCTGTCGCGGCACGATCGGTCTGTTTGGTTTGATATGTTGCTAATTATGCACGAATCAAACGAGCGGGGCGTTTTACTCTTGGCCGGTAAGCCCATGCCGGAAAGCGCATTAGCGATGCTCTTAAATTTGGATAACCAAGAGGTTAAGCAAATCTTGAGCACACTCCTAACCTACGGGGTAGCAAGTCAGAGGCAGGACGGGGCGATATTCAGCCGGAGGATGGTTTCTGACGAAAAACTGATCCAAATCAGGCGAGAAGCTGGGAAAAAAGGCGGAAACCCCGTTTTGCTTAAGCAAAAATCAACCACCGGGGTTAAGCAAAATCCAACCCCTTCATCTTCATCTTCATCTTCATCTTCGAACACTAAGAAGATCGCATCCATGAACGCGGAAAACGAAACCAAAGAAAACGCGCTCAAACTATATGAGCTATACCCACTCAAAAAAGCAAAGCAACCATCACTGAAGGCAATCGAGAAAGCTCTCAAGATCGTGAGTTTCGAAACAATCGAGACCGGAATCAAAAACTACACCGAAGACATCAGTAAATCAGGGGCGATTATCGCTCACTGCTCAACATGGATGAATCAATCGAGATGGGAAGATGAACCAACTCCACCGAAGCGGGAACCAGCACCAGAACGACCCCAAGCAGCCAACGCGCTATGAGCGACACACACGAAACCAAGGTCATTTCTGATCTACTCCGAAACCCAGAGCGGGTCATGGAGGAAAACCGAACGATCGGACTCACTCAAAACCTCTTCGTTTCCAACTTGCTCGGGCAATCATTCGAAACCTTCACGACTCGCCTATCGGCCGGGAAGAGCATCGAGCCGAGAGCGATCATGAACGAAGAGGGAGAACTACTCCGCGATCTCTCAGGGTTTATTTCAGGACTCGCGATGATCTGCCAAATGGCACTCAACCGGGAGCACGACGGAGCATTTAAAAAATCAGCAGCAGAAATCAAACACGCAGCAACTCGACGAACCGCAAAAAACCTCAAAGGAATCTTAGCACGATGAATCAAGAATTACCAACAGCACTCATCCCCGAGGAAACAATCCTCGCAATGATGATGACGCAGCCGAACTACACCAAACGAGCGAAATCTGACGGGCTACTGCCGTCGATGTTTCATGATTTGGAAAACCAGGTCATTTTCGCCACGATGATTATGAGAGACGATGACGGCCAAGATAACGACATCAGAAGCCTCGTTCATACACTTGAGAAAAACGGCGATCTCGAACGGGCGGGCGGAGTCGGGAAAATGGAAATCCTCGTCTCCGTCTCAGAGGCACCCGTAACGCCGTCACAGTTCGCGGAACACCTCACAGAGGTTCGAGACGCCTACGCGCTCCGAAAGGCCCTAGAATTGGCCGAGAGGACCAAGGATGCGGTTTATTCGACCGGAAGCGCGGCTGATGTCATTGAATCCTTCAAATCTGCGGTCGATGAACTCAATCTGGCGACAGTGCAAAAGAAATCATTCTGCACGATCAAAGAGGGGTTGAAACTAGCGCTCGCCGATCTCAAGAAACGTCTGGAATCCGAGGACCTACCAGGCAGACCGACCGGGATTCCACTCCTTGACCACATCGGAGGCGGGATGAGGCCGGGTGAACTTTGGATTATCGGCGGGAAAACATCGGCCGGAAAATCAGCACTCTCTCTCCAAATCATCAACCCAACTTTGGATGCTGGGGGAAAAGTCCTAATCTTCACCTTGGAGATGGGAGTTTCCGAGGTGGTGACGCGACTCATCTCTTGCCGTGATAAAATATCAATGCGAGCGCTCACCAACCCACGAAGCGGCGGAACGAACGGCGGCTCCATCGAGGTGGGCCAGCAACAAGCAATCGGCAAATCAGCCAATAAGCTCAACAGCGCCTGCCTCCTCATCTCAGACGAGGCCGGAATGACCATCGATTACATCATTTCTCAATCCGAACAACAGGATGAGTTGGGACCGATTGATGTGATCGTGGTCGATTACATCCAACTGATTTCAACCCTGAAAAGGAGCGGGGAAAGCCGAGAGCAGGAACTTTCGAGGATATCCAAGCAACTCAAGCAACTGGCGAAAAAGCTCCATTGTGTTGTCATCTCGCCATCTCAGCTAAACGATGAGGGGAGGCTCCGGGAGTCGCGAGCCATCGGCCAAGACGCTGACGTTCTCCTCACCATCGTGGATGACGGGGTGAGGATTGATAAATACCGCAACGCAGAACGCAACTCACTTCTAAATGTCACCCTTAACGGAGAGTTCCAACGGTTTGAAAGCAATCAATAAGCCGACGAGAAAATGACAGCAAGAGAAGCCATGAAAACACTCAAACCATGCGGGAAATGCGACGGAAAACCAGCGATGCTTTATCAACCAGGCTCAACATATTCGATCTGCGTAATGAGGGATAAAGCATGCCCGTGTTTGGAGCGGGCTCCAGATGAGGATTATGAGGAGTTAGCGAAGAGGATCAACACGAAGAATTTAACGAAATGAAAACCAAAACAAGACAAGCCCGGATCGCTATTTTCAAGCGCGAGATCGAGAAAATCGAACACCACGAAATGCGCGACACTGAGGCGGCGAAGGCATTGCTGCCGGTTTTTAAACGCGAGTTGGTCAAGCTGGAAAGCTACCGGAAAGGAGATTCGAAATGAGCATCTCAACATCACTCATCGAAGAGCTGGAGGATATCCAGCGCCAAGTCTGCCGATATTACAAGCTCGACCTGGCTGACATGATCGGGCCACGCAGGCCGAACAGTATCGCGCACCCAAGAATGCTCGCCATGTATCTGGTCAGGTCTAGGACCGACCTATCACTGGAGGAGATCGGATCGCGATTCGGCGGGCGAGATCATACGACTGTGATTCACGCATACAGGCAGATCACACAAGCGCTCCAAGCAAACCCTAATCTGCATGAGGTGATTCGCCGGATCCTGACGGGCGAGGATAAAGATCAGATGAGATTAGAACTATGAAAACACCACGATGGAACTGTGAAAAAAAGACGCGGCCACCGAAGACTAATTTAACGAAAACGAAACTATGAACGAACCAACAAACAAATTCCTCACGAGCGGCAAAATCATCGCCATCGATGATGTCCAAACATTCGCCAGCGGTTTCTCCAAGCGAGCATTCATCATCGAAGTTCCAGACGGGAAATACTCCGAGCATATCAAGTTCGAAATGCACAAAGAGAGGGCTGATGTTCTCGAATCATTCATCGTCAATGACACGGTGAGTGTCACAGCAAACGTCAAAGGCAACGAATACAACGGCAAATACTATGTCAACCTCGTAGCGTGGAAGGTCGAGCTGGATCAAAAGAGTGAGCAACCCCCAAAACACTCATTGACGCCAGCGACAGAGCAGGGCGCGGTTGGGAATGATGATGGCGACGATATCCCGTTTTAATATGAGTGAATCAAACAAAGATTACCCGGTATTCTCCGGCGTTCTCGCATATTTTCCTGACGCGATTAAGGCCGTCGCCAACGTCTCACTTGTCGGCAATGAGCAGCACAACTCGGGCGAGCCACTCAATTGGGCACGGTCCAAGGGTGGCAATGATTTGGACGCGCTGGCGAGACATCTCATCCAAGCCGGCACGAT
>Ga0222671_1000469_pt1 | contig 12391 bp, 8 predicted proteins | sample AntAcemetagen797_FD_179849 | JGI IMG/M metagenome (GOLD analysis project Ga0222671, IMG submission 179849) | Saline water microbial communities from Ace Lake, Antarctica - #797 | ecosystem: Environmental > Aquatic > Non-marine Saline and Alkaline > Saline | place: Antarctica: Ace Lake | collected... | reverse complement strand
CGTATTTCCCTGCCGTGGCGTTGCTGGCGAACCAGCCCGACGTCGACCAAAGCGGACAGATGATGGGCAAGTGTCGAAGCCGGTATGGTCAGATGCTGACCGATTTCACCAACATTCAATCCGCCGTCGCCCGCGCGCACCAGCAAGCGGTACACGGAGAGCCTTGCTTCGTGCCCAAGAGCCGACAGGGATTTTGCAGCCGATTTTTCGTTCATGACCGGACCATAGCCGCTGCCTGTATTTCGTCAATACAGATCGAAGAACTGGTCATAAGATCCAGGGACGAGCACTGGAGAAATGGACGATGAAGATTGGCCTATCTCTTGTTAAAGGCATGGTTTGCACAAATATGCCCGCTTCTGTTATAAACGCTGAACACATCCTCAACCGGACATTAACCATTCTGAGCGATGGTGTGGAATCATTAAAACCGTTGCAGGCTGAATTATGTATTTTCGAATCGCACTTTCGATACTTGCCCTCTTCACATCCTTGATAGCGACGCAGGCCTGGGCCGGTGCGAAGGAAAAGGTCTTTTTCGATTCTGTGTCGGGTGTCTGGCGAGGGCCAGGCAAGATCGTGGCCGGCAAATACAAGGGCACGAAATTCGTCTGCAACCTGAAAGGCGGCCCCTCCGTTGAGCAGGCCAGCGGCGTTGCACTGGATGGTCATTGTCGCGTTGGTGTCTTCTCACAGAAAATGTCGGCGATCATCAACCTGAAGGGTGGCAAATATTCCGGTCGTTTTCTTGATGGCGCAGCCGGTGAAGGGCTGGACATCACCTCCGGAAAGGTCAGAGGCAACAAGATTACGGTTGGTATCAATCGCAGGAAGCTCGACGGCGCCATGGTTGCCCATCTGGAAGAACCCGATACGATGAACATCACTGTTTCCGTCAAGGTTCAAAATCAGATGATCCCGGTGATCGGCATGACCTTGACGCGCGAGAGCAAGGTCGGCTCCAACCGTTAGTTCAAACCAGCTTGCATTGATCGCATTATCCCGTGATGTAGGCACGACTGGCTATCATCCAAGCCACCAGGATCCGTCTTTGCTGGCAGGCTCGATACCCGTTCCATCCACGTCTGACGCCCATTGTGAAACGGGCTTCTCGCGAACCATGATCGTGCCGTCGATTTCATTGAGCGGCAACAATACAAATGCACGCTCATGCATATGCGGATGTGGAATGGCCAAGCCATCCTCATCCACAATGGCGCAATCATAGGTCAGAACATCAACATCGATGATACGCGGCCCCCAGCGCTCGCGCCGCACGCGCTTGAGTTTCGATTCCACTGCCAGACAGGCTTCAAGCAATTGCCGGGGCGTCAAAGACGTCCTGACCAAAGCACAGCAATTGTAAAACCAGTCCTGATCGACTTTGCCCCAGGGCGGCGTCCTGTAAATCCGCGAGACCGTGAGGATGTCAATTTCTGTCATCGCATTCAACAGGCCCAGCGCAGCCGCCATGCTTGCCTGCGGGTCGCCGACATTCCCACCCAGACCCAGCGATGCCCTGTGCATTTTGGTCGAACCGTCATCGGGCATTGGATCCGGCCTACTCAGGGATGTATTCAACACAAACCTCTGCGTGATCGAGAACGCCTGGTACCGGAGCCCCCGGCTTGCGTATGGTGACACTGACCCTTTTGATCTGCGGGAATGTTTCGCATAGTCCGCTGCCGATGCGATAGGCCAGCGCCTCTATCAACTGGTAACGCTCCTGCGTGACAATCTTTTCAATGGCCTGGAAGGCCACGCCGTAGTCAACGGTGCTATCCAGATCGTCATCGCTCAAGGCCTTGCCTGCGCAAACGTGCATATCCACATCCACAAAAAACCGCTGACCCAACTGCTGCTCGGCCTCAAGCACTCCATGGCGGGCAAAAAAGCTGCAGTTCTTCAGACCAATTCGAAACGTCGTGTTCATTTTTGTGAACCCCTTTTTTCACCATCTGCCAGCGCCGTTCGGACGGCCAGAACGGCATCGGCCATGGCCAGCGCATCCCTGTTTGCGGCGATATCATGAACGCGGAATATCGAAGCTCCTTCAAGACGCAATATTGCCGTTGTCGCGGCCGTGGCAATGTCACGGTCTTCCATTTCACGACCACTCACGGCGCCGATGAACCGCTTGCGGGAAGTGCCGGCGATCAACGGGTAGCCGAGTGCGTGCAGTTCGGCGAACCGCGCCATCAGCTCAAGGTTCTCGTCTGTATCCTTGGCGAAACCGAAACCCGGGTCGAGTGTGATCGCCTCATCATGGATGCCGGCAGCCTGCGCAATCTTCAGAGACTGGCGCAGAAACAACAATTGGTCTTCGATCACGTCGGCCGCCTTGGTGCGTTCACGGCCCGTATGCATGATGCAGATACCGGCTTTGCACTGCGCCACGATTGCCGCCATTTCAGGATCCTTTTGCAAGCCCCAGACATCGTTGACAATATGGGCCCCAGCCGCGATGGCACGCAGCGCCGTTTGGGCTCGATAGGTGTCGACCGATATAAGCACATTGCTGCGCTGAGCCAGCATCTCGATGACTGGCAGTACACGCGCCTGCTCTGTTTGTGCATCAACCGCCCCGGCACCCGGACGGGTGGATTCGCCTCCTATATCGATAATGGCAGCGCCCTCACCTGCCATTTCCTGTGCCGCTTCCACAGCAGCGGTGACCGTGTCAAAACGCCCGCCATCGGAGAACGAATCCGGCGTCACATTGACGACAGCCTTGATGTAGCCCTGCGGACCAATTTCCAACGTGCGATCATGCGCAAGCCGCCAGGTTCGCGCCACCGGTATGAAACGGGATTTGGAGGGTTCCTGATGCGGTTTCGTCATCTGGATCAAACCTTATTTGACGCCCAGCTTCTTTTGAAGACTTGTGGAGGAGGTTGTGTACTGGAACACCACCCGCTTGTCCGGATTGACAATCTTGCGGGCCGCCTGCGCCATCAATGCAGCCTCGTGAAAGCCTGAAAGGATCAATTTCAGTTTGCCCGGATACCAGTTGATATCGCCAATCGCGAAAATGCCGGGCTCGCTGGTTTCAAACTTCTCCGTGTCGACGGCAATCAGGTTCTCATTCAGGTTCAGGCCCCAGTCGGCAATCGGTCCAAGCTTCATCGTCAGCCCGAAAAATGGCAACATACGGGTGCAAGCGATGTCACGTTCACCCTCAGGGCCTTTCAGCGTGGCGCCTTGCAATGCGCCGTCCTCGCCCTGCAGGGCCGTGATCTGGCCGATCTCGAAATTGACGGCGCCCGCCTCACGCAAGGCCAGCATCTTGTTGACACTGTCATCGGCCGCACGAAACTCCGCCCTGCGATGAACCAGGGTGACCGAGGCGGCAACCGGCTGCAGGTTGAGTGTCCAGTCCAGCGCTGAATCGCCCCCTCCAACAATCAGCACATCTTGCCCCCTGAAGTCCTCAATGCGTCTGACCGAATAGAATACGCCTTTGCCTTCGAAGGCTTCAATACCCGGAATGGGTGGACGCTTGGGCTGAAAGGACCCGCCGCCGGCTGCAACGACAATCACCTTTGCCCGAAATTTCTCACCCTCATCCGTGGTCACCTCAAAGCGACCGTCATCCAGCTTTTCAAGGCCCGTTACCATTCTGTTGAAATGGAATCCGGGTGAAAAGGGTTTGATCTGCTCAAGCAATTTTTCAGTGAGTTCCTGACCGGATATCTTTGGCCAGGCCGGAATATCGTATATCGGCTTTTCAGGATAAAGTTCGGTGCATTGTCCACCGGAGCGATCCAGAATATCGATCAGATGACATTCGAGGTCATAGAGGCCGAGCTCAAACACGGCAAACAGGCCAACCGGTCCGGCACCAATGATGACAATATCGGTTTCGATCAATGAGGCCATCTGCGTGTCTCCGGTTATATTATTTCAATGTCCGGCCAGTTGCATCAAACTCAGGCCTGGCGTTCCGGCACATGTACGATCAGGCCGTCAAGTTCAGGCGTGACCTTTATCTGACAGGACAGCCGCGATGTCGGACGCACATCATAGGCAAAATCAAGCATATCTTCTTCCATGACCTGCGGTGAACCGACCTTTTCGGTCCAGGCGTCATCGATATAGACATGACAGGTGGCACAGGCACAGGCACCACCGCATTCGGCCTCGATGCCGGGAACGGAATTGCGGACAGCATTTTCCATGACCGTCGACCCGTCTTCGGCATCAATATCAAAATTCACGCCATCATGGGCAACGATTGTCAGTTTTGTCATAAGTCAGGCTCCGCACGTGTAACAACAATGCGGAGTTAAAGAGACTGACGGGGAAGTCAAGGACCAGGGGGAAATTCTTGCCATCCCTCTTGTCGTTTGAAGCAATTCCACGGAAAAACCGGGCTCTATCGTGACAACCCGGATATGAAATTCTCAACCTCAACAACTGCGTTGGTCAGTGCCTCATTCAACATCTGGTCCCTGGTGTCCTTTTCAAGGCTCTCGGCAGCTTGCGACACACAGAATGCGCCCACGTTGGATGCAGACCCCCGCAACGCATGAACAACCGCAACCCGATCGGCGCTTCTAGTCTCCTGACCTGTTTCACACAGCTGGTTGACACATTGCCTGGCCTGACGGGCAAAAAGACACAGAACCGTCGTTTCCGTTTCCTTGTTTCCCATGGTGCTGCGCGCCAGATGTACCAGATCAATGGGACGCGCGCGCGATGGATTGCATTTTAATGAATGTTGTGGAGCTTCGAAGAATTCCTGGTGCATTGCCATAATTTACCCTTTCCCAATGGTATAAAGTCCACTGCACAGCAGAATCCTCCGGATCGGATTAATAGCGGTCAGGAAAAGCCGGGATATTTGTATATATGGTTAACGCATGGTAAATGCCGGAAACAAAGAGAATTTTGACGAAAGCATCAATTGCCGTCATAGTTCATTAAGCAAGCGAACCCTTTCTTGGCGCTATAGAATTTGTTTCGTAACCATATGTGTGCAACAAATGCACGCTGGCACGTACGGTTCTTGCCTTGGTGAGACTGCGCGTGAGGGGTGTTCGTGTGATTGTCGGTTCTGTTCGAACCTGAAAATCACACAAAAAAGTCGGCAAAGATCACTCCTTCCGGATAACCGGACCGGTTACCCAGGTGGTGTCCCGGGATGTTGGGTTCAGAGTACGAGGCATTGATCAAAATGGCAAAAAGAAGCGCACAAACCAGTTCAGTTGAAGATCCTCTCAAGGCCTTGGAAGACGCTTTGCGTCTGGACCTGGAGAGGGATGACGCTGCGGATTCATCCGATGAGCAGTCCTTCGAGGACCTTGAAGCTCAAGTTGAATCGGCCGCTGCCGAGCTTGCGAAATCAGATAGTGATACTGCGCGAGCGGCATCAATGAACAAGCGGTCCGCCCCAGGCAGGATCGCGAACCGGCCACAGCCGTCCAGGTCCTCGCAGGAAAGCAACTTCAGCGCTGAACCGGCCCGCAATGCCCGTTCGCAGACCAAACAACAGGTCAGGCCTCAGCCTCAGCCCCAGCCACAACCCCGCCCTCAACAGGCGCCGAAAGCGGTTGCACGGCCTGTTCAGCAATCATTTGCACCAGCCAATGACGACAGCCGGGAGTCGCGCGCCGCAATTATGCGGACACTTGACGGAAAAGGTGGCCGCTCAACGAGAATTGCCACTTATATACTCTCTGCCCTATGGGTTCTGGGTGGCCTGGTCTTTACCAATCTCATCTACGGCTCAAGAATGTGGCAGATCGAGTCTTTTGCCGAATTGGCGATCAATCCTCAATATCTGACCGCTTTGCTGGCCATTGTTTTGCCGGTTCTCATTTTCCTTGCTTTCGGTCTGATGATCGCCCGCGCTCAGGAAATGCGCGCCGTCGCCAAATCCATGGCTGAACTTGCCATCCGGCTTTTTGAACCGGAAACCATGGCAACGGACAACATCATGCGTGTCGGCCAGGCCGTTCGCCGGGAAGTCTCGGCAATCAACGAAGGCATTGAGCGAACCATTGCCCGTGCCTCTGAGCTGGAAACGCTTGTCCATTCGGAAATCAATGCCCTGGAGCACAGTTATTCCGACAATGAAGTGCGCCTGCGCAGTCTGGTAGAAGGCTTGAGCAACGAACGCGAAGCGATCGTGGTGCACTCAGAACGCGTACGTGCCTCCATCGTCAGCGCCCATGAGCAGCTGCGCGAAGAACTGGAGACTGCCGGCGACGAGATCACCAATCGACTGTCCACATCGGGCAAAGCGGTTGCCGAATTGCTCGACACGCGCACGACCAGACTTTCCGGTCGGGCAGAAGACCTGACACAGTCTGTTTCCGACCTGCTGCAGAAGCGGACCGAAGCTCTGATGTTGTCATTCGGCAATTCGGGTCGCGCTCTGGCAAAGGAATTTGACAGCCGTCTGGAAGCCCTGCAGGACACATTGAGTGAGCACGGCCAAAGTCTGCTCGGTGAATTCGAGACCCGGGCCTCTTCGCTCGACAACAACACCAAAAAGCTCAATACAATCCTCAACGAACGGGCGCGTCAGCTCAATGAGACACTGGTCACCCGCACCCGGGAAATCAATGAGAGTCTGAGCGTTGGCGAACAGGCACTCAGCGGCGGACTGGACCATGTCATTGAATCGCTCAATGCCAAGCTTGATGAAAAGTCCGTGAACTTCCGTCAAAGCCTTCAGCATTACACAGAAGATGCCATGAGCGATCTGGATGTTCGTTCCGGGTTCTTTGAAGAGAGACTGCAAAGCACGATCTCGCAGCTCAATTCGGCCTTCGATGAACGGGTTCTGGAATTCTCCACAACCTTCGATGAGCGTAGCGGCACACTGTCAGCGAAGCTCAGTGAAAATCTTGACAGCATCAACAATACACTTGTTGGTGGCACCGGTTCGATTGAAGGCATTCTGAAATCAAACGCAGGCCGCATTTCGCAAACGCTCTCTGAGCGGACGCAAAACCTTGAAGCAATTCTGGCAAGCAGCAGCAGCGAAATCGAGCAGAAACTGGAAGCCAAGGTCGGCGCAGTAGAAACGGCCATGGAAAATACCTCCAACCGCGTCGATTCCCTGATGCATAACGGCACCGAGAACCTTGGCCGCGCCGTCGGCGAACGGACAGCTGAACTTGCCGCCACACTGGATGCAAGTGCCAGCAATATAGCCGGATTGATCAAGGATGGTGCACATACGATCAACAGAGCTGCCGTCGACAATGCGCAAAACCTCGAGGCCACTTTCACCACCGGAGCAGAACGTCTGGAAGGTCTGATCGGATTTGGAGCGGCTGCGATCAACAATGCAACGTCTGAAAGTGCCGAGAAGCTTGAGTCCACCCTTGGATCAAGCGCTGAGCGCCTGCAGACCCTCATCAAGGACGGTACGCAAGCCATACGCACCGTCTCCGATGACGGAACACAATCCTTGTCTGAAACACTCGGTTCAAACGCTGAAAGGCTGCAGACGCTTATCAATGAAGGCACACAAGCCATTCGCACCGTCTCCGATGACGGAACACAATCCTTGTCCGACACACTTGGCTCGAACGCCAAACGGCTGGAAGGCCTGCTGAACAATGGTGCAGCGGCCGTTGGCCGCGCGGTGACGGAAAACACCCATGCGCTTGCCGTGACGCTTGGCTCCAATGCCGAGCGCATAGACGGTCTGCTGCGAGAGGGTACAGGCGCCATCACAAAATCTGTTGCAGACAGCACGGAAGTGCTTTCTTCGACACTTGGCTCAAATGCAGAGCGCATCGATACCATCATGCGCGAAGGTACCGGCTCCATCGCAAACTCGGTTTCGGAACATGGCGAAGTCATAGCCAGCACGCTGGGTGCCACAGCCGAACGGGTGAACAGCATTTTGAATGAAGGGGTTGGCACCATCAGAAATTCTGCTGCACAGAGCGCAGAACTGATGGCCACGACCATGGGATCCAATTCTGATCGCATGGACAGTATTCTGCGCGAGGGTGTTGAATCGATCACAACATCAACCGCAAAGAGTGCAGAACTGCTTGCCACGACCATGGGATCCAATTCTGATCGCATGAACAGCATTCTGCGTGAAGGCGTTGATTCGATCACGCTTTCAACCGACGAAAGCGCTGAGCGTCTGGCAAATACCATGGGATCCAATTCCGATCGCATGAACAGCATTCTGCGTGATGGCGTTGATTCAATCACACTTTCGACCGCCGAGAGCGCTGAGCGTCTGGCAAATACCATGGGGGCCAATTCCGATCACGTCAGTACCATTCTGCGTGAGGGTGTTGATTCAATCACACTTTCGACAGCCGAAAGTGCAGAGCTGCTTGCCAGCACCATGGGCGCCAATTCCGATCGGGTTGACACCATCATGCGTGAGGGCGTCGGGGCGATTACCAATTCAACAAGGCAGAGCGCCGAAGTTCTTGCCCGCACAATGGGTGACAATGCCGAACGGGTTGATACCATTTTGCGTGAGGGCGCCGGAGCAATTACCAACTCTGCCGAGCAGAGCTCAAACATGCTGGCCAACACGATCGGGTCCAACGCCGAACGGGTTGAGTCCATTTTGCGCGAGGGTTCAGGAGCGATCACCAACTCTGTAGAACAGAGCTCGAACATGCTGTCCACGACCATGGAGTCGAACGCCGCACGGGTTGATGCCATTTTGCGTGAGGGTGCTGGTGGCATTACCAGTGCAACGGCACAAAGCGCAGAAATGCTTGCCACCACTTTGGGTGCCAATGCCAACCGGGTGAATTCCATACTGCGTGATGGCGCAGGAGCGATCACAAATTCTGCCGAACAGAGCGCGGAATTGCTCGCCACGACATTGGGAGCCAATACCGATCGCCTGGACAACATCATGCGCGAACGCTCAGATGAGATCGCGAGTTCCGTTGCAACGCACACGGCTGAAATATCCAATACACTTGGAGCGAATGCTTCCCAGATTGACAGCCTGATGCGTGAAGGCACTGAATCTCTTGCCAACTCGGTTGCAGGACACACCCGGTCTATCTCCAGCACGCTGGGAGAAAATGCCGAGCAATTCGACACCATCCTGCGCAACGGTGCCGGTTCGATTGCAAGCTCCATCGTCGAAAATACGGACATGCTGGCCAGTACGCTTGGAACCAATGCTGACCGGATTGATAATCTGATCCGTGAAGGCACCAGTTCCATTGCCCATTCCGTCGTTGATAACACGGAGACACTTGCTGCGACCCTGGAAACCAATTCCGCGCGGATCGAAGGCTTGATGGGCACGGGCAACGAGAGAATTGCCCAGACACTATCGGGTGAAATCATGGCCATGTCATCCAAACTGGATGAGAGTGTTGCCGCCATGGATACAACACTGGCGACCAACGTCGAACTCATTGGCACCACAATTGATACCCGGACAGCCAATATGGAGGACCGCCTGCAGATCATGGACAATGTCCTCAATGCCGGCCTCGAAAGTGTCAATACGACGATCGAAAGCCGCGCACTGGGAATGGCAGCGACCTTGCGTGAAACAGTGACGCAGACCGTCGAGCAGATGGATTCCGAAGCCCGCCGCTCCGCACAGTCTCTGGAGGGTATCGGCCATGACTTCTCAACACAGCTCAATCTGGCTGCAGCGAAATACTCCGATGCTGTCGAAATGCGGTTGGCTGAACGTACAGACTCGTTGAACAAGCAATTTGCGGAATTGACCGGTCACCTGGCTGAAAGCGAAACCGGTATTCTTGGTGCAGCAAGCGCCATTACCAACGCAGCCCATGAAGCCGGTGAAAAGGTCGGCTTGCAGGCCCAGACAATTGTTTCGCAGTTTGCTGACAGTGAGAAAGCGCTTGATGCCCGTAACATGTCGATCAGAGCCACTCTGGACGAGCACACACGCGAACTGAACTCCATGCTGTCCAGCCGTTCGACAGAACTGTCCAAGCTGATCGACGAGCAGGCTTTGCCACTGGTTGAAGCCTACGCACAGCGCGGCCAGCAGATCACCAATGATATCCGGGAAATCACCGCCGCCAGCGCCGAGCAATTGCAGTCTCAAAGTACTGCACTTGTTGATGCATTGACGTCCCGCACCCGGGAAACGCTGGATGCAATCGGCAGCGCCGGTAACAGTCTGAAAACGGAAGTGACCGAACTGATTGCTGAACTCGGCCGAAGCAATTCGTCCATATCCAGTCTCATCAGCAGCACGGCATCGACACTTGAAGAGGTGGATACACGCCTGACCAGCACAACCGAGAAATTCGCTGGTTCTGCTGGTCGTGCGGCAGAAATATTCGCTGACTCGACAGAAATACTCAAGACCAACATTTCTCAGCTGGACACCATATCCAGCGAGACTCTTGGCCGTGTGAGCGCAATTGCCGGCAGCTTCGACGACCATTCCAAAGTCTTGGCTTCGGCATCGGATCTGCTCGGATCGGCACAATCAAGCCTGTCCAACACTCTGGAAGAACGCAAGGAAGCCCTTGACGGTCTTTCTAGCGGATTGGTCACACGTTCCGAGGAAATCGAGAAGAACATGCGTTCTCTCGAATCCATCGTTGAAGAGGCATTCGGCAAGGCGAGCGAGCGGGCGAGCAGTTCTGCCAAAGCCCTGTCGGGCAGCCTCTCCTCCTCTATCGAAACCATCAGCGCCATGCTGTCGGACACGGAAAGCCGCTCTGTCACAACGGCTGACACAATGAAACAGGCGATCCGTGAAGCAGTAGAAGATGCTGTATCCCGCTTCTCTGGCGCGACGAATGAAATCCGCCAGTCTGCCAATGAAATCCGCGAGGAACTGAACAGCACACGCAGTGAAATCAAGAAGGGCATATTTGATCTTCCTGAAGAAACCCGTGAAAGCACCGCTGCCATGCGCAATGCCGTGTCAGAGCAGATCAAGGCACTTCAGGATCTGTCTGCCATTGTGGAGCATTCATCGCACATGCTGGATCACTCCGGTCCACAGGACAGGCCGGCAAAACAGAAACCAGTCGCACCTGCGCCAGTCGAAGCACCGACACCAGCAGCACCATCCGTTGTTGAACTGAAAGTAGTGGAGAAACCTGTTGTAGAAGCAAAGGTCGCTGAGGCGCCGGTGGCGGAAGTCGAAGTACCGGTAGCCCAGAAAGCTGAATCCAGGATGGACCTGCGCGGTGGCATGGGTGTCATGCACAGTTCCAGCCAGTCAGCCCAGACAACGCAACAGACAACGCAACAGGCAAGCCAGTCTTCGTCAAAGGCCTCACTTGCACCCGTACCGGTACCCGAACCAACTGATGCGGTCTCCACCCCCGCACGCAAGCCGCAAGGTGAAGGTTGGGTCAGGGATCTTTTGAGAAGCGCTTCACGTCAGCAAGACGGTGAAAGCAACCAGCCACCACGGGGCGCAGCGAACAGCTCCAGCAACAATGCGCGTGGCAGAAACCCACGTCAGGTCGTTGAATCGCTCAACTCACTGTCGGTCGATATCGCCCGGGCAATTGATCATGATGCATCTGTGGAACTGTGGCGTCGTTACCAAAGCGGCGAGCGTGATATCTTTACGCGCCGGCTCTATACCCTCAAGGGACAGAAGACCTTTGAAGAGATCAAGAGCAAGTACGCAAGGGAGCCCGAGTTCACGACGGCGGTTGATCATTACATTGCCGTCTTTGAAAAGCTGCTTGCCGATGTCGCAAAAAATGACCGCGACAAAGTCGTAACCCAGACCTATCTGACTTCGGATACAGGCAAGGTCTATACGATGCTGGCTCATGCAAGCGGCCGCCTGAAGTAGAACGAAACAAGCCGACCGGGCATGCCAAAGGCACTGCCCGGTCGTTTCATTGGGCTGACATTATTCTCTAGAAATGATTGTTCCCCTTCTGTGAGCGCCGTGGGCCTGGCAGATCGAGATCCACGCCTAATACCATTGCCACCCATTCAAGCCCGCATTTCAGCAAGCATCTTCATGCCGGCATCCCACACCTTTCTCATGTCGGGTCGCGCTCCAGACCCCGGGATGTCTGAAGGTCGCCGGATGATAGATGCTGACGCGTGTGGCAACCTCGTTTACCGATGCCTCCCCGGACGAAAGCCGTTGCGGAACTGCTCATGGCCAAAAGCGGCAAAATGCCATTCAGGCCTGTAATCTCTTCACCTGTGCATTTGCCCAGATAACCGAGAGCGGTTTACGACCAAGTCCAGATCGACAGCGAAGACGGATTGTCTTTGCATCGAAAAGCGACGTCTTTGCAGACAGCCTGGACATCGCCGGGCAAGAAGCGCAAAAAATCAACAACTTCCTACGTAGCAATGAATCGTGCCTATCCGCTTGACGCCCACACCCACTACATCTAGCTTGGCTTCAAACGGATAGGAGGTGACTGTGGACGTTCTCGACCGAGAGGACCTTCCGTTTCCG
>Ga0222671_1000468_pt1 | contig 12474 bp, 11 predicted proteins | sample AntAcemetagen797_FD_179849 | JGI IMG/M metagenome (GOLD analysis project Ga0222671, IMG submission 179849) | Saline water microbial communities from Ace Lake, Antarctica - #797 | ecosystem: Environmental > Aquatic > Non-marine Saline and Alkaline > Saline | place: Antarctica: Ace Lake... | reverse complement strand
CTCTCCTGCTAGTCACTCTGGTACTAGTTGCTATAGAAATGATAACTAGATTATTCTGCCTATTGGCGATAGTGATAGTTGATGCTGATATATCAGTAACACGACCAAAAAGTATATTTTGATTTGAATTGTTAACTAACAACCAAATAAATAAGGAGACTAGACTCAAAACAAGTCCTCCTAAAATAGCGAAAATAAGTGGCCTAAGTGAATTTTGCATAGCTGGTTTGTAGTTTATTTTAGCAAAATAAGTCAGAGTTTTATATTCCCAGATTGCTCAGTGAAATTGTCTTAACATTCACCTATTTCCAAAATTAGTAAATATAATATTTTAAATGAAAATACCTAAATAAATGTGTACTTTTTACTTTTTAAATATGTTGCAATATAGCCCCCTGTAACAATCTTCCAGACTATTACTTGTCCGCCAGCTTGAAATGAAAGTACTCCTAAAAGGAGTACTTTCTCAAGCTGGCGGTCACGGTCGTGAACCTCTAGGGTCAAGCAAACTAAGGACATGTTCGACTACCATCTACTCCTTATGCGAGACACCTCGGTCACTAGGCTATATTTCTAAGTGAGACACAAAATACCCACCTCGGTCACTGTCTCATTTTCCAAATACCCTTGACGATAAGAGAATATAAATGCATAGTGACGTTGGAAGAACTTTGAAACAAGGGGTAACACCATGATAGTTACACTCACTGGACCATCTGGTGTTGGTAAGGGGTATCTTACCTCCAGTATACAGTCAGCGCTTAACGCAAAGATTGTGCCCTGGACCACCACCAGACAGCCGCGCGATGACGACCATGCCGTTGGCAACCGTCGTTTTGTCACCCATGAAGACTTTAACCACCTCCAATTGCGAGGTTTGCTAGTTGGCGTGCAGACGCTACACGATGAACATTACGGACTCGAAAAAAAGCTTTTGGGTTTGGTTCAAAAAGCGGAGATGCACGTTTGCGAAATAAATAGTGCAAACGTATTGGAGATGTTTCCGTTTATTCGGCACCGCTTCAGTATCGCGCTTATTACCGAAAACTATGAGTTACTGAGGAATAGAATCATAAGCAGAGAACCTGCTATCGACATCACTCAGCTTTCCAGTAGATTAGAAGTTGCAATTCGTGAAGCAGAGCTTATCAAAGCTCATTCTTCTCAATTTCATCTTCTGATTAATATCGATCTCTATCCAGAGACCGCAATCGCCTCTTTGGCAATCGAAGCTCTCAAGAAAGGAGTTGGACAATGAATATCACAACTAAGATTGGCTCAGTTGAGCTCGACAGCCCACTCCTTATTGGTTCGGGCTACATCACTGAAGATACTTCGTTCTATGCCCGCTCAGTCACTCGTGGCTGTGCTGGCATGGTCTCAAGGTCACTCAAGCTGAATGTTCCAAAAGAACGTCAGCAGGTACCAGCGCCACGCTACGTCGTCACTCATGATGGGTCGATGTTGAACTGCGAATGGGGTAATGAAAAACCCTGGACCGACTGGCGTGATAAAGAGTTTCGTCTCGCCAAAGAGATCCGTGGTGCAATCATCATTTCCATCAGTGGGCGTGATGTCGAAAGTTGCAAGCGATTGATCCAAGAGATTGATTCGTTTGAACCAGATGCCTACGAGGTGAACATCTCATGCGCACACTCAGGTGAGCTTCACGGCAACCTGAATCTGGACATCGAACATTTGCGCTACGTTCTCCGAACCATTCGACCTCTGACAAAGAGGCCTATCTGGGTAAAGTTGTCATATTCATCAATCCTTCTGGACATGGCGGTGGCAGCTGAACAAAATGGTGCCGATGCAATTGTATGCACCAACTCAATCGGGCCGGGATTATATCTTGACCCCAAGACAGGTCGTCCACTACTTGGAATCATGGGCGGGGCTGGTGGACTCACAATCTTCCCGATTGCACTACAATGCGTCTACAAGCTTCACAAACACCTACAGATTCCAATCGTCGGTGTTGGTGGCATCAGTACCGCTGAGCATGTGGTCCAAATGATGTTGGCGGGAGCAAGTGCGGTACAACTGTACACTACCCCATCATTATACGGACCACGTGTTTTTGAGGACATTGTCAATGGTCTCAATTCCTACATTGCGGCACATGAAGTGTTCTCAAGCATATCTGAGCTGGTTGGGTATTCACATACTTTGACCGAACAGCATGTGTTTGAATCGCCTCCCCCGCAAGTGATTGCTGACCAGTGTACCGGATGTCTGCAATGTGCCTCTTCTTGTGCATTTGATGCCCTCAAGTTTGTCAGCCGCGGAGCAGACCAACCGAAGCTTGTTGTCATCAAAGACAACTGCATTGGTTGCAATGCCTGTGTCGGTGTCTGCCCACCTGAGTTCGACGCACTTAAGACCCAAATGAGGTAATTATGAAAAAAACCAAACGCCTCTTTGGCATCAAAATCCATTGCGCTAAGTGTCTGACTTTTTTGTTTAAGTACGAAAAGGAAGGTCCCGGTTCATTGGTAAAGTGCTTTACGAGCAATATCAGCGAGGACGCCACTAAAGGTGACGGTGTATGCCCTTCGTGTGGTACACAATTTGCTCGCGACGGGAAGATTGGCAATCGTCCCATTCTCAAAATTATTCAAGGTCGCGTAAACGTGAAGGGTAATACCGGAAAGAAATAGCGAAATTGAATACAGCCATCCCTGGCAGCAGGGGTGGCTTTTATATGTTAAATGTATCGTTGAAGTAGGTTTCTGACTCTAGGTTCGCATCGTATATTGTATTTGCTTCTTTATTTAATAGCTCGATATAAGCAAAATACTCTGTATCAGAATAACTAACAAGATTTAAATCATCCAGCACTTCCCTGAGCTTTGATTGTGCATTTTCAGTTCCCTCTTCTTCTGCTAACTCAATTTCTACCTCAAAGAAATATGAATGGCCTGGCACTTCTACTAACGCAATTTCAATGCCTTGATAATTATAAACGTCAATGTTACGTACACACAAAACACCTTTATTTAGACCAAGAAGTTTATAGACTTGGACTAATGTATCAAAAGAATCATTTGTTTTAACACTATATTCTCGTCGACTATCACTCCCTCCCCATGCACCAGTTTTTAAAATGATTTCAGATGCTTTATTAGTATTTCTAAGTCGAATATCAAGCTTACGACCCTCTATACCCTGTTCAGGTAAACAAGTACTATAATCAATCAAGACTCTCTCTTTACGCTCGACAAACTCACCGTCCACTTTGAGTTTACTTATTAATACATCCTTTTGTATCTCAGTAAGAGGTCCGCGCATTTCAACTTCAATTGTTTTTGACATAATTATAATTCTTTTAATTTATTTAAAATATTCTGATTCTTTAAAAAAGTGCTAGTTGGTAGTGTAAGATCACTAGGTAAATCATGCAATTTGTACCAACCATATCGCTGTCCTTCGTCGGTCAATACTACCTTAGTATCAGCAACTTTTGTAGCAAAAAGATGCCATTCATGAATATCTGCCCCTCTTGAACAAGAATCTCTCTCTAATCTGCGAGTGCAAATGTCGTGTAATTTTTTTGATTTGATACCAGTCTCTTCTTCCAACTCTCTGATAGCTGCCATCTTGGGATCTTCTTTACTGTCTATATGTCCAGCAGGAATAGTATAAGAAACTGGATATTTATTTCTGTAAAAAAGTAAAACCTTATGATCTTTGTTTAAAACAATCACCCCAGCACTTTCATGAATTAAATATCCTGAATCATCAAAAGACTGTTTTAAGGACTGGTCCCAAAGTAAAATTCTCTCCTGTTTTTTACCGCAAGCAGTACATTGATAATCTTTAGAAAAACTTCCTTCTTTTGAAAAAAAATAATCTGGTAGTTGTGTCTTACAAGAAAAACAATAACCTGTACGTACATCTGGCAATACATCTGGAAAATCATTTCTTATTGTGTATTTAAAAGAGTTCATATTATTTCTTAACGCAGTATGCAATATATTTCTTATTAAAAGAGGACAGCTTCATACAGTAAGAATACATAGATTATTGGAGTAAAGCAAAAACACCCATTTGGGTGCTTTTGTGTTCTGATTACTGCTCTCAGTAGGTGTGCGATTACGGAATAGTTTTTATGTGATTTTAGCTGAGTCTCGTGTCCATGAGCGGTTCTCAACTTAAGTTGAAGAAATTAGCTCATTTCACGACCTCGGTCTGTCTCACATACTCGCTGGCGGACAGGGACTCGAAGCCTACAGCTTCAGTAGACCATTTGGATAGATTTTTCTTTCAGTAAAATCTATCTCAAAAGCTTTTCGAGTTCCAAGGACTCGTCCCGCTTTTTCTAATTCCTTTCAGTCATAAGAACGCTGGACGCGGCTCGCTCGTAAACATCGCTCCGCCGTTCGAGTCCCTGTCGAAAGCTTTGCTTTCTTCCGCCAGCACGAGAAAAAGCGCACAAAGGCGCTTGTAACTCTCGTGCTGGCGGACAGGGACTCGAACCCCGATAGCTGGCACCAAAAGCCAGAGTCCTACCATTAGACGATCCGCCATTTATAAGATTGTGTGTGATAGATTACCACAATTCAACTAGATTTTCAGCTCTATTTGGAAACAGGCCCTTTTTCCGAATAAGCAGCTTTAACAAAAGCTGTAAAAAGTGGGTGTGGGTTTAGTGGACGAGCATGAAATTCTGGATGGAACTGAACACCAAGAAAAAAAGGATGGTCTTTCTTTGGCAATTCTGCAATTTCCATCAGCTTCTTATTTGGTGATTTTCCAGAAAAAACCAAACCTTTCTCTTGGAGCTTTGCAACATAATCAGAATTAACTTCATAGCGATGCCGGTGGCGTTCACTTATCTTGGACTGTTTATAGGCGCTGTAAGCTACTGTTTTTTTATCAATACAAGAAGGATACTCTCCTAATCTCATAGTTCCTCCCATATTATTATTTTTTAGTATATCTTTTTGTTCAGGGAGAATATCTATAATTAAGTTCCTAGCGGTTGCGTCTATTTCTGCAGTACTAACATCTTTCATCTTAAGTACATTTTTTGCGTACTCCAATACCATCAACTGCATCCCGTAACAAATGCCAAAATATGGAATTTTGTTTTTGCGAACAAATTCAATCACATTCAACTTACCTTCAACTCCTGTCGTACCAAAACCACCAGGAATAAGAACTCCATCATATTCCTTAAGAAGGCTACATTTTTTCTTGTCTGAAAAATCGACTGATGATAAATAGTGAATTTCAGGCTTCAGTGAGAGCTTATAAGCTGAGTATTTGATTGCTTCTAAAACAGACAAATAAACATCAGAGAGTGTGAAATCACCGGAATTAAAATATTTCCCTACTACTGCAATTTTCACAACTTTTTTACCAGTCTTTGATTTTTTAACAAAGGCTTTCCACTTTGAAAGATCAGACTTACTATCACACTTGAGTGACAGTTGTTTACAAATTTTCAATGACAGATTGTCATTTTCGAAAAGCATCGGTATATCGTAGACACTTTCAACGTCAGGAGAAGCAATAACATTTTCTGGCGTAACGTTACAGAAGTTTGAAATTTTCTCTCTCCTTTTTTGATCGATAGAATATGACGAACGTGCAATAATAAAATCTGCAAACACGCCAGCACTGTTGAGCATACGGACAGCTGTTTGAGTTGGTTTAGTTTTCATTTCACCAAGTCCCGCTGGCACCAACAAGTAACTGACCATCGCCACACTAACGTGTTCTGGCATTTTTGACTTCATCATACGAACAGCCTCTAGAAAGAGTACATTTTGATACTCTCCTACTGTTCCTCCAATCTCAATTATGGTCACGTCGGCATCAGCTTTTTCCGCAGCTCTTTCAATACGACCAATTACCTCCTTCGGAATATCTGGAACCACCTCAACGTTCTTGCCACCGTATTCTAGATTGCGCTCTTTTTGAATTACTGATTGATACACACTACCTGTTGTCATGTAGTTGATATCAGGAATATCTTTATTTAAAAACCTTTCGTAGTTACCCATGTCTTGATCTGTTTCTAGACCATTCTTTAGAACAAAAACTTCCCCGTGTTCAGTCGGATTCATTGTTCCGGCATCAATATTTATATATGGGTCAATTTTAAGGGCAGTAACTACCAAACCGCGTGCCTGTAGTATTTGAGCAATTGAAGATGCTGCCACCCCTTTACCAACACCACTCATAACACCGCCGACGACAAATAAGTACTTCCTATTTTTCTTTTTATTTGAACTTCTTTTGGTTTTAACAGTCATTGGTGGAAGTTATTCAGCTTTAAACACGTAAATATCTTGAGACGGCCATAATACTTGAGACTAGACCCAGAGCAATACCAGTCCCTACTATCACTGCAAACATTGAAACAAAATCACTAACAAAATAATCAAATAGATTGTACTGGAAGAAAGTGGCGGTTTTAGGACCAAGCCAAAGCACAATTGGATAGAGTATTAATATTGCAATAACTCCCGATACTAGACCGTACATAACTCCTTGCAACATAAAAGGTCCTCGAATAAAAGTATTACTAGCTCCTACCAAGCGCATAACTGATATCTCTTCACGTGAAGTATAGATAGCCAATCTAAGAGTATTGAAGGTAATAAGAATAGAAACAGCAACCAAAACAATCATCACGATGAAACTAGAACTATCCACAGCATCTATAATGCTAGTTAATTTTTCTATGGACTCTTTATTGTCTAGATAATTAACTCGGTATATAACTGAGTTTTGTGCACCCTCTCCTGTCTGTTGTTCATCGAGAAAATCTGAGATTCCTTGATACTGAGAAGTATTGCCAGCCCTAACTGCCAAAGAAGCCCCTAGCGGATTTTCTCCAAGCTCTTCAAGAGCTTGGATGGTCGGCTCATCTTCAACGTGTCTGTCTTTGAACTGTTGTAGGGCTTCTTCGCGGGTAGTAAGAGCAACTGATTCTACCTCTGACAGTGACTCAAGTGAGGTCTTAAGTGAGTTTATGTCGTCGTCAGATGCCTCTGTAACAAAGTAGACATTGATATCAACCTTATTCTTAATGTTATCCAAAGAAACCTCTAACAACTGACCTAGAAGCATTGTGGAACCAATCACAAACAAAGCTACTGTCATAACAAAAATAGACGCTAACGACACAAAGGTGTTACGCCAGAAGCCCACAAAGCCAGATCGAACGATACGTTTAAAACCAGTCCACATAAATAAATTTAACTAAATTATTGTAACACTTACAGCCTGAGATGCGCTGTGGAAAGCACTAAGAAGTCGTGTTTTATTACAAAACATAACGACCATCTTCATCATCTCTAACAATTCTTCCTTCATCCATAGTAAGAACTCTCTTTCCTAGCTCATCAATCACACCCTTATTGTGAGTAGTCATAATAACAGTCGTTCCTAAGTCGTTAATTTTCTTCAAAATCTGAACCACTTCATAAGTCGCAATTGGATCAAGATTACCTGTAGGCTCGTCGGCAATAATAATATCTGGCTGATTAACAATCGCACGAGCGATTGCCACTCTCTGTTTTTCTCCACCTGATAGTTCATGTGGAAAATTCCAAGCCTTATCAGCCAAGTCCACTAACTCTAAAGCCTGGGGAACATTTTCTGCAATCTCTTCATCAGTACGACCATTGGCCTCCATAGCAAAAGAAATATTTTCAAATGCTGTTTTATGAGGGAGTAATTTAAAATCCTGAAAGACAGTACCGATACGTCGACGAAACTTTGGCAGCTTGCCACGCGGAATACTGTGGATGTTTAGTGATTCAAAAAAAACTTGACCGTCGGTTGGAGCATCCTCAGCGATAAGCATTTTTAGGAGAGTTGATTTACCGGCTCCTGAATGTCCGACGATAGACACAAACTCTTTAGGTGCAACTTGAAATGTTATTTCTCTAAGAGCAGTCGATTGCCCTCCGTTATACACTTTAGAAACCTTGTCAAAATAGATCATAAATATTTATACCTAGTATTTTAACCTACCTGATGCATAGCGTCTATGAAGGGCTGTACATCACCACCTAAAACGGCGTCAATGTTACGTATTTCAACATTGGTTCGATGATCCTTTACCAGCTGATAAGGATGAAGGACATACGAACGAATCTGACTCCCCCATTCTATCTTCAAAGATTTTTCTACTGACAAACCATTTATTTCACGCTTATGTTGTTCTTCTAGAAAAGCAAAAACTTTACCGGCCAGAAGTGCGGTCGCTTTTTCTCTATTTTGCTGCTGACTTCTTTCACTAGAAATATGCACAGAAATATTTGTGGGCTTATGTGTGATACGCACCGCTGTCTCACGCTTGTTTACATTTTGTCCGCCAGCCCCACCAGAACGTGCGAACGAGATATCCAAATCTTCTTCCTTTAAATCAATAGAGCTTACATCTTCAATTTGTGGAGACACCTCAATTAGCACAAAAGATGTTTGCCTTTTACCATTGGAATTAAAAGGCGAAATTCTAACCAATCGATGTACACCTGACTCAGTCTGCAATGTACCGTACGCATCCTTGCCTATTACTTCAAAAACTATGTTTCGGTATCCTCCAAGATCATTTTGATTACAATCAAGAATTACAGTTCGCCAGTCTTTGCTTTCAGCATAGCGTTGATACATTTCCAGAAGCATGCGAGCAAAATCTTCCGCATCATCACCACCAGCACCAGCCACAATAGTAATTATGGCATTATTCTTATCATATTTACCTTTACCTTCAGATTCATCTTTAAGTGACTGAAGCTCCTTAATCATTGCCTGCGCTTTTTGTGAGTCATTCCAAAAATCGTGCTCCAGCATTGCCGCCTCTATTTCTTCAATACGCTTCTGGATATCTGTCATAGACTGAGTATAGCAATAAACAAAGACCAAAAATAGCATAGCTATTTTTGGTCTTTGTTTATTGAGCCAACGCGCGGAATCGAACCGCGGACCTCATCCTTCGCTTACACCCTTTTTTAATCGTATGTAGAAATAAAGGGGCTAGACTGTATCTTATACCAAATTTGGCACTCCCTTGTCAGTCGTTCGAGCGATATCAATTAAAATAATAACGCTACGGTCTTGACCACTACATTGGCTATTAACCGTTATTCGGGATTCATCTCACGAGTCTCCTCGCAAGCGGGCAGGGATCTTGCGACCCACCATGGATGCGCTCTACCGACTGAGCTACATTGGCATGTATGCTTACTTACGCAATTCATCTATTGCGGACAAGATAATATCACGAAGCTTGGTGTTTGAAAAATAAATAGTCAGTACTCCAAGCTTATTTTTATTTATATAAGTACCTTTCTTTTTTGATTTAGTAATTATTATTTTGTAAAAACTGCTTGGTGGCACACTATTAACATATTTGTCACATAGCAAAACCCCTGGAAGCTTTGCTTCCAGGGGTTTTGCTATTATTAGGATTTACCTAATCTCTATTTTTTTCACTTCAATACCAGCTTCTGACATTTGTCCTTGGACATGTACTTTCTGGGTATCAGTAAACATACTATCGCTACATAATTCCTCGACTCCCTCTGAACTCACACACACACTTTCATTTCCAAGTAAGAGCGGTGCTGTATGACCAAACACGCCATCTTGTTCAAATACAATGTGCCAATATTGTGAATCAAGTGGCGGAGGTACATTCTTAAGCAAGAGACCTTCTTTATCAAAACTAAACTCGCCTTGATTAGGATCCTGTTCTCCTGAACCACATGTAATTTTTGTAATCATCCATAAGTCACCATTCTTCCTCAAAGAAACCGAAGCTTGACCATCTAGACCTTTGGTCGCAGACAAAACTAAGAATTGTGCTGCCTCATCATTACTAAAACTTGGAACAGTGCGAAGTGATTCTGGTACTGACATTTGACAAAGTACCGGGTCTCGACCATCTACCAAGTCACCTTCTTTATCAGAAAGTTGTTGACTAAGCTCCGCACTCAAAGAAATATCTTCATCAAGATTAAGAGAATACGGATTACTATCCTCTGACTGTCGGGCAATTAACCACTTTTCATAAAACTCTAGAGTAACATCAATTGGCTCACCTTCGACCCCTCGCCCTTTATCTGGATCACTATCCATTCCTCCACCGATAAGCAAGAAGAGCCACCAGACTACCCCAACCACAACAACAGCTGCTGCCGCTACCATCAAGTAAAAATTTCTATTCGTATTCATATAAAGTATATTTAATATTTCTGAACTATAATATCATAATCTAGCAACAGTAATTAAGTATATTCAGGATAATTAAACAAAAAGACGCCAGACGGCGTCTTTTTGTATTTGTTGCGGGGCCCGGAATCGAGGGTCAAGTTTCTAAGTGGAATCTTCTTTCTTCAAACTCAATTCCACTAAGAACTTCCTCCCCGGGACTCGCTGGTGGCAAAGCCACATTCTCTGTCCGTTCGATTCCGACGCAAGTCAAACTGTTGACTTGCTGGCTCCACAGAAGTAAAAAATAAAATACCTAATCTCCACGATTAGGTATTTTATTTATTTGTTGCGGGGCCCGGAATCGAACCGGGGTCTGGAGGTTATGAGCCTCCCGAGGTACCTCTCCTCTACCCCGCGATGTTTTATAGTGTCGATGAGTTTACCACTGTTGTAATGATGTGTCTAGAATTATTGTGACTTTTTTGTTATTGTACTCACCACTTGTGTTTAATTATGTTAAACATAGGAAATGTCGATGTAGCTCAGGTGGTTAGAGCACAGCACTCATAAAGCTGGGGTCGGAGGTTCAAGTCCTCCCATCGACACCAGAACAAGAAGCCGGCCATTTTGGCTGGTTTTTGTTTTGGTGAGGAGGAGTTGAAAAGGTTGCCTGCGATTTTGAAGTATGAAAAATCGTGACAACCTGTACAGAAACAGTTGTTTCAAGTCCTCCCATCGACACAAACATCTTGCCCTTACGGGAAAAAATGTATATACTCTTGCCACTGTATTTGCAACGCATCTGCGGTCGTAGCTCAACTGGTTAGAGCATCCGCCTGTCACGCGGAAGGTTGCCGGTTCAAGTCCGGTCGACCGCGCAGTATTAATAAAATCACGTTTCATAATGAAACGTGATTTTATTTTTTTGTCACCTCCGTTCTACAAAACCCTTTAACTATTTAAATTAAGCCAAATTCTTTAAAAACCATTTTGTATTGAGAGATAGTTTCTTGCGCCATTTTTTTAGTAAGGACAAAATCTGAGCCTTGGTGAGCTATTTGATTACGTACTTGATGAGCTCGCCAAGCTTGGTTTATATTTTGAAAAGCTGTAGGGGAAGCACTTTTTAATTTGTCTCCAATGGTTACTCCAGCAAAACCAGCTGCTTCTAATAACTCATCTAACATTATGTCAGCTTCAATAATAGATAATTTCCAGTCATTGGGGACGTCACTGTTTATGTGTTTTTCAACATCTAGCCATCGTCTATTTTGACTGTCACTCTTTCGATACATTTCATCGTATAAAAGTTCGGCGTTCCTTAAGCCTTCTGCCTCAATCTCAGACAACCTACCATATCTCATATAAGCATAAATAATTCCGAAGATAAGCATGAGGGAGGAAAATATTCCAAACACTATCAATAGCTGCCAAGTGGAAACTAGCCATTCAAATGTATTATTAGCAAAGTCAGAAAAAACACCAGTGGGATCGGTACTCATTCGACCGTCTCCACTAGCACGAATAAAGAGAGTCTGAAGGACTCTAAATATATCAAAAGTGTATTCAATGTCGTTCTCGTCGGGCATAAAATAGAGTGCCCAGATATGTTATTTAAAGCTTATTATCGTAAATACGCTTTCCAATATCAAACAGCCGGGCTTCACCACCGTGTGGTGCTATATATTGTACCCCAACTGGCAAACTCTTGCCGTCTTCTTCTACACGTCCCATGGGTATTGAAATAGCTGGAACACCGGTTAGATTTACTGGCACAGTGAAAATATCTTGTCGATACATTGAAAGTGGGTCAGCCTTCTCTCCTAACTTAAACGCCGGAGTTGGTGCAGTTGGAGTAACAATAAAATCAACATTTTTAAATTTCTCATTAAGCTCTTCTCGCATTAGCACTCTAGTGGCCTCAGCTTTACCGTAATAAGCATCATAATAACCCGCAGACAATACATAAGTACCAAGTAAAATACGTCGCTTTACTTCATCACCAAATAGTGCCCGGGAGTTTAAGTACTCAGCCAGCAAATCTTTTCCTTCTACTCTTGTTCCGTAACGCATGCCGTCAAAACGAGCAAGGTTGGAAGAAACTTCAGCTGGCATCACAACATAATAAGCAGCCAAACCTTTTTCAAACATTGGCAACTCAATATCCACGATTTTATGTCCTTCTTTTTTTAGACTTTCTACATGCTGATTAAAAGCATCCATAACTCCCTTGTCCACACCATCTGTTAGAAAACCTCGAGGTATACCAAAGGTATACTTTTCTTTTACCTCCAC
>Ga0222671_1000466_pt1 | contig 12483 bp, 11 predicted proteins | sample AntAcemetagen797_FD_179849 | JGI IMG/M metagenome (GOLD analysis project Ga0222671, IMG submission 179849) | Saline water microbial communities from Ace Lake, Antarctica - #797 | ecosystem: Environmental > Aquatic > Non-marine Saline and Alkaline > Saline | place: Antarctica: Ace Lake... | reverse complement strand
CCCCCGTGGGCGGACACCAGCGCATCAACCGCATCAGCCACGGCCTGCGCGGATGCTGCGTCGAGGAATTGTGCCGCCCTGTTTGATTTGAACATCGGCACGCCAGCAAGTCCCCGCCCCCGGTGCCTAGCCCACGCATGAAAGCGGCGCGCAAGGCCGCTGTGGCCCTCACCCGCGATGAAGAACACCGCCCCCCGCTTCGTGGGCCTGCCGTGGAATGGCTCCCCTGTGGCGACGCTCAGGGCGATGTCGGCTGCGATGAACGATTTGCCGCAACCGGGGTCGCCAAAAATCAAACCAAGGGAATCGGTTTCTATCAGCCCATCAATCAGAAACTCAGATGGACGCACTTCGAGGTCGCCGACCGCCGTGAAGGCGAATGCCGGTGCCGTCCGGTGCACAACCTGCACAAGCGTCAAGCTGGCACCGGATGGTAGCTTGATGTCAGCCCATTCGGGGAGTTGGTCCTTCAACGGGATAATCCGATTGAGCGGTGCTCCGGCTTGGCCTGCAAGGCGGCGCAACGTCCCGATGTTTGCCGCGTGCGGGCGGCCCAGTGTGTAGCTGCGCCATTGAGAATCAAGCAGTGTCGGGTTGTATTGCACCGGGTCGCGGGCGCTCCATTCGTGGGCAATAGCAAGGCCCTCGGCGCTACCGCCGGTTGACTCGTGGATTGCCGCGACCAGCGGTTGCCATTCCGGCCTGCCGGGCGGTGGCACAATATAGTCCTTCAGATACGTACGCACCTCGGCCATCCGGTCAGGACCGACTGGCACGGCTGCGCCCGGCATGGCGGCGGCGCGCTCTGCTTGGTTGGTGTCGGACAAGTTGTTCGTCACCCGTGGCACCCATGGCGGGCACGCCGCTGGCGCGATGTCTGTCTGCCATTCGTATCGTCCGCCCCCGAACGTCGAAGGCTCAACCATGATGTAACCTTCATGTTTGATGTCCACGCCGCCGCAAAGCAGGCCGTGAAATTTTGCGCCATCCTCGGCGGTAAAGACATAATGCTCGCCGCCGCTCGCTGATTTTTGCCGAAGCGTCTCAGGCACTGTCTTGTCGGCGATGAACCCCTGCCAGCCGCAGTCCGGCTTGTATGTGTCCGGGTCTAGCGCGACCAAACCCGACGCGGCGAGACTCAGCCCGATGTTGGCGTCGGGCCACCTGGTCCACCATTGCCGCACCGTTGCCGGGTCACAGGACGCGTCGAGGTGTCCGCGCGGCAAGTGGTGGGCGGACCTGCCGTCTTCGTAGCGTCCTTTCGTCCCCGCATGGACTGGCAGAACGTGCCAGCCTTTCTCGGCATATATGACCGCCCGCTCGCCAGGGGGTAGCACTTGGAGTGAACCATCCATCAGCTCCACCTCCCGCATTGCGCGCCGTAATGGTCGGCGAACGCCTGGGCGTGGACATTAGCAAAGCCACGTCCGCCGTAGGGCAGGACGCGCAGCAAATGGAACACGTCATCTTCAATCAGAACGATGTGCCAGCCATCGGGCTTTTCGTCGACGATAATCCATCGCCCTTGCGGGGCGATGCCGGGTGTCGTATCGTGCAAGGGAGTGTTTTGAACAGTATTTTTGAACCCGGTTGCGCCCGCCAGCGCGCCGGGTTTTTCTTTGTTTTCGCTCGTCATATCAAGGCAACCTTCTTTTCTAGAGATTCCATCCACGTATCCACGTCGGCGCGACGCCACCCGACAGCGCGCGCCCCCAGCTTTACAGGGGCCGGGAAGTCGCCACGTTTGACGGCTTCATCCAGCCATGTGCCCCCCATGCCGATACAGGCCAGGACGCGGGGCTTTCGCAAAATTTCTAAGGTCATAGCGTTTCCTCTTGGGTTAATCCGGCCTCGAACGTGGCAGGATGCGCAAGGCCTGTCAAGCCGACCTCGTGGTCAAGCCCTTGATAATAAAGGGGAATAATGGGTAATAAGAACCCCATTGCCCCGGTAACAAGAACCCCCCCCGCCTATGTTTTCAATGGCTTGGCCAGGTGGAAATATATCTGCGTTCCGACCGATGTCAGAGGGTGCCAGTCCAGAGTTATCCACAGGCTCCCTCTTTTTCTTATTTCTATTCTTCTATTTCAGGGCAAAAAGGACATGCCAAAGTGACCAAGACACACACCACCCAAGCAGGCGGAACGCATGGGACGGTTTTGCATGTGGACATGTTAACATGCAGACATGTTGGAATGTCTTTATGACGACATGAAAACATGTTAGCATTTCACGCAACGATAATAATCAGACGAGGCAGCAGTCATGAAAATCATATCAATCATCAACCAAAAGGGAGGCGTGGGGAAAACGACCCTCGCCCTCAATCTTGCGACCGCCTTCTACCTTCACGGCAAGAACACGATCATCTTGGACTTGGACCCTCAATCAAGCGCGAGTGAGTGGTTCGACTCGCGCGAAAACGAGTTTCCGCCTGTGCGCTCGATCCAACCGGCACGGCTTGAAAAAACCATAGAACAGGCGCGCGAGATCGACACCGATGTGATCGTGCTGGACACAGCACCACATACCGAAGCGACCGCTCTTGCAGCCGCCCGCATATCCGATCTTGTGCTTGTACCCTGTCAGCCAAAAATCATGGACTTGCGCGCCATGCGCCGCACCGCCGATCTTTTGAAATTGGTAAAAGTTCCGTCCTTTGTCGTTTTGAACGGGGTGCCGCACCAAGGGACAGTGGCGGATGAAGCCGCCGAGACAATAGAGACCGATATTGGATTGGCCGTTGCGCCAGTCCGACTTGGCTACCGTATCGCCTTTGACCGATCATTGATTACAGGTCAGACCGCGCAAGAGTTTGAGCCGGACGGCAAAGCCGCCGCCGAAATTGAAAGCCTCTATATGTGGGCATGTCAACATGTTAACATGACAGCACATAAGGAGGTAGGCCATGAGCAGCAGATTCTCGCAAGGGCTTAAAACACTAGGCACCGATGAACCAAAGCAAATATCGGCAAAGGCCGAGCCGAAGGCTGCACCACAAAACGCTACGCCCTTGCAAGTCAGGACAGCACCGCCGACAGACATAGACCCATCCGGCTACACCGCACCCAGCAGACGCGGCAAGAAGGCCATCACAGGATACTATGACCCAGCCGTGCGCCAGCAGCTTGCCGTCCTAGCTGCCGAGGAAGACCGTTCCCAAAACGATCTTCTAGCCGAAGCTCTCAACATGCTTTTCGAGCGACACAGAAAGTCACCAATCGCAAAAGGGTAGGGGTTATGGCGCGCCGTTCCGTTCGTACCATGTGCGGCAAAATTTCAGGAACAGCGCGTCCGCATTCCCGGTCTCGAACTTGCCCAGCTTGAACCACCAAGAGGCAAAGCAGCCCTTTAGATAGTCAACGTCCCAGCCGGGCGCGACATGGCGCGCCTTTTCTCGAACGTCAGGGGACAGCCGCGCCAAGATCGAGCTGGCGTCCTGATCTGGTTTTTCCCGCTCTAGCGGCATGGTGTTCCGGTTCAGGAAGATGATCTGATCGTTTTCCTGCGAATACTCTAGCGCGTAGTCCGGCAGGTGATCACTTGCGGCCAGCCCTTTCAGGACATGCCGAAACTTATCGATATGTCCCTTGGAGCCAGATTTTCTGTGCAAGACGCTCACGCCGATAGCCTTCTGTGCGTCTTGCCCGCAGTGTTTTCGCGCCAGCTCATACACGCGCCGTTCAATCGGCTTGCGCAGGCGGAAATAGTCAGGATGCAGCGTCAGGACTTGCTTGGCCCGAATGGCGTCGAACACCCATTCGGACAGCGTTATTTCCGCCCATAAAAGCCGCCCATCAAGGCCAAATGTTCGTGCGACCGATGCACCTTCGATCAGGCCGAACGCTTCAAAGCGTTCTTCATTGCCGCGCCGAACGTTTGTTCTGATCCGTGTCCCATCGAGCCGTTCCAGTGCCTCTGCGATAGCAGCATAATCTTTGCCGCCAGTGCCCCTGTTCGTGAATTGAAGAAGCTCACGCGTGTTTAATCGAACGCGCCGCGAAACAGGCAGATTCTGGTTCAACTTCGCCATGATCTGCGAAATTGCGTAGATCAGGATATCCTTGTCGTAGATCGTGGCCATGCCTTTGACGCTTGGCACGATTTCCAGCCAGTTCCCGTTGTGCTCATAGCGGCGCACGGTCGTTTCAGGCTTCTTGGTCAGCGAGTAGAACGGGTGCTCTAGCTGGTCGATAATGTCCTTCAACACCGCATCCGCCACGTCGCAGATGAACAGATCACCCTGCGGATGACGCACGGGCAAAAGGTTTGTGTTCGGGGTATCAGGAATGTTCATCTTATGACCGTTCGGGGTATCAGGAAGAATGTCAAGATTCGGGGTATCAGGAAGGCGGTCAAGCCTGTGGATAAGCCTACCACCGATTCGGGGTATCAGGAAGAAAGATTCGGGGTATCAGGAAGAAAGATTCGGGGTATCAGGAAGATTTCACCCTCCAAAAATACCATTTTTCATAGCTATTACAGTAATTTAGCGGCTTTCCATAAATGCCTTAACACCTATTTAACACCATATTTAACACCCAAGACTGAATTTGAGGACGAACAGGCAAGGAGGGTAGGAAGAATTTACGCTTGACGTAACGCATACGGACAGGCCATTCCTAAGCAACCCATATGAGCAGCCACAAGGAAGGGACGGTCATGCTTGCAAACTCCATCCACCCCGGCGCGATCCTGAAAAAAGAGCTTGAGAAGGCCGGGATCACTCTCACAGAATTTGCGCGCCAGATCGACGTGCCGCCAAACCGTATCTCCATGATCCTTTCAGGCAAGCGATCCATCACAGGGGATACAGCATTGCGCTTTGGCCACTGGTTTCAAAACGACCCTCAATTCTGGCTGGACCTACAAGGGCAGTTTGATCTTGCCATTGCAGGCGCAGAGAGTGGCATAGCCATTCGCAGTTTGCCTACCAAGGACAGCTTACGGCCAAAACCCGAACAAGACAGACTGTTCTAGCGCATGTGGATAGTGTCGAAATTCCAATAATTTAGAGATGTTCTATAGGTGGCAGACTGTTACCCTTGGCGGAACAAAGAAACGAGGCAGACCGTGACCGAGCTAAACTTCAAGGGCAAAGAATTCGTCTACAATCACCATCTGGCCGTCCCGTTCCGTCCACTTGTGCCGGATGAAACCAAGGGGATCGGCCCCGTTGCCCTTGACGGTAACTTGATCGTTCACGGCGATAACCTGCACGCGCTCAAAGCCCTCTTGCCGCTCTATGCGGGCAAGGTGGACTGCATCTTCATCGACCCGCCCTACAACACGGGTAACGAAGGGTGGGCATATAACGATAACGTCAATGCCCCCATGATACGCGAATGGCTGGAATCCAACCCCATCGGGATCGAGGACGGGCTACGCCACGACAAATGGTGTGCGATGATGTGGCCGAGGTTAAGGTTGCTGCATGAATTGCTCGCTGACAACGGAGCCATTTTTGTTAGCATAGATGACAATGAGTTAGAGAACCTAATTCTGATGCTCAGAGCTATTTTTTCAGCGAAGCCTACCGCTATCATTCCTGTTGTAAGCAACATGAAGGGAAGAAATGATAAGAAAAATTTTGCCCGCGCTCATGAATATCTAGTCGTATTCGACAAAGGTGGATTTCTTGCGCGAGGTCTGCCTCTAACGGAAGAACAATTAAAAGATTACAAGAACGAAGATGATCGTGGTGAAAAATTTGCACTGAGAGACCTTAGAAAACGTGGTGGCGCAGATACGAGAGAACTTCGCCCTAAAATGTTCTTCCCGATTTACTTCTCTTTGACGGACGGCTCTGCATCTCTGGAACGAAGAAACGATGACGATCTTGAGGTGTTGCCACTTAAAAAGGATGGTTCCGAGGGTTGTTGGCGTTGGGGGAAATCCAAAGTTGAAGCTAACTTGAGTATCCTTCATTCACGGCTAGGCGGTGCCAGCCCCGGAGCCAGCTACCGAATCTATCTCAATCAAAATGCCCAGTTGGGTGATATCTCGGCAGAAGTGGATGAAGACGAGGATGACGAAGATGATGCCGAGATTGAAGAGCGCACATCGAAAAGTAAAAGCTTTTGGTGGGGACCAGAACTTTCAACAGATGGTGCAAACAAATTACTAAAGAGCGTTATGGCAGGGTCTGGTGCGAAATTTGATTTCCCAAAACCCATCCAATTAGTAGAGCGCATACTTTCCATTGGAGCCGATAAGGACGCTCTAATACTCGATTCGTTTGCAGGTTCAGGAACTACGGCACACGCCGTCCTAGATGCTAATAAGCGCGACGGTGGCAACCGCCGCTTTATCCTTGTCGAGATGGAAGATTATGCGGACAAGCTGACCGCCGAGCGCGTGCGCCGCGTGATCAACGGCTACAGCTTCACCGGAACACAGCGCACCGAGCTTTTGCGCGACAAGATCACTTGGACCAAGCTCAAAAAGGCCGAGAAGCTGACCGAGGCCGTTGAGGCCATCGAGAACCTGCATGGCCATGAATACGACGCGATCAAGAAAACCGTCAAAGACGGCGAGTTGATCGTAACCGGCGAAAAGGCTGTGAAGGACAAGACCGAAGGGCTAGGGGGCAGCTTCACCTATTGCACCCTTGGCGATCCGGTCGAGCTGGACAAGGTTCTAAGCGGGGAGACCCTGCCACCCTTTGACGGACTTGGCTCTGTCCTGTTCCACATGGCCACCGCCCATGCCTTCGATCCTACCGCCATGCGCGAGGATGACTTCTATCTTGGAGCCGTCGAGGGCCAGCATGTCTGGCTGATCTACAAGCCTGATCTGGACTGGCTCAAATCGCCGGACGCCGCCTTGACCCTGAAACGGGCCAAGAGCTTTGCCGAGACCGATCCGGACGCGCGCCACCTTGTTTTCGCGCCCGCCCGCTATGTCAGCCAAAAGATGCTCGCCGAGCAGAATATTCCCGTCGAATTCGTGCCTTTGCCGTTCGCGCTTTACCGCATCGACCGGAGCTAAGGGTATGAGTGCAAGTTTCCGGCAACTGGACTATCAGGACCGCGTGCTTTCAAGCCTTGAAGGCTATCTCGACACGCTCAAAGAGAAGAAGGCGAAGGCGGATAAAATCGCCGCCCTTGCCGCCGCCGATCCTGATCTTGGCCTTACGCCGCCCGACTATGCCAAGCAGGCATGGGAGGCACTAGGGCAGGCGGGCAAGCTGCCCCCGTCCCGTGCGGCCATTCCCTTTTCGCACCGCTTTGACGGGTGCGGCAGGCCGGTCCCGAACGCCGTTCTGAAAGTGCCGACCGCAGGCGGCAAGACATGGCTTGCGATATCGTCCGTCTCACGGATCATGGGGCGATATCTCGACCGGAACACCGGCTTTGTCCTGTGGATCGTGCCGAACGAGGCGATCTACACCCAGACCTTGAAGCGGCTCAAAGACCGCCAGCACCCCTACCGGCAGGCCCTAGACCGTGCCGCCGCAGGGCGCGTGAAGGTGATGGAAAAGACCGATCGACTGGACGCGCGCGACGTTGAGACGAACCTTTGTGTCATGCTCTTGATGCTGCAATCGGCCAACCGCGAGACCCAAAACTCCCTGAAAATGTTTCAGGATCGAGGCGACGTTCACGGGTTTTTCCCGCCCGAAGGCGAGCAGCAGGCGCACAAGGCCGCACTGGACGCCACGCCGAACCTTGCCGCCTATAACGACATGTTCCCCATGGTGAAGGATTCCCTTGGCAACGCTTTGCGGATCATCCGCCCGGTTGTCGTGCTGGACGAGGGGCACAGGGCGATTGCCGATCTGGCCTTCAAGACGCTCTATGGCTTCAATCCGTGCTTTGTGCTGGAACTGACGGCCACCCCGCAGGACGTGCAGCCGCGCGGCGGCAGGAACCCCCGCGAAGGCCGCTATGCGAATGTGCTGGTCGAGGTCATGGGCCGCGAGCTTGATCGTGAAGGCATGATCAAGATGCCGCTCAATCTTGACCCCAAGCAGGGCAACGACTGGAAAGCCACCTTGAACGCCGCCCTTGCAAAACTGCGATCACTGGACGATTCCGCCAAAGCATTTCAAGCCGAGACAGGCCGCTATATCCGCCCGATCATGCTGGTGCAGGTGGAGCGCACCGGCGCAGATCAGCGCGAGAGCAACCACATTCACGCCGAGGACGTGAAGGATTGGCTCAAGACGGCGGGCTTTGATGACGCTGAAATCGCCATCAAGACTGCCGAACAGAACGATCTTTCGCAGCCCGAGAACCAAGACCTGCTATCGCCCACCAACCGCGTGCGTGCGATCATCACCAAGCAGGCCCTTCAAGAAGGATGGGACTGCCCATTCGCCTATGTGCTTTGCGCCCTTGCCGCCAGCAGCAACGAAAGCGCGATGACGCAGCTTGTAGGCCGGATTTTGCGCCAGCCCGGAGCCATAAAAACTGGCGTGGACGCCTTGGACGAGTGCCATGTGATAACCCACCGCGCCGCGACGGCCAGTGTCGTGGAGGCGATCAAGAACGGCTTGGAAAAGGACGGTCTTGGCGATCTAATCTTGCGTGTCAGTCAGGACGACACGACCGGCAAAACCAAAGTTTCCCGCCCGATCAGCCGCCGCCGTGCCTTCGCTTCCACTGAAATCTATCTGCCCAAGGTCATGATCATCGAGGACGGCCACCCCCGCGAGCTTGACTATGAAACTGATATTCTGGCCAGCCTAGACTGGCGCGGCTATGACCCCGCCGCCATTGCAGCCAGTATCCCCGACAATGCACAGGCCGCAGAAAGCCAGCTACAGCGCATAAGTCTATCCGACGAAGGCGACGAGCTTTTCGTAGGTGAAACCGTCGCGCAGAACACCGAAGTTTTAACCTTCGATCCTGCCCATGCCGTGCGCATGGTATCAGATATTGTGCCGAACCCCTTTGTCGCGCGTGAGATCGTGGGCGACCTTCTCGACGCCCTACGCGCGCGCGGCTTTGATGAAGCCAAGCTAGGCCGCTTTGCCAGCCTTATCGCTACAGAGTTGAGGCGCGGACTGGATCAGGCCCGCGTGACCCGCGCCGAGGCACTGTTCAAGGATGAAGTGGCCGTAGGCCGTGTCCAGTTCCGCTTGCGGCTGGACGGGCGCAACTGGCGGATGCCCGACACCATGGACACGACCGAGCCGGAAGGCGCGCGCCAGATATTGAGCAAGACCGGCGGGCCGCTTGAAAAGAGCCTGTTCGCCCCTGTCTATGAAGCCGAATTGAACAAGGACGAGCGCGACGTTGCCGTTTATCTGGACGGCGAAGCCGCCCTGTCATGGTGGCACCGCAACGTGGCCCGCAGCCAATACGGCATTCAGGGATGGAAGAAGGCCAAAATCTACCCCGACTTCATTTTCGCCGTGCAGACTGAAGGCGCAGCCAAGCGGATCACCGTCCTTGAAACGAAGGGCGATCAGCTCGACAATCTGGACACGACTTACAAGCGCGATGTGCTTGGCTTCCTGTCCGGTCACTTCGCATGGGACGACGCCACGCCCGCAGGCGAGCTTGAGCTTGTCCAGAACAATGGCGAGACCGTGCAGGGGACGCTTATCCTCATGAGCGAGTGGAGGGCGAAGTTGCCGGAATGTCTGAAACCGTAGGCGTTCGCGAATACCTGCACCGCCGTCGAATATCCTGACAGTATGCGCGCTGTCTGGACGTTTTTGAACGATATTGAGACAGATGAACTACAAAGGCATGGCCACGTTTACGGCGGCGGTCTGCACAAGCTCGAACCGAAGCAATTACGGGGCTCTCCTGCAATGGACTTAATCGCGAGTTTGCCAAGAATTGAACCGTTACAAAAAAAACTCGATTTGCTCGATCACGTTGCTTAAATTCCGATAGTCTCAATAGGAAAAATCCAATGAGAAATAAATCACAGTTTCACTGCTATAGCTAGAATTGAAAAAATCAGAAAACTATATATATTCTTACTCCGCTCTATTTGAATTGAAATCCTTTATTACTTTAAGCCTTACTTTGGTTCTATGAGGCTGTTCTGTTGGTTTACCATCTGGAAATAAACCACGTTGATAAAGCCTTTGCCATTTTTCAGATTCGGCGGCACTTCCTTTAATCGGCAGTTCAGTATTAAATCTTCGGCGATCTATACTCCAGTCATCATGCTGCTTTTCCAAACAAGGAGAATTTTGGATAGGTTCAATATTGGGCGATGTGGCCTCCAATAAATCCATACTAATTGGAAATATATGACAAATAGGCTCATCTTTTTCAAAAGTAACTTCATGATCAGGCCTTGTGAACCGCCAATTCATTGTAAATGAGTATGGGCTCCAATTCGTTTCAACAATAGCGGTAAGTGGGGAGATTCCATCCTTTGCAGAGTTTACTGGCCCCCCAACCCAAAGGTTTACTTTACTAGAGCTTTGAATTAAACAACTGATCGAAAAAGTTAATATACCACAGCCAAAGTGCGCGCTGGCATCACAGGGTGATTTTGAGAATACTCTTACCGCATTGGGTTTATTTCCACCGTCCCAAACAGAAGAAAACTTTGTGTTATTTAGAATTTCCCAGCCACCAGAATTGGCAATATTTAACGGCAGACAACGATAAGCAAAGTTGCCGGGTGTTGCGCTCATCCAGTCTCTTTCAACACGCGCAGCGCGCAATTTGAACGGTGCATTATCAAAAGTGAAAAATGTTAAGTTCAAAAACTCACCTCTTCAATCGCCGCAGGATAAATACTTAATTACATCAGACGATCTGACCAGTCTGGACTAGTCAGATCGTACTAATTATAAGCTACTTATATGCTACTAAGCATATGAAGACAGGCTAGGCGAACGCGGCGGGGGTGGCTTTGGCGGATCGTATGTGGGGATGCATGACTTGCATGCCGCAACTACTGGATATCTGAGGTCTTCGTTGAACTCTGAACGAAACATAGAAACAGTTTTCTGAATCCTTATGTTCACGTCAGCCTCAGTTGCATCGGGGGTTTTTTCCAAATAGTTTGGAACATGATGCAAAAACCTGCCAAGAACGTACGAACAGTCTTGTGCATATGCACTGGTATCTTGAATATGAAGCTCCCAAAACTCGTCAATTTCCTGAGTTGGTATCATATCATTTTCGTGATCATAACAAAGCGCGAAAAATCTCCGATATTCTTTTTCAACACGTTGTGTTTTTTCGTTAGACCAGCCTAACTTCGCTTCAGCGTCCTTTTTGATAAAGGATAAGTCAAGTTCGAGACTGCGTTCTAGTGCGCGTTTGTTGAGCATATTGTCCTCCAATGTTAAGGTCAGTCTGGCAAGGATGCACTATTCTAAACCTACATGGCAAGAATTTTGAACGTCCCGGCGAAGGATTGGACGCCTTTCGCTGTGCATAAATCAAGACTTATGCACGGGCACTTTGAACCAATGAAATCAATCTCTTGGATCGTGCATAAATCCCGTGCATAATAGCGGCATGACAGTAATCGGTTATGCACGTGTTTCCACTTCCGGCCAGACCCTTGACGCACAGCTAGAACAGCTTGGCGGTGCAGGGTGCGCCCGTGTGTTCCGCGAAACCATGAGCGGGGCACGATCCGACCGGCCACAGCTTACAGCAGCTCTAAAAGCCCTTGAGGAAGGTGATACCCTCATCATCACGCGGCTTGACCGGCTTGCCCGATCAACGCGGGATCTTCTGGATATCGTGCATACCATCGAAACCAAAGGGGCGACCTTGAAAGCCCTCACGGAGTCATGGGCTGACACCACGACCCCCACCGGCAAGCTCATTCTGACCGTTCTAGGCGGTCTTGCAGAGTTCGAGAGGACTTTGATTGCGGATCGCACCGCAGAAGGCCGCGACCGTGCCAGAAAGGCCGGAAAACGGCTAGGGCGACCCTTCAAGCTGACAGCCCATCAACGTGGCGCGGTTTTGGATATGCGGGCACAGGGCGAAGATAATGCCGCCATCGCCCGTATTCTTGGGGTATCACGCTCGACAATCTCCCGCATCAAGTAGCGATCCGCGCTTTGTAAGCAGGTGGTCACATATGGCCTGCGCACATCGCGCGCGGCGTTTCAGACCTTTTGCCGATTAAAGAGCAACCGCCACCATAGCGGCCTTCTTTGTGGCTTCGACGGCATCCTTGGCAACTGGTGACGGGTTTCGCTGAAAATAACCTAAGTCATTGCAATCGTTATACTTGTTCAAGAGCAGCAATATTACGCCTCGTTCAAAAATCGCTCAAAATCGCGTGATTTAGGCTAAGCCCATGGAAACACTACATAACCCATTTAGCATAATGACAATTATCGGATGTTAGCGCTAACATTTGGCGGGTGCGCCTTGAAGCGGCAGAGCGTTTTCAGGCAATAGAAAATGTCCACCAAAACGGCTCTTTGGTGGACAAAATCCTCCGCCATAACGCTAACATTTCCCACATCAGGGAAAGCCCCCGGCACCAGACGCCTTACCAGTTGCCGATGACCAAATCGAACATACCGGGGGGTAT
>Ga0222671_1000464_pt1 | contig 12517 bp, 25 predicted proteins | sample AntAcemetagen797_FD_179849 | JGI IMG/M metagenome (GOLD analysis project Ga0222671, IMG submission 179849) | Saline water microbial communities from Ace Lake, Antarctica - #797 | ecosystem: Environmental > Aquatic > Non-marine Saline and Alkaline > Saline | place: Antarctica: Ace Lake... | reverse complement strand
ATATCGTTTCTGGTTATGGAGAGGTAAGAAGATAAACCCTAAGTTTATAAAAATGGCAGAAATGGATTTGTTTATAGACGATACTAAACAACCTGTAGAAAAAAGGTACTTAAAACCGTGGAAAGATAGCACATATGCTATAAAACTAGGACATGTACCAACAGAAGACCTACCTGCTTTCTGGGATAAGTGTATGAGATGTGACGATAGTAAGACAGGTTATGACTTTACAGTTTGTTTTTTCCACAGTTTAAAGGTTGTAAAAAAGAAATAGTATGTTATACTTTATACATGGAAACCCGTAGAACAAAAATTGAGTTTTTTATGCAACCAGCAATCAATACGGGTTTCCAAACTTATGTTGGTTGCAATCAAGAACTTAATTATTAACACGCCTTTTAGGTGTGTTTTTTGTTTTAGGTTTATTGATTAAGGGAGGTTGTGGAATCGGAGCTATGTCATAATAATCCCGCCCACAAGTAAAGAAAACAGTCGCCTCTCTTAACCAGTAAATCTAAAACTACACAAATAGCTTTTCGCTCATCATTTAAGAGAAACTGATGTAAAACTGCTCTTATGTACTAACTAGCCTTTCACAAAGCTAGGAAATCAAATAAGTTGTAAATTAAGGAGCATATGCGAACGTAGGGAAAAGAACAAAGGAGTACTTCATAGTGAAGCCCTTGGCTGACGACTAGCCCCCCTACCGTCTGATATGCTTCGTAGTTTATAAAGTAGAAATATAAGGAACGACAATTCAGTATTAGTGTCTATCAGTATAGTTGTAGGAGGGTTCGCTTACAGTTTCACATGAAAGTTATAAATAATATCAGCACACTCTCTTTCAGGAGGGATAGTCGTTAGTACCTGAATGAAGAAAAGAAACTAAGGTTATCCACAGTTATAAAAACAACTACTTATAAAATTGATATACTAAATTAAGTAATTATCAAGCTAACTAATAACAAGTATGAAAAAGAAACTACCAAAAGAATTACTTGATGAACTCAAGAAACAATTAGAGCCAAACAAACACCAACAACGCAAGGAGACACCTATTTTTTCTGGCTTTATTAAATATTTTCCAAAAGCAATAAGAGAAGTAGCACACTTATCTTTTGTAGGAAATCAACAACACAATCCGAACGAGCCAACACATTGGGATAAAACTAAATCAACCGACCACCTAGATGCTCTTTTAAGGCACTTAGCAGACCACTCAGAGGGTATTACCACAGATGATGACGGAATACTCCATGCTACAAAAATAGCTTGGCGAGCTATGGCTAATCTTGAAATAGAGTTAGAGAAATAGTTTATCCACACACTTATACAAAAGGGGTGGACTTATTAAAAGGGGTATGCTATCATAAGTAATGAAGCTCGTTGATAACTGGATAGGGGTAACAATAAAAATTATGTCAAAAGATAAAGTTGTAGAAGTTGTAGAAGATGTAGAAGATAAAAAGAAAGAGTTTCCAAGTTGGGAGCGAGATAAAAAAGTATTAGACACGGCATTTGGAAAGATGTTTAACAAATAACCTTGCGTGTTTCTCCCTGATACTCGCAAGGTGTCAGGCAAAAGTAAATTAATAACATACCCTATTCAGTCATCAATGAGTTTCATTAACCACTAATTATAACTACTATGTCTATATCAGAAAAAGTAAAACAATGGGGAGTAACTTTAGAAAAAGCACGAAACCAAAATCCTATGGAACTTTTAGGAAAACAAGAATACTTTGAATGTGATGATTGTGAAGATACAGGCATCGTTTCAGAAGGTCGATATGATGATTTAATAGAGCGTAAATGTCACTGTGAATAATATGAAAACATTTACAGCAGAAGCAACACACTTAGGAATTAGCACTATTGAAGAAGCAAAAGAAATTATAGGAAGTTGGAACGGAAAAGACGAAACTTTTTATCACAACGGTTCTATGTACCATGAAGATGATGTAAGTTTATTAGAAGAAATAATTAGCGAATAGTATGGAAAATATAGCAAAAGCAATTATCGAAGTAATGAAAGAAGTCAAAGGTATTGAAAAGAACGCTAATGTAGGTTCTGGTAGTTATGGTTACAAAGGTGTAAACGATAAAGATGTTAAAAAGACTATTGGAGAGTCTATGCAAAAAAACGGACTTTCACTACTACCTATTGGAGTTGAAGCTACAGAAAAAGTTGAACGATGGATGGAAGGAACTAAGTCAAAACAATCTATCTTTACCACTGCAAAAACTAAATACTTATTACTTCACACAAGTGGAGAAAGTATTGAGCTTGCAGGTTATGGTCAAGGGGTCGATACACAAGACAAGGGTGCAGGAAAAGCTACAACATATGCATTAAAGAATACATTACTGTATACTTTCCTTGTACCAACTGGTATACTTGATGATACAGACAAAACACATTCAGATGATATTGATGTACCAAGTGTGCAAATAGATGATGCACTAGACGACCTATAACATGCTCTCTAAGGTCAAAAACGCCCTGTCACACGCTAAAACTATCTCTGATGTAGATTATATCGAAAACAGGATAGAAAAGTCACCTAACATAAATAGACGAACAAAAGCAGGTAGAGCATTAACATTAGAATTATTAGGAGAGTGCTACAAAAAAGCACACGATTTAATAGATAAAGGCGAAATGCCATTTGAATAATATGGATAATAATATATTACCAGTAGTCCAAGAGTCAAAAGAAAGTGTAATCAAGTGGAACTACGAACCAATCAAGGTTCAACTTACGAGTTTTCTTGAAAAGTATGTAGGTTATGTTGTTTCAGAAGACACACTATCTGATGATAAGAAGACACGAGCAGAGTTAAATAAGGTATCAAAGTCTATTGATGATTTTAGAAAGACTATTAAGAAAGACTTACTAGCACCAGTTGATAAATTTGAAGACGAATGTAAAGAGTTAGTAGGAATGGTAAAAGATGTTTCAAGTAACATTGATGATACTGTGAAAGAATTTGAGCTTAAAAAGAAAGAAGAAAAGCGAGCTATTGCCAATGAAATACTAGACGAGATTAAAAGCCATTCAGAAATACCAAATGAATATTTGAATCGTATTGAGTTTAAGGAAAACTTTTGTAACCTATCAATCAGTAAGACTCAAGTACGAGAAGATATTGAACAACAGCTTTCATTGTTAGATATAGAGTACAAGTCACATCTTGAAAAGGTTGAAACAATCAAAAGCTCAGTGGCAGAATCAAACAAAAAGTTGTCAGTCAAGCTTAAAGAAGAAGATTTTGTAGAGAAGTTGAAATTTAAGGAGCTTTCTGAAATCATTGTAGATATATCTAAAAGAGCAGATGAGATATTTGAAACAGAAAACAAAGTAGAAGAAGAAAAACCAGTAGTAATTCCAGTCGTGGAAAAACCAAAGAAAGAAGAACCAATCAGAACTGTCACAATAGAAGTCACAGCAACAGACGCACAGTTAGTTGCACTAAAAGATTTCCTTAAAACAAACAGTATTAGCTATAACAAATTAAAATAACATGTCAGAACAACAAAAAGCAACATACGCAAAAGGATTATACTTTAACACTAACCCAGAAAATACACCTGATGAAGTAAAGAAGTGGAAAAAGGGAAGTATTGCAACTCATATTGATAATCATATTGAATATCTTAATAGTATTCGAGAACATGCAAACGAAAAAGGATATGTTTACCACGATTTTACTAAAAACGAAAAAGATGGAGAAGTATTCTACTCACACAAACTAAACACTTGGAAGCCAGAAGTTAAAACAGAAGTACAAACTAACAATTCTATAGCACCAACAGGAGCAGACTTAGACGATGTTTCATCAATGGACTTCTAAAACTTACTAACAATTAACTAAAAAATATATGTATACAATTCTAGGAATTATAATGATTTACACAACAATTCACTTCTTTATTATTCAAGATAAAAAAAATTGTACAGAACGCACAGCATACGAAAAGATTGTAACTGTGGTAGCTATTGTAAGTATTACAGTAACTTACCTTTCAGTAATGTTTGGATAGTATGTCATTACCAAAGAAACAACGTGGAGCTTTGCATCGAGGTTGCCAGCAATTAGCTGACATACTTATTGAAAACAATGTACCGCTCAACGTCTTTATTAAAAACATTGAGGTACGACCTACAATGCACTCAATTAAAGACACCATAAAATCTATGGCACGTTCTAAATTTGGTAAAGAAAGCACAGAACTACTAACTTCACCAGAACTAAACGAAATCTGGGATGAGCTTGCTGAATCTTTAGGTAAACTAACAGGTGAAGAGATACCGTTTCCTTGTGAAGAATTAACAGATAACTATTTACAGTCATATGAAAAATGACAAAGGGATGCACAGCTCAAGACGCACTAACTTTCTTTTAAAGGAACTAGAAAACCCATTAGCACGTAAACTAAGCAACCGTAAAAAGCTAATACAAAAATGCATTAGTAAGCTGTACCCTGAGTCACTTGAAGGAATACCAGACGAAAAACTACAACGTATTCTATCTGATGCAATATCACTTGATAGAAAGGCACGTTCAGAAACAGAAGGTGAAGAAACAGAGGAAAAGTTAATAGCAAGCCAGAAATGGCAAATAGAAAATTTATAAATATGACAGAAACAGAAAAAGCCATAAAAGCAATCGTTACAGCTGGCGAACTCATCAAAGTAGAACCAGTAGAAAAGATGCCAGAAATACTAAGAAACTTACAGTCAGTATTAGCTCGTTGGATTGTCCTTTATGGAAAAGAAGCCAACTACTACAGCGAACAAGGCTCTTTACCAAGTAAAACAGGTACACCAAGAGGGCGACCTAAGTTATCCACAGGTAAATAACAGTTTACTTGCAATATAAAAGGGGTACGCTATACTATAAGTATATGAAAACAGCACACATAGTAGTAATAATCTTATTAGTAATCGTAGCAACTTTATTCTTTAGTAGAAATGTCGCAAATGGTATCGAGTACAACCATGACATTGAGGGGAATTTAATAGAAGTAATCAATAAATAATATGAATAATATAATCAGACACGGAGAAGTGATATTAAAAACTACCACGCTCCCAAAAGAAGCAATCTTAAAAAAAGAAACAAATAAGTACATTGTAGCCCACAGTGAAAGTGGACATAATCATGTCCTTAAAGCAATAGATTTGTCAAAGTTCAAAGTCTATACATGGAACGGAGAAACATATATTGAAGTATTAGAAATGGCTACTCTCTTACATGAGAAAACAGGTAAAGATACCCACACACCACATAAGATAATTCCTAATATATACAAGGTCGTAATTAAGAAAGAGTATGACTATTTTCTAAAAGCAATTAGAAACGTCCGAGACTAATATGAAAAAAATCAATAAACTAACATCAGAGCAAGAAGCTAGGATACCAGAGTATCTTAACAAGTGGGTTGCAGTAGCTAGCCAACCACTAGATAGAGAAAAGACAGTTAAAATAACAAAGGAATTGTTTGGGGAAGATAAAACAATAATTGTTGCAGAGTCAATTCAGAATAGTATTGATGTAATAAAGTTTATATCTAAGGGTAAAAAGATTGAATATAATTCACAACTATCCTCACAACTATATTCACAACTATCCTCACAACTAGAATCACAACTAAACTCACCACTATATTCACAACTACGCTCACAACTATATTCACAACTACGCTCACAACTAGACTCACAACTAGAATCACAACTAGAATCACAACTATATTCACAACTAGAATCACAACTATCCTCACAACTAGACTCACAACTAGAATCACAACTAAACTCACCACTATATTCACAACTACGCTCACAACTAAACTCACAACTAGATTCACAACTATATTCACAACTAGATTCACAACTATCCTCACAACTATATTCACAACTATATTCACAACTACGCTCACAACTAGACTCACAACTAGAATCACAACTAAACTCACCACTATATTCACAACTACGCTCACAACTAAACTCACAACTAGATTCACAACTATATTCACAACTAGATTCACAACTACGCTCACAACTATATTCACAACTACGCTCACAACTAGACTCACAACTAGAATCACAACTAGAATCACAACTAAACTCAAATATAAAATATGCTAGATACACAACTCAATACTGGTTAACTTGGTTGGGATTTTATGACTATGCTAAAATGATAGGTGTAAAATTTGATGAAGAAAAGCTACAAAGAATGAATGAAATTGTTACAGCTATACCAACAATTATATCACTAGGGCAGATTATGATTGTAATTGAGAATCCAAAGTGTCGATGGGAAGACCAAATGCTCCACAACGACCAATTCCCAGCAATAGAATGGAAAGACAATACAGGTATTTACTTTCTTGATGGAGTAAACTTTGAAAAAGAACTATGGCAAAAAGTTATCTCAAAAGAAATGTCGCTATCAGATATAATGAAAATAGAAATAGCAGACCAACGAACAGTAGCTCTAAAATATAATCCACAAGCAATAATTAAAGAAAACGCCGTACTGGTACATAAAGACGAAAGAAACAATGAATTGTACCTTGTGGAAAATAGTGAAATAAACGAGATAACAGAATCTCCAAAGATGTGGTTTCTAAAAATGAAATGTCCAACAGGTAGAATATTTATAGAGGGAATTGAGCCAGCGTTTGCGGAAGCTAACCAGAACGCAACAGAGTGCCAAGCTGAATTATGTGGACTTACTAAGTCAGAGTATATGTCTATGAAAATGGAAAGTTAATAACTAACACCTAACACTATGACAGCACGAATATGCCCTAATTGCGGTACAGAGTTTGACACAGGAGAACAAGGTATTAACTGTAAGTGTTACTTACTAGAAAATAATCTCATAACACTATGATAGACAAAAAAACAATCATACAAGAAGCAAAGAAAGAGTTTGAAGAATATATGTCACAAGGTTATTCAGGTGGTGCAGACGGATTAAGATGTGATAATTGTGACAATAAATACTCTGGAGAAAGCGGTATCAAACAGCTATGCCCTATGTGTAAGTTTGAAACCCTCATAACAAACACCCTCACAGCAAGAGATAAAGAAGTGGAGGAGATTGTAAATAATGCAACAGTTTATACTGGTGGAGGTTCAGTGGAAAAAAAAGACAATAGAATAAATAAAGCAGAACTTTTATCAGCACTAAACAATAAGGCCTATGAGTAATGAAACATCAATGCAAAATTATATGGGTTCAGGTTGTGAATGTGGAAATTGCGAAGAATGTGCATACTATAATTCACAACAGACTATAGATTACTGGATAGATGTAAAACATGCACGACCTTTTAATTCTGGAAACGGACTTTCTATTAAGGTTATTGTATTTACAAAAAACAAGTGTATGTTTATTGATAGATATGATTATGAGCTAGGTAGGTGGTGTATAAATATATATGGAGATACTGTAACTCACTGGATACTTTTACCAAACAAACCAAGTAATGAATGTGAATGTGACCTTAAATTTTGCAAAGTATGTGAAAAAAGAAATCATAAAGAGTACGTTAATAATATAACTCAAGGTGGATATGAATAAAGACAACCAACAAGAGAATACAGTGAGAGAGAGGTTAGTAAATGAAGGTTGGGCACTTCAGTCAGCAGATGAAGTAGCTCAAATCATAGAAATAGAAACAGCACTAGCCCGCAAAGAAGGTTATCAAGAAGGAGTTAAAGACGAAAAACTTGGACGTGGATTATCAGCTAAAATGATGAAATAGTTGAAACACTACAAGCATTATTAGGTAAGCTATAAGATATATGAAAAAATATAAATTCCCAAAATTCAACGGAGAAGAATTAGACGAAATAAACAAAGTACGTTTCAGTAAGTTAATTAAAGTTGCTTTCGATTCTATTCAGTTCGATATGCAACAACTAGAACATGTACCATACAGTGATGATGATATAGAAATGTTTGCACACAATATTGCATTTAATATAATGATGTCAGAAGTTGGAGCAGATATTGATTTATCAGATATACAAGAGAAAGATGAATAACATTACATACAAGCTAGGTTAAATACCTCTAATATGGTATAATGTAAGGAGTTAACAACTAATTTAAAATAATATGGAACAAAATACAGCATTACAAACTCTAGTACAAGCAGTACAAGTAGCAACAAAACGAGGAGCATTTGAATTAGCAGAAACACCAGTTATTGCAGAAGCAGTTGCAGTATTCACAAAGAAAGAAGAAGAACCAGTAAAAGAAACAAAGAAAAAGAAATAACAATGATACTTTACCCACAATCAGAGTTTCCACTTTTAAAGGAATACTCAAAGCACTTTGACATTACACCAAGCACTATCTTTGCTTATGACCATAAGATATATAGTAACAACAGTTTACCAGAACATCTTATAGTCCACGAACAAACGCACCACAAGCAACAAGATAAGTATGGGTTAGATAACTGGGTAGAGAAATACTTAAACGACAATAAGTTTCGCCTGTTAATGGAAATAGAAGCATACCAAACACAACTTAAAAGCATAAAGGATAGAAACACTAGAGTAAAGGTAGCTATGGAGTCAGCAAAAAACCTTTCAAGCTCTCTTTATGGAAACATAATTGACTACAAAGAAGCACTCAAAGTTTTGTTAAAAACCTAACCGTGGTATAATACAAGAATGCACACTGACTACTTCATACATTACCTATTTTTAATACATTGTGCTAATGAACGCATTATAGGTAAAGAAGTAGACATCTTAGTTAGACAATTACAACGTAAAGACATTTTATAATATGAGCAAACCAGGACCGAAAACATTACTTACAAAAGAGCTTACTGCTAAAATAAGAAAACTAATACTAGATGGCATGAGCTATGTAAACATTCAAGAAACACTTGAGATTAACGCTAGTACATGGGATAATTGGTATTATGACAACTACGAGGATTTCAGAAAGTTCGTTAATGACATAGTACATGAGCGCAGAGTAAAGAAAGCAGGCTATGTAATAGAAGCTACTATGTCTAGTGAAGATGAACGACTAGCACTAGACGCTTCTAAGTTCACAGCAGAAACTCTTGGTAAAGCAGACTACTCAAAGAAAACAGAAACAGACATTACTTCAGGAGGGAAAGCTATTACTTGGAACGAACAAAAAACATACTTAGATAATGAAACTTTCAATAAAACAGACACAAGCTCTTGATTTCTTAGAAGATAAGAACACAAGGGAAGTAATATATGGTGGTGGTGCTGGAGGTGGTAAATCTTTTCTCGGTTGCTACTGGGTATTAAAGAACTGCTACAAGTATCCAGGTACTCGTTGGCTTATTGGTCGCTCTAAAGGTAAGACACTAAAAGAAACTACACTCAAGTCACTCTTTGAGGTAATGAAAGAGCAAGGACTCAAAGCTGACTTAGATTTTGCATACAACCAACAAGCAGGAGTTATCACATATTCTAACGGTAGTGAGATAATGCTTAAAGATTTATTCCTATATCCATCTGACCCTGACTTTGATGAACTTGGTTCTCTTGAGATTTCAGGTGCATTTATTGATGAGTGTAACCAGATAGTAGAAAAAGCATGGAACATTGTTAAATCTCGTATTCGTTACAAGCTAGATGAGTTTGATATACTTCCAAAAATACTTGGTACATGTAACCCTTCTCGTGGTTATGTTTACTACAACTTTTATAAACCTTTTAGAGATGGAGAGCTATCACATAAGAAAGCATTTATTGAGTCACTTGTAGATGACAACCCTTTTATCTCACGCTTTTACAAGGAAAACTTAGAAACACTTGATACAAAGAGTAAGCAACGACTTCTTTTAGGTAACTGGGAATATTTAGATACAGAAAACGCACTATTCAACTACAACAGCTTAACTGACGTATTTACTAACTCAATAGAAAAGAACAATGAGAAGTATTTAATAGTTGATGTTGGTGGTAGTGAGGATGGTGGTGATGCTACAGTTTTTTCTTATTGGGAAGACTTAGAAGAAGTATGGCGTGACAGGTTTGTTGGACTTACAACAGAGCATATAGTAAACAAGATACGAGAGTTCGCACTTAAACATCAGATACCTTACTCACATATTGCAGTAGATGCTATTGGAATTGGTGAAGGTGTTTCAACCTCAAGCCTACTCAATGGTATTATTCCATTCAAATCTTCTTACGGTGCTATAAAAACAGAGCAGTCGATTGTAACGCTCCCTAATGTTCATTACAGGAATGACGCACCATTTGTCACAGACTTTGCTAACTTACGCTCACAGTGCTTATTTACGCTCTCAGGGCTTGTTAAGAACCATAAGATAGCAAGTAAAGTTACAGGTTCAGCTAAAGAAGCTATCCTCGATGAATTACCTATGTATCAAGACATTACAAAAGACGGAGCTAAACGAATGGCAACAGGTAAAGATGACGTAAAACAATTACTTGGACATTCACCAGATGACTCTGATACTTGGATTATGAGAATGTATTTTGTTATTTCAAGCAAACTACTACCTGAACAATCAGAAGAAAGAGCCAAAGTAATCAGTCAACAAATGGAACGATTTGAAAGAAACTACAAAAACTCTGCTAATTCAAGTAATAGATAGAGTAAGATATGGTATAATACTACTATAAATAATTAACATTCAACATTATGTCAGAAGGAGCATTATATTTAAACGGAACAACATCACAGCAAGTATCAGCAATACCAGGTAAAGTCTACGGTATTCTAGTAAACTCACACTCAAGTGGGACTATTAAACTATGGGACTCACTAACAGCAACAGGAGATGTAATTATGAATACTTACACACTATCATCAGGCTCACAGGTTATTCTATTTCCTGAACCTATTGTATTTAATACAGGACTATTCATCACTAAAGGAGGAACGATTGACTACACAGTAATTTCTAACTAACTATGATAGAGAAATCAGTATCAGAAATTGTACTCAAGCTAGAGCAAGACTATATTTCAGGTGTTGGTACTTTGATGTCGGAACATGTACGATATGACCTGTACACAGATATAAATACTATCTATGCTTACCTAAACTCAAAGCACATTACAGGAGATAAGGACAGCCTAGGGCGAGATAAGCCTTTTGCTAACATTGTACTTGCAGCACGAAACATTTGGTTTAGAGCTACAGACATTGACCGTAAAGATATAAACCTAACAGCAACTAAAGCAGAAGACATTGTTGCTGTCTTCCTACTTAATGTATTTCTACAAAACTGGATGAAGAAGAAAAAGTTTGGTAAGTTCTTAAACCTTTGGGGAATAGAGCTTGCAGGGTTCAACTCAGCAGTAGTAAAGATAATTGAAAAGGATGACGAATTAGATATTGCAGTTACACCGTGGTCACGACTTATTGTTGACCAAGTTAACTTTGCAGACAATCCTAAGATTGAAATACTAGAGCTTACAGAAGCTCAAATGTTTGACCGATATGACAAAGAAAAGGTAGAAGCTCTTATTGATGCAGAAACTACACGTCAACTACTTGATAAACGTCAAAAGGATAATAAAAGCGATTACTACAAACTCTATGAAATACATGGAGTATTTCAACTTAGCAAACTTACTAAAAAAGAAAGTGATGCAGAAACATTCGTACAACAAATGCACGTTCTATCTTTTGTTTCTAATGGAAAAGGCAGGTCTAAGAAAGATGTTGAATACTCTCTATACTCAGGGCGTGAAGAATACGACCCCTACATGCTTACATCATTACTTCCAAGCACAGACGGTTCTATCTCACTAGATGGTTCAGTTAAGAATCTATTTGAGGCACAATGGATGATGAACCACTCAGTTAAAAGTATTAAAGACCAGTTGGACTTAGCTTCAAAGCTTATCTTCCAAACATCAGATGGAAACTTTATAGGACAAAATGCTCTATTTGCTATTGAATCAGGTGATATTCTTATCCACCAACAAAACCAACCACTAACTCAACTAAACAACAACTCACACGATATAACATCACTACAAAACTTTGGACAACAATGGAAAGCACTCGGAAGTGAAATAGTAGGTGTTAGTGAAGCTATGCTTGGTGCACAACCTAAATCTGGTACAGCATGGCGACAAACAGAAGCTCTACTACAAGAAAACTATTCTCTATTTGAGATAATGACTGAAACTAAAGGACTATACCTAGAAGACATGTTGCGAGATAGGATTATTCCATTCTTAATCAAGAAAGGTAGTAACTCAAACCAAGTATCAGCAACACTAAACTCATTTGATATTAAGAAAATTGATAACAAGTACCTACCATTTGAAGCACGAAAACGAATGGCAAAGAAAGTTATTGATGAAATTATAGAAACAGGTGAAATACCTCAAGACTTACAGGAACGAGAAGATGCAGAACGTGAAGGAGTACAAGAAGAACTTACAGACATGGGTACAAAGCGTTTCTTTACACCAGATGAAGTAGGTGAACTTACATGGAAAGAATTATTCAA
>Ga0222671_1000463_pt1 | contig 12540 bp, 13 predicted proteins | sample AntAcemetagen797_FD_179849 | JGI IMG/M metagenome (GOLD analysis project Ga0222671, IMG submission 179849) | Saline water microbial communities from Ace Lake, Antarctica - #797 | ecosystem: Environmental > Aquatic > Non-marine Saline and Alkaline > Saline | place: Antarctica: Ace Lake... | reverse complement strand
GTCCGCTGAACGCAGATCATGTGTCCGCGCATAGAAAGGGTGTTCGGACAGTCTTTTAGCTCCTGTGGGGATAGGTGAGCTGCTGACGCGGTAGATGGGAATACGATGAGGGCTAGAACTATTATTATATTCTTCATACTGTAAGTTGGGAAAGGATTAGCCTGTCTGCGAGTATAGCAGGAGTCCAAACGATAATGATAGGTAGGGCTCCACCTCCCGCTGCACTGTGTGTTACAACTAGCTTAGGATCTGTAGAAGTCCCCCCTGCATCTGCGGAGTGGAACACGGAGTGTGACCCCGTATCTGAAGGAAGGTTTTTAGCGAAAGGGTTATCTTCCATGTCATGACCAGAACGAACACCGAACTTCGATACACCTGCTGATATATTGGCAATCCCGTTTGCATCCAATACGAAGTCATTATATCCACTTGTACTAACATTTGTATGGTCGATGGCTGTAGAGAATTGCGTAGGGTCATCGACTGCATCCCCTACATTGTTATAATCCGCAGTAACTATTGCTGTGTTTGAGGCAGGGCTAGAATCAACGATGTTAACGTATGCCTGTGCAGAATTGATATCGTCTGTTCCCCCCGACCCATAAAGACCAAGGGTAGCATCAGAAATGGCATCCTCACCTAGGTCTGTACAATCAAATAGAAAAATAGACCTATAAATAGACCACAGACCATTACCATGACTAATGACACCCGCAGTAAACGTAGCACCGTTATCATTTGAATCAAAGGATGATGCTGCATCATGTGAAGTATCCCAATTGGTGCTATCAGCCTTACGCATAACTCCATCAACAGTAGTTGACTCAACGCTTGGATCTGGATAGAAAGTAGACTCGTCGTCAGAGAATACAGGGTATACAGCGTTATCAAACGAAGAACACTCTATGACTTTGTGACCATTAAACATTGCAGGTTTCCACTTCCCCTCAATGATTACCTCCTCCCTCTTATCCCCAGAGTCCCAGATGTACGCTTGAGGTGTTGTGATAGTTCGTTGCCCTGCTGCAAAGTTGAATCCGTCTAGTGGCTCGTCTGTAGTGCGCACTAGCTGACCTCTTTTTGTTCGTGCAACAAGTCCTGCGTCTGGCTTGTGCCTTATATCAACATTGAATGAAGTCTCTGTGTCACAGATAGTAGGGAGTGAGTCCCATCTTAGGAGGTTACGCATTACATCTGTGTCCATTTCTATTACCAGTGAGTCTACGTTCGGGATAGCCCCTACATACTCCATTCCGTAGTCAGTAGGTGTACCGAGTACATTACTTGCGCCAGGGAACGTGTAGGTCTTAGAGATAGGATCTTCTGTGAACTCAAGGTTCTTTCCTTTGTGACGATCTGTGAACTTAAACGTACCATTCGCACGTTCAGGCATCTCTGCATGGAATGCACCTTTCAACATCTCATACTTTCTTCCGTTCTTCACAGGAGTAAGGTCAGTATTCTTCCAACCGTTCTCATAATAGTTAACATATTTACCGTAGATTTCTGAAGTAAACGTACCATCTTGGTTATCTTTCCTATTAGAGTTGTACCCATGTGCTGAAAACACTGGCTCTGCAAAAGCAAGAGGTATAACAAAGTAACCTGCCGTGATTCCGACAACTGTGAGAGCCGACAGTAGCCTTTTAGGAGTGCTCATACTATTGAGGTATGAGATCAAGAATCAATGATGTTCCCTTCGTAGGGGTTGTGTGTACTGTTGCGATGTTCACAAGGAGTCTGTCATTCTGTGTGAACGTAGCTGCTCCGATAACGTAACTGGCAGCAGCCGTATCTGATGTTGTTTCTCCTGTATCCAACTGGATAAGTGTAGAGAATACATCAGCACTATCTGTGAGGTTTCGTAGTTGTACTGTCATTGTTCCTGTCGTACCTGCGTATGCTGACTCTAGGAAAGCCCCAGAGAGAGTGTAGCTTCCTTGTAGTCCTTGCCCTCTCATAGAGAGCATCGCACCAGAACCAACAGCACATGCTGTCTTACCATCACATAGAGGGATTATGATTGTTTTTGCGATACGCGGTTCTCCAACAACTGCTAGTGATGAGTTAAGAGTTACTGCTCCTTCTACTGCAAGAGTGCCTGTCATGGTGTCTCCTTGGTTGAGAACGTAGCGTTCGTCTTGAGACGATTGGCTAGGTGCTGCGATAAGAGTAGCTCCTCCTGAAATAATGGAACCAGACACGGAAAGATTCCCGCTTACGTCTAGATATCCGATCTGTTGCCTGTTTACATCTAGTCCATCTCCACTACCTGTAGCCCAGACCGTGTGCTTTGCTTCGTTCGCGGGCTGACTAATATCTCTGACCTGCGTAAGGTATCCAGATACACCAAGAAAGAGCATCGTTCCGATACCGGCACTACCGATGACTTTTTGTAACGCATTAGAACGCCTAGAAGAGTAGCCCATAGGTTAGGTGCGGGAAGATAGATACGCTTTTGTGATGTCGCCAGTGTCTCCGGCTGCTACACCTGCTGTTGTTTGCTCTGTATATCCGAATCGGATTTTACGTCCGCTTGTTTCAAATCCTACCGTTGCATTTCTCTTTGTAGCAAGAGTAGAAGAAGCCGGGCGTCGGTATGTAACAATATCCGGTTCGAAGTTTGCGTCTCCATCTACATCAGTATCCAATGCCATTGGATGCCATGTTGAAGAAGCTTCCTCTATGTCCATACTATCATCACTGATGTAAGCAATGATCTCTAGGTTTAGAGTTGTATCATTAGTTGTGTCTGGATCATAGACAGTGCGCAAATCATGCTTTGCAAACTCATCGATGTCGATCTGATTACAGAACTGTTCTGTATCAGAAACAGCGAGGTTAGCGACATTATTAGTACCAAAAGTCAGTTGTGTTCGTTTCATAAATCTATAGTACTACGAATGGGTATTTATTTCAATATCCAGTCGTATATAAGGACGGAAATAGGGACTTTAGATTGACCAATAATCCTTATTACTTCCTAACAGACTTATCTAGTGGGCGAATCCTAAAGAACAACTTCGTAAACCAACGCGGTTCGATGTTCTCTATAGTGGCCATAACACGTAATGCAACATCCTCGTCGGTGATAGCGTAGTCGTTGATCTGCTGTTCCACTGCCGCGCTTATCTGCGGTAGTAGGTCAGTCATAATCTCGCCAACTATTTCAGCTTTTTGCTCCGGTTCTAGGTGTCGTCTTTTAACCATATGAGTTGTACCTTACAAAAAATCTTTTGCTTTGTAAAATCTCGTCTGTTACGATGACGTCCATGAAGTCCATTAAGAATATAGTTTTAGTCACACAAGACGGAACTCCACAGCATGATATCTCCCCCGATGTTCTTACACCGGATGAGTTAGCAATATTCAATGAGAAAGGACACCTCGCTCTTCCACAAGGGTCTGGTCCTTTAATGGATATGCTCTACCTTCTAAAGAGAATGGTAGACCTACAGGCTTTCGATACGCGCACAGAACAGAAGAGAGCAGACGAGATTTGTGCAAAGCTAGAATCTGACGATGGCCTCATTCTTATAGAAGAAGCTGACCTGAATATCCTTGTTGCTATAGCAGAGAAGTTCACACCATACCTTAAAGGTAGTGGTTACAACTCTTTCTATCAGTCACTAGAGGATGTAGAAGATGTAGAGGTTACTATTAAAGATTCCACCCCTGAATAACATGCCAACTGATACAGAATTTGCAGACCGGGAAGAAGGATCAATTAAAATGATAAGCCTAGAAAAAGGTTTCGGATTTATCCGCAGACCAGGAAAGACAGACTTGTTCTTCCACATAACAGAGTGTGGAGACGGAGATGAAGATTACAAGTCGGTCTTCGAATCCCTCGAAAGAGGAGTTCAAGTTAGCTTTGGTACCGGAGACGGTAACAAAGGTTTAGAAGCTCGCAACGTAATATGTCTAAGTTAGCTGAACCAAACTCATCGTTCGTACTCATTAAACCTAGTGAGGCTACGACAGAAACTTCAGGAGGATTGTATATCCCCGAGGCCAACAGAACTATGGTGACTGCACCTGGTGCAGGTATTGTTGTTGCAGCAGGAGAAGAAGCAAAGGACTGGATGGGAAGGGATGTGTACTTCGATAAGTACAAAGGAGTAGAGGTTGAACGTGATAACATCAAATATATTTCTATTGACCAGTCTGATCTTCACGGTCATTTCCCCTCCGCTTAATGCACAAACACGCTTCTGGCCTAGCCGCACAAGAGAAAGTACTCGAAGGCGTACGCCTTCAGAAGGACTTTGTTAGTTCTACCATGGGTCCAAACGGACAGGTAGTGATTATTGCTGAAGGGCAATACAACCGTCCCATCCCTTCAAAGGATGGTGTGACAGTATCGAAGCATATAAAGCCAAAGGATCCAGAGGTAAAGCTAGGGTCTGATATCATCTTCGAAGCTGCGAACAATACGAACAACGTAGCAGGAGACGCTACTACTTGCGCTACACTACTCGCTGCGGAGATTGTAGAACGTGGCTTCAAGTTCCGTACCGGTGGATGGAACGTGAACCATATTAGTAACGGTATAAAGATGGCAGCAGAGCGCGTGGATAAGGAGCTTAAAAAGATGTCCATTGGTATAGAGAAGAAGGAGGAGATCCAAGACGTTGCTACTATCTCTTCACAGAACCCACAGATCGGAGAGCTCATCGCTAATGTTCTTATAGAGATTGGACCAGATAGTACTATCACAGTCGATGTATCCCAGGGTGAACCAGGTATGTCATTCGATGTAGTGAAGGGTATGCAGGTAGGGAATGGTTTCCTTACAGACCTATTCATCACAGAGACAGTCATTAAGCAGTACAAGAAGGATGAGATCGCAGTGATCGTTACAACGGATCCTATCATGCGTAAAGAACAACTCGTACCAATGATCGACTTTGCTGCTCGCGGTGGTATGAAGAACATTCTGATCGTCGGACCACACATAGAGAGTAACGGAATGGGTAGCCCACTCCACTTCCTATTAGAGAATAAGATAAAGGGGAACATCGTTCCTCTGTTCGTCCGTGTACCAAACCACGGTACAAAGCAGATAGATCTTCTAAAAGATATTGCTGCCTACACTGGTGCGCGTCTTTTCTCTACAGAGCTTGGCGGAGGTCTCACGGAAGGTATCTCTTCTATGGTGAAGTCACCGGATGGACAGGAGATGATGCACCCAGACCTAAACGTTAATGACTTTGGTACTGCGGAGCGTGTGATCTCTAACGCAGATAACACTACGATCGTAGGAGGAGGAGCCAATAAGGAAAAACTTGCAGAGCATGTAGAGGTTGTCCGCAACGATGCGGCTAACGCTAACAAGGGATACGACGAAGAGTTCCACAGACATCGTGTAGGAAGTTTCACGAACGGTGTTGGTGTGATAAAGGTCGGGTCTGCTACAGAGTTCGAATCTGAAGAGCTACGTCTACGTGTAGACGATGCACTCGCATCCGTGCGCAGTGCCATACAGGGCGGAGTTCTACCAGGTGGAGGAGTAGCACTACTCCGATGCGTAGGCTCACTGGACGATATGGACTTCTCCAACGATGGAGAGGAACAGGGTATTAAAATCGTTCAGGAGGCTATCCAGACACCTGCTTGGAAGATTGCTTCTAACGCAGGAGAGAAGGGGGATGCTATCGTACAGAAGATCCTCGACAGCAAAGACCAGAACTACGGATACGACTCTGCTAAAAAGAGGTGGGGTGACATGGTGAAGTTTGGTATCATAGATCCAACCCTTGCAATTACCTCCGCACTCTCCCAGGCCGCGTCTGTCTCTGCTCCATTTCTTAAAATGTATGGGACTATCACTCCACTGCCTAGCGATAGCTAGTTTGTGTACGATGATGGTTGCATACCCGTGTTGGTGAAAACAGATTCACCCGCGCCCTGACGTAACAATATGATCGTCATAAGAATGACAATCATTATTGTTATACGTGCAGGAGCAGTATGGTCGTTCAGAAAGTTGTGGGGGAACCTATTTCTTTACTATTCCCTTTGTTGCTGCGAAGAGACCTGTGGATGTTCCACCAAGGATCACTCCTTGCCAAACAGCAGGGACGATGGTAGCCGCAGAAAAACCTGCTCCTGTTTGTGCAATCTGAAGTACCATAATAGATACTCCGAGAACAACAGAGATAAGAGGTAGCAAGCTATCACGTAGCTCTGTTGGCACATACCTTGCGATATAACCAGTCAGACCAATAATAACACCACCGTATTGAATAGCATTTTCCATATATAAGTGAGGAATAAATTAAGCGTTCTTCGGTATTATACCACGGTGCTTCATTCTTGTTAGAGCGTTATTCAATGCTCCTGGCCTTTCGGCAATCTGGAATACAGGAGGTATAATGTTCGGATATCCGGACTCTATCATCGACATTACCCCATTCTCTAGCCCCTGGTTGTACTCGAAGTGACCTCCATCGTTTATAGGATATGGTTGAGAGATGCCAATGTCTGCTGCAATCATTGCTATCTGATCGAGTGCTTCGCGCGCGTACCATGTCTTATAGTAAATAGGACCGATACGTTTTAGAGGTGCGATATCTATCGCCAAGTTCCATGTATGCATACTATAGTTTCCACGTACCCATGTGACTATACGTCCGATAGTACCTGTAGCTAACCAAGGTCTACCTTGTCCATATAAGACCTCCTGCTCTGCTGTAGAGCGCGATGCAGACGTTATCCGAATGTAGATACCGGCCATTGCTAGACGATACAAAAGCTCCCGGAAGACAGGTTGGACTGGTCCGTAGAGGGATCCAATGGCTTCGAAATTTTCTTCAGTGTACTTTGACAGGCTTACTTTCTTCATAGAATAATTCTACATCAACAGGGGTGCTATTGCCAAATGTTACCCCCACGCTGTCGTAGAGTACTTTATCTAGCTTGCTTTCGATTCTCGTTATCCATGCTTCGAATGTACTATGTTCAGATTGGATGATGGCAATATCTTTTTCGTTTAGTTGTGAGTTTGATTCTACTAAATCTAATCTGTGTGCAAAGCTTCCCAGCGCAAACCCTCCACCTGTAATGAGTAACGTCCACATGACTCCTATAGACACAAGAAGTGTTCCTCTTGGGACGCGCTCTAAGTTTTGGGTAGGAGTATTCATATAGAAGGTTAAGCGATAAGACCAAGTTCTTGTAGTCTGTCGATGAGTGCATTCACAGCTACTCTAGCTTCAGCATCTACGGTTGCACCTCCGGTAGCATCTCCTACAGTTGCAGGTTGGTTCACTGGTGTTACTCCATAGAACCCTAGTAGTTGGCTTGTCGCTGTTCCGATCTTTGTACCTGTAGAAGGATTCAACACAATGTTGTCTCCGCCTCCAAGGGTTATGTTTCCTGTCATTGTACCACCAGATAGAGGTAAGTAGGAACCAGAAATTTCTTGTAGAGATTGGTTAACCATGGTCTGCAAAGTTCCTGCATCCAAGTCTGTAGCCAACTCACTACGTTGCATACTCCGTGGCTTACGGGATCCTACGTGCCGTAGTCGAGTGTCTCGACCTTTTTGTGTGACGCCGACCATTACTTTACAAAGCGGGGAGGGGGTGCGCCACGTCCTAGAATACGGAGAACGGCTTCGTCTGTTATTTTCTTTCCAAGTTTTGCTTCGTCTATAATACTATCCTTTACAGCTTCAGATGCCATGAACTTACTAGAGATCCTGGTGATCTTTGTCTTTGTGCTATCCATAATCTTGATACGATCCTCTCTACCAAGGTTCTTGTATGCGGCCGTCTGTACAGTACTAAGCATTACATTGTGCCATACAGTACCAATCATCCGGGAGTAGAGTTCGTACTGATCCCTGTTCAACTGAATGTTCTCCCCTGCTAAACCTACGCGTGTACCAGGTAGTGAGATCATGTGATCCAAGTTGATAAGTTCTAGGGATACCGGATCGTCTATGACGGCATCCTGTATCTGAATAGGGTTGAAGAAGTACATCAGCCCTTTATTAGCCCGCGTAACGTCGTTACCGTAGACAGATACCATAGGGGTCACTTTCTTAGAAAGGCCAGGGATACGGGATCGTATACCTTCTGTGAGTGACATACGCTTGGATTCTTTGATACCCGGATCCAATGCACGTGCTGTATGTGGAACAATAGATGGGAACAAGTTAGATGCAACGATATCGTTGAACGCATTTTGTCGCCTCCAATCCTCCTTCGATACAAGGTCCATAAGATTCCCAATACCAGAGAGGTATGTCTTATCCTGCATCTGCATAGCAGAGATATACCATGCATGGTTTATCATCTGTGGGAATGAAGGGTCATCCTCTGGGAGGTTGAACGCATCAGCCCAGAAACCTAGCACGATAGCTAGTGGCTCTGCTCTTTTATACTGGATCCAATTCTTTCCAATCTTCACAGCATACGGAAGCTTCTTCTCTACATCGTAGAACTTTGTACGCTCCTTCTTATCATCTGGTGGTGCACCAGTGATAAGCCCCTGTCCTATAAGGGAATACACTGTCGCCATCATTCCAAGTCCTATGACAGCTTCACCGGAACGTCGGATCTTGTCAGAGTTAGAGGCTGAAGAGTCTGTAAGATGGCTGTACAAACCTATTCCTCCGAAGTCCCATGCACCTTGCTTGAAGATATTTACAGGAGTTTTTAGGAATGGAAGCTGTGTACGGAGAGCAGTGGCTAACACTTTCTCCCCTGTCTTTTCAAAGTTATCCGGGCTTCGCGCTTCGTTTACCATACGAGTGAAGCGACCCATATCCTCTTGGAATGTCATTTTTTTAGCTTCAGCTACAGCTATCTCTTGAATCTTCTCCCTGATAACAAACTCTTTCGTAGTCAGTTTATCACCGTGGATGAGTCTGGTTGCGAGGTCTTTATTCTTACCAGACTTTAACCATGCATTACGATAGAGCGCGCGGTCATACGCAACACCTTTGAAAAACTCATCACCTGCTGTGAGAAGTTTGAATGGTAGACGAAGAGCTCTTCCTTTTAATCCTTTAATAGAATCCGCCTTACCTCCTGTTTCAAGGTACTTGGACTGTGCCTCTGCATATCCTGCTTCAGTAAATACCTTGGCAGCATTGCGAGCACCTCGTGACATACCTACGCGTGCACCCATAATATCCATAGCGAATAGTGTTGTATCACCAGTAATAGCTGCTTCGAACCCTGTTACTCCAAGGTCCATTACCTGTCGTAATGCGTTACCTCCGAGGTTAACTGCCTGTGTAGTAGGATTCCAAAGTTTAACCGCAACAGTCCACTCTGCGAACTTGTCGAACTTATCAGATCTATCTAGGTCATTTATCAAATCCATATATTCTTTCGAATTTTCAATATCGATCTCCCCAATCTGCTCTACGACAGCCTGTTGCTGATCCGATGGAAGTGCCTTAATACGGTTGTAAATAGACCGAAGACGTAGGCTGACAGAATCTATGTCTGCCTTACGTGCTTGCAATGCACGACCTGTCTCCGTACCAACAGCGAAGTCGGTCATCTCGAGTTGGATACGCTTGATGTTATGTTCATAGGTAGCCAATGCGAGGAGTTGCTTATCGTCAAGGTTCTTACCACTGTGCTCACTGTCTAATGCTTTAGTAACAGCACTGCGTTCTCTATCAGAGAACCCTTCTTTACCTTCAGCGAATTGCCTACCAAGGTCTTTGAAGTGTTCAGTAGTCTCCTGAAGCCCCTTGATGTGTTGCTTCAGAGCGATAGCTTGTTCACCAGTGAAGACTAGTGGCTCTTGAGGGTTTCGTAGTTTACTCTCTACGAGCTGTAGTGTTTGAGCTGTAGCCCGCTGTTCTGCAATCGTAACGATTCCACGTCCTCTAGTAATAATCTCATCAATAGACTCTGGCTTTAGTAGATCGTCAGCGCGCTGCTGTCGAATAGCAACATCGTCAATCTTCTCGTTTTGTATCTTCACACGCTCACGTACCTCCGCTCTCCTATCACGGAACTCGGAAGGTAGAGTCTTTATCTCTGGCTGCTTCGTAGTCTGTCGGCCCTTCTTTGCAGACTTACCGATAGCAGTCTGGTTATTACTAACCTCCTTCACCGCTTCGCGTGGATCCACACCCTTATCGACAAGCTTCTGCGTATCTGCTGCGTCCTGCTTACCTTGTGGGCTGAACTCACTTAATGGTACGTCATCAATATTCTCTCCTTCGCCTGGTACTATCGATTCATCACCCTTTACCCCGGGAAGTCGTGCCTCTGCTTCAGGTCCTCTTTTACCGAGACGTGCCTGTGTTTCTATCTCTGGTACTGGCTGACCTGGGAGTCTCTGCTCTGGTGCTTTTGGAATCTCGATACCTTCACGTCCTTTAGAGTCTTGCTTTAGTTGTAGTTCACCACGACGTTTCTGAAGTTCGCCATACCTTTTATCTTGGATAAGCCCCTCGTCATGTAGAGCATCGAGAACTATGCCATAGTTTTCTAGTATAGCTTCAGGAGTAGTAGCCTCTGCGAACTGTTGTGCCTTTGTTGGTTGTGGTCCGTCAGCGATATCTACTGCACCAAGGATAGGTGCGAGAATTGCACCAATACCTGCTGCTTGGTATGCACCCTCATCCCAATCCCCTTTCTCTAGGGTGACGTTGGATGTTACCTGCTGTAAGAACTCCTGTAGTCCTTCAGATGCCATGTTATTCAGCGCGCGTTTGACGAGCTTCTTCTGATCTCCGAATAGGGAGAACCTGTTTGTGACACCCACGAGAACTGCATTAGCTGCGAATGTCTTCCATCCTGCCATCTTCGCTTCGCTCTCTGTCATACCGTTTCTCTGACCCTCTTCGAAAACTCCTCCCGCTTCTGCGGAGGCTTCCAAGAAAGCAGATGCGGATGCTCCGAACCAACGAGCTGCTGTGGGATGTGCTGCTTTCATCAGGGCGTTTGAGCCTTTCATAACAGCTCCTCCTGGAATGAAGAACGCTAATGCTGAACCTGCACCCTCTGCCAGGGTATCAACGAACGTCGGATCTTCTACTTGGAGATTGTCCCGCCATTCCTGTAGGTGAGAACGTGCACCGGCTATCTCATCTTTAGCAGGCCCCTTGTTGAATCCGATCATCTCTGCAAAAGACAATGCACTATCAGTTGTACCGATCAACCCGCGCGTTAACCCTTTAACATTACGCGTTATAGTTGAATCGAAAGCATCAGTGAACGCAGCCCCTACTCTGTCGAAGAGTCCACGCTTTTCTTTTGGAGTGTTGAATTGTGGCTTCACGCGCTGTGAAGCGGTGATCTCACTCTCTAACTGACGCTGTGTATCGTCTGTCGGTCGGCCTAGAGGAAGTGACTTTGTGAATGGATCCTTTGCTGTGGACTGTAGTTGGTGGTTGGTGATCTGACGTTGGAACCGACTCTCTGATTCCATACTCATCAACTCCTCTGCTACATCATTCTTAATAATCCCTCCAGCTAGACGTGGCGGAGGTGGCGCCGTATTCGGCACCGAGGATGCGCCGTTGAAAGCGAAGCGTGGGTCTACCATAATTACTGCTGTTGAGATGCGGCGAAGTCTTGCATTCCCTTTAGGATTACCTCATCTAACCCGGAAGATACTGGATCCGGGAATGGGTTATTGGAACCGTCAGGTGCTAGGTACTCTGTCTCTACACGAGACATTCCTTGTACAGAATCCTCTACACCAACTTGTTTGATTGGCTTACCTGCATCCAACCATTCTCTGTATCGAGAGTTGTAAGATTCGCGCTTGCTTGCACCTGCGGAATCGGATATATCTAACTTACCACCATTCTTCTCTGCTCGTAGGAAGAGGGAAATTTCGCTATGACTGAATGCAGAACCCATTGAACCGATGTACGGGTTATCCTTTCCTGCCTTACCTGCCTTAGCAGCTCTCTCCTGCATAGCAGTAGCAAACTCTAGCATGTCTTGTAGAGATGCTTCACCAGACTGTACGCGCGCCATAGTTTCTGTCAGGAGGAACTTGTCAGTCTCGAACTCTTTGTTGATGATGTTCGCTTTAGACTTCAACTCATCCACCTTCCTCTTCCCTCGGCTCTCTGCTTTCTGCTCTAGTTCCTCCTTCCTTCTCTGGATACCGCTGATCTGGCTGTCGAACATAGCCTGTATCTTCCCTGCCATACGAACCTTCATCCGGTAGTCAGTGATAGATGTATCTGCGAGCATGTCTGGTAGAACTCTAGTGCGCGAAGCCATGAGGTTATCCATCTCCTTCTGCATCTTATCCAGTGGAAGCTTACCTACCTCTGCGTCGATGTAGTCTTGGTCTATGATGTCCAGTGCCTTTGCAGCCTTTCGTCCTGTGCGTTCTACAGCATCGAAACGTCGGCCTATATCTGGACTACTAGAACCTGCACTGCGAATACCTTGTGACTGGTTCAGGAAGTCCTGTGGACCAGAAGGTGCCGTGAGGTTTACGCCAGAGAATGCATCGTCGTTTGCACGAGATGATGCTGCGCTTTCACCTGTGGCGTCTGCGTTCTTTATTGCGGCCGATGCTAGTGAGTCTGTAGGCATA
>Ga0222671_1000461_pt1 | contig 12550 bp, 19 predicted proteins | sample AntAcemetagen797_FD_179849 | JGI IMG/M metagenome (GOLD analysis project Ga0222671, IMG submission 179849) | Saline water microbial communities from Ace Lake, Antarctica - #797 | ecosystem: Environmental > Aquatic > Non-marine Saline and Alkaline > Saline | place: Antarctica: Ace Lake... | reverse complement strand
CCAACTCCTTTGGGTCGATTGCGATGGGTGCGCGGGAGCGCTCGGAGGTGCGCGAACGCGCCCCCCGCTATCGGTGGCTGGAGTGGTGGCTGGGTAAGTTTTAGGGAGCAGTCAGAACGACTGCGAAGGTAGCTCCGGCGTGGCGATACTCCTGGTCGCCCACGGGCTCCAGGTACTCGACATCCCCCACATGTGTGAGGTCGGCGAGTTTCTTGCCGGTTACCGTGATCGTGCCGCCGTCGAGTGCCGTGTCTATGGCACCAGCGATAGCGTCTACGATGTTGGAGCCTGTGCTGCGGTCAACGGCTTTGACTAGCCAGACCTCGCGGTTGAAGGCGTTGGGTGTCGAGAAGGCGCGGGTCTTGGTCCCGGCCATCTTGTTGAAAATCACCAGCGGGTAGGTCGCATCAGGCGGTGCCTGATCGTGGTAGATCCGGGTGCTGACCGCGTTGGTTACGCCGGACACCGTGCCGAGCTTTGTGTAGAGGGCTTGTCGGACGGCGAGGCTCACGATGCCATCTCCTCGATCTTGTCGTTCAAGGCGTCGATGGTTTCCTGCCGGTGTTCTTCCAGCGCCGGAATCATGAAGGGGTGTGCCGCGGCGTTACGACTGCCGCCCGACTTCTCCGAGCCGTACTCGACCATGTGGCCATATGGCCTGCCCTCTTCGTCCTTCGCACCGGCACCAACCCTGAACCCGCGCTTACCGGCCCGCCCGTATACGTAGACCTTCACGGACTTTTCGAGGTCGCCGCTGATACTGCGGATCTTCGACTTAGCCGTCTTCTCCATCTTTTCGGCCTGCTCACGCATGACCTCGTTCAGCTCGTCGTCAATACCGGAGGCGATGTTGTCCAGTTCGGACTTCAGCGCCACGGTCATCAGGACAGCGCCGCCGCTCCTGAGCAAGGTGCTGGGAGTGAGTGCCATCAAGTCACCTCTTTCGCGTCCACCCGCAGGCTCACCGACCAGGAGCGCGGCTCGGCCACGGCCTTTACCGAGAATGTCCGACCGCTCAGCTCAATTACATCGTTCGCGTCTATGGCGGTGTCATAAGGAAAGGTGAACAATGCGTCAACGTCCGGGTCTAGTCGGTTGCCCCTAACGACCTCGCCGACTCCCGCCACGCCAGCACCGGGCGTTACACGACAGTCAACAGTTCCAGACGCCGTGTAGGTCGTGGTGCCGCCACCGCCGCCGTCAGATACCCATGTTGGGGTCTTGATGATCGCCGAGTCAGGCAGTGAAGCGTCGAGTGTTGACCGCATGGCGGTCAGTTCAGAAGCGGTCAGCACTCTTGGTCGCCTTCGGCTTCTCTACGGCCTTCGGCTCGTTGACCACGGCGAGGCCACCGATGGCGATCAGGAATGCCTCGCGGTCGGCGGGGATGTTGCCCTCGAAGGTTTCTCCGGGCTGGTTGTCGAGGATCGGCTGGGTGCCAACTACTTTGTAGGTTTTCATCTTGACTCCATCCATTCGAGGGTTAGCGGGACGCCTTCTTCAAGCTTCATCTTCGGATCGTGGCCGAGGTACTTCCGGGCCTTCGTGTTGTCTGGCCGCTTACTCTGGACGTTATGTACGTCCTCGGGCAAGTAGCTCACGAGGTCTGAGCTTGCGCCTGTCTCGTGGAGGATCAGGTCGGACAGCTCGCGGACTGAACGGAAGTCTTCGCCCCCGATGTTGTAGACCTCGCCTGCGCGTCCCTGCTCCAGCACATTGGCGAGCGTGGGGATGAAGTCATCGACATACATGAACGTGCGCCAGTAGCCCTCGTAGACGGTCCAGGGGATGCCGTTGAGCGCCCGGTGGCAGAACAGGGCGATGACCGAGCGGTACGGGTGGTAAGTCTCGCCGGGTCCGTAGGCGTTGAAGAACCGGAGCCTCACCGCTTCGACATCGTGGCGGGCGGTGTAGTTGAGGATCTGCTGCTCGTTGGCCCACTTGCTCAAGGCATATTCGTTGGGCTGCCTGAGCGGGATCTTCTCGGAGAGGTCTTCGGTCAGGAACTCCTCGTCGCACTCGCCGTAGATTTCGGAGGTGCTGGCGAAGATCAGCTTGGCACCGTGGCGTTCGCAAAGTTCAAGGACGTTGTGGGTGCCGATCAGGTTGGTCCGCCAGACCTGCTCATAGTGTCGGTCGCCGTTGTGGCGTCCGAACTCTGCGGCCAAATGAAACACAGCGGTCGGCTGATACTCGGCGAAGACGCGCTCTAGCTGCCGGAAGTCGGCTACGTCGCAGCGCATGTAGGTGTCCTGCTCCTGCGCGGTGTGGGCCAGGTCGCAGCCGTAGACGGCGTGACCGCGTTCGGCAAGCTCGAAGGTAAGTGGTCGGCCAATCGTTCCGAGTGAGCCGGTGATGAGAACCCTAGACATGTGACTCCTGTGTGTTGGTGGCTGGAATGATGGCGGTGGGTTTACTCACAAGCGAGCCCCTCCGAATAAAGAATGCGGTCGTCGGCGTCCGGGTTGCGCCGTCCCGGCATTGCGTGGTGGTGGATCAGGCGGAAGTCGTGTCGCAGCACCGTGTCGTAGCCGAGCTGCTTGCCACGGTGCGACCAGTAAACGTCGGTCATGTAGTGCGCGGCGATCATGCCGATGGCCTCGATCTGCGCCCGTGAGCCGAACGGCATCGGGGTAAAGTCGATGGGTGCCCAGTCGTCGCGTATGTCGGTGATCAGGCAGCCGGGGCTTCCCATGTCTCCCCCGGCGGATTCCAGCCCGCCGTCGGGCCGGTGAATGACCGGGGCCGGTAGCTTGCCGGCGTCAGCCGCTTCGACGCAGGCTTCGCGCCAGCCGTCGCCATCGGCCTCGATGTCATCGCAGCAGAGCATCAGGTAGTCGGCGGTGGACCGGGCGATGCCTTCCAGCCAGCCGAGGCCGCAGGTCGGTTGTCCGGTTACGACGATGTGGTTGGTGTCAGGGAAGGACGCCAGGCAGCGGGCGAGGGACTCCTCCCTGCCGGGTACGGTGGGAACGATCAGGTCAATCACGGTGCCACCAGGCTCCAGAAGTCCTGCGCGGCGCTGAACATCTTGTCGGGCTCGTGTTCGATCCAGTATTTGGCCCCGACGTTGTCGTTGGTGATTACGGTCGCGCCCGCGGCCCACGCTTCAGCCACGCATCGCCCGAACGGCTCGGGTACAGTCGGCAGGAAGTAGAAGGTTTCGTACTGCCAGAGGATCGCCGGAAGCTTGGAGTGCTCAACCGGGCCCAGTTGCTGGATGTGAGCGCCGTAGGGCTGAAACGCCCCGGTGCCGTAGCAGTCGAGCGGAACCCCTAGCTCTGATAGCAGTCGAGCGCCCTTGCCCGGCCCCTGCCACGATCCAACGGTGCAGGCTCCGTTGCGGGACGGGTGGCGGCGTATCTGCCGGTTCGGCTTGAACTCGGCCAGGGTGAAGCACGGGGGGATCAGGTGGCCGTCGGGGTGGTCCCGGTACAGGTCGCGGTGGAGCGGTGAGGAGAATATGTGCTGCGCGTTTACGTCAAGCCATGCGCGAAGGTCGGGGTGTTCGACGCGGGACAGGTCGTGATGGTAGCGCCACACCTTTTTGTCTTCAAGGTCGGGGATGATTGACGGTCGAATCGTGGCACAGTTGCCGATCACCACCGTGTCGGCTTCGGCCATGCTGGTGATGTCAACCGGTGCGCACTCAAGCAGTTCGTCCATTGCTAGCTCCGCGCCGCCCCGGCTTCCGTCAAGGCAGCCGGGGTCGTAGATGAAGGCGACGGTCATCGCTTGGCGCGCCGGTAAGAGCGGATTAGGTTCCAGCCGACCGACCAGACCTCCGTATCGCCGTTCTTGACGATCAACACAGGTTTGACGCCTCTACCGAAACGGTGGAATGTAATTCTCATCCTGTGCCGCCGCTGGTCGGGCCGCTCCAGTTGCTGTTGCCGTCGTCGGTCGGAGGTCCGCTGCCCGCCCAGATCACAGCAACGATAATGAGAACGAACACCGCGATTGCCGCCAGTGTCTCCATCATGCCGCAGCCTTCAGAGTCTGCGGCTTGCGAGCGTCGATCCGCTTCTGGACCTCAGCCAGCGCGGGCAACATGTGCTCGGCGAATACCTTGTCGATGTCGTACTCCAGCGCCTTCGACCTGGCCTTCTCTGCGCCGTCGGCAACCTCGCGGTCAGTTCTGCGGTAGCACTTCACAAGCGCTTGGAAGATGTCGGGGACGGAAGGCTTGAACTGCCATGACCCGATAGCGGTGTAGGTCTTGAGCCCTTCGACTAGCCAGCCTGCGCCGACCAGCTCGGGTTGGGCGGAGAAGTCGGAGACGATGACGGGAACGCCACACGCCTGAGCCTCGATCACGGGGATGCCGAACCCCTCACCAGCGGACGGTGAGAGCAGCACGTCGAAGCAGGAGAAAACTTCGCCCATCTTCTCTGCGGTCTGCGGGAGGTGGACGGCCCGGTACTGATCGCTGAAGATGACCGCCTGCGGGTCGAGGCCGACCTTGTGAATCAGGCCGGGGAGATCCACGCCGCCGAAGCGCCCGGTTGCCTCCGTGTGGAGGTAGAGCTTGGCTTCGCTGTGGCGGTCGTGGAACGCCTTGAACGCCTCGAAGGCTTCGGCGAAGCACTTGCGGGACGGGTTGCCCTTGTTCGCCGCGACCATGCCCACGATGTAGTCGTCCGGGTCCAGGCCCAGCGACTTACGGGCTTCCGCTTGATCGTGCGGGCGATACGCCTTCGTGTCGATGGCGTGGGGCACGTAGAGCGGGTCGAGGTCGGCGTCCTGAAGCATCCGCTGGCCGAACTTCGACATCGCTATCGGGATCGCCCCTGAGTTGCGGAAGAAGTTGACCACCGGGTCCGGTGCCGGTTCGTGATCTACCGGCACCCAGCAGGCCAGGTCGAGCCCGCCCCAGGTTTGGGGGTCGAGAACCCATGCGTCCATCAGCGTGACTACGAGGGTGCGGTCGTCGCCGCCGAACATCTGGACGTGCTCGCGGATCACATCGTTGCCGTAGCCGTTGGGGTCAGCAGCGGGCAGAACGGGGATGCCGTTCCACGGGATCACGGCGCCGGACAGGCCGAAGAACGCCGATATGGCTAAGTTATAATGCTCCTTCAGCCGCATGGTGAACAGCGCGGTCTCCACGGCGTAGCCCGTGGAACAAAATGGCGCGTTCGATTCCTAACGAATGCCAGAGGAGTTTGGGCTTCTCTGACATTCTGGCATCACCCCCCTCCGCAATCGCAGTAGCGGCGGGCGTCACCGTGACGCCTCTTGCGACAGGCAACGTCGGATTTCAACATCAAGCCGGATTTCCTCTTGGAGAAGGCGCTGCTTCTCAATCCTGACCTGACCCAACTTCAACGCGAGTACGGCGAGTTCATCCTTTGGTTCTTTACTCATTTGTGGCTCCTTTTGTTGGTGGCTGGGTGGCTTTGAAGAAGTGGGGACTTCCCCACGTGAACCCCACACGGCTCATTGGGTAATCGGCGACAGAGGACAGCGAACTGTCCAGTTACAAGGTCGCCTAACCCAGGAGGGACGTATGGTTCTACGCGAGGATTAACCGCCAGCCACCGAACGGCAGTCCCCACATTTTGCGGCCTTTCGGCCTAAGTGGTATGCGGCAGCGAGCCCATCGCCTTGTCAGCGTACATCTTGGCCTGCGCTGCGCAGTGCGCGTAGACCTGGGCGCGGTCGAAGCGCTGCGAGTCCTCGGAAAAATTGAAGTTGCCTGCGGAGCGACTGGCCTTGTATGACCACCCGACCGCTGCGCCTGCGTTGAGATCCCAGGTAGGAATCCATGCGGCGTCGTCGCGGTAGACATCGTTCGTGTCAATGCGGGCCGCGGCGTCCACGCAGTCGGCGAGGTCTGTGGAATCAAGCACCGGCGCAACGGTCGAGTCCGTCATGCGTCCGATCTGTGCGGAGGCTTCTGATTCGGTCACGGTGCCTCCTTAGCTGGGAACGGAACGGTGGCGGGGAGTGGGGAGCGGGTCAACAAACGGGGTGTCGGGGTCGTTCAAGTCTTCGTCGGTGCCAAGCTCGAACCACTGAATATGCTCATGTGCAGGGTCGCGAGGCGGGATAACATATCCGGCACCTTCATCAGACGGAGCAATATTTACGCTTTTGTCTCGCATAGTTCCTCCATCAACTTTGTGCCCTTTCGGCTGTTACAGATTGGGTGGGCAATCTGCGCGTTCGCGTAGCTGTGTTCGCCATCACGAGCCAGCGGGATGATGTGATCCACGTGGAAGTTGTCGGGCTCGGTGGGTTGGCCGCAGATGCCGCAAACCCCCCTTCCGCGGGCATAAACGACCAGCGGGTCCACGCTCTCCACAAAACGCTTCGATTTCTGGCCCCGTCGCTCGGCGGAGTAAGCGCGCCCACGCTTCTTGCCCTGCGGCGATTCTTCCCATCGCTTCACGTTGGCCCGCCTGCAGGCCTTGCACCAGCAATCGAATCCCAGCGCTCGCGACGAGTCGCGGTAAAAGTCAGCGGTTGGCCTAGTGACGCCACACTTAGAACACCTAACCGCGCCCCCGACAATCTGTTTCGCTGAATTGTGGCCAGCAATATATTCAGCAGGCGTGCCGCGAAAGTATCCCTTGGCTAAATTGTTGTAGTCCCGCATTGGCGCGGGCTCTCCGCATCCGCAACGGCAGTCGGGCCAGCCGGGTTCCCCCGGTTGAGAGCCGTGAGGCGGAACCCATCGAGGGTCGTCGGGTTTCTTACGGCGAGACTTGTCCTGGCACGAACGGCAGCGCTTAGCGCTTTCGGTGCATGGCACATCACAGTCAACGCACCGCCTGATGTATCGTGTTGCTCGCATCGAAGTTATCCCTTCGGTGTCGTGCCCGGAGCGTGTCTGCGCTGCCGGGCGTTTTACGTCTCAGCTAAGTCTATCGCTTGCTGAGGCGCAAGGGTGAAGCCTGGGCGGGGCCGTGTTGCCCCGCCCGTTGGCTTCAGGTGGATCAGGCGGTGTTCGTGATCGACACGAGCGCCCGGTTGGTGTCGTGGACGTAGAGCCCACCACGCCAGACGTACCTCATGCCGGTGAGGTCGTTCTGCCAGAGGCTGGTGCCTCCGACTGACGCCTCGCTCGACACGCTCACTCGAACGTCATGCCTGATGCGGGCATGGATGTTCGGACGGTGCGCCACAACCGCGACAACCTTGTTCGCCCCTGCCGTCTCGGCAAAGGTGTTCAGGTTGGAGCTGGTGTAGATCGGCAGCCCGTAGAACGGGTCACCGGCCTGGCCGTAAAGGCCCTGCGCCTGAGCGGTCGCCGAAGCAGTACCGCCAGCCGTCTGACGCGCATCACGAATGATGCGGGCATACGACGGGTGAACGAGGATGCCGAGGTTGGCGTAGTTGCCGTACCCGTTGGCCTCAAGCGAACCCATCGCCGCCGAAACAGCGGTCTGGAGTCCGTCCTGGTTGCTGGCGTTCCACTCAACGATCTGAGTGGAGCCGGTCAGCTCCGCGTCGAAGGTGCCGGCGATGTTCGTACCGGAGTCCTTGCCGACGGCGTTGGCATCGGCAACGTCAGCGATGGCTTCACGAACGCCGGAGTCAACCAGCACATTCATGTCGCCGTTCTGTACGTCTTCGATCTGCTCATCGGTGAAGGTCACGATGGACGCGATCTTCTTGATGTTCAGAGTGCCTCCGCCGAACTCGCCGCCGGTGACGGGCTTGGTGCCGCCTTCGCCGACTACCTCAGCAGTGGGGGTGCCGTTCCAGATCTTGAACGCTTCGCGCCTCGAACTGGTGGTGCGGGAGTCTCCGGCGAACATGAATGCTCCGGCTGCCTGAAGAACTCCATTGGTCAGTAGCGCTCCCTCAGCTTCGGGGAGAAGGATTCCGCCGGCAGCATCACTGAGGCCGGAGAACGGTGTGTTATTGGCCATATAGACCAGCTCCTTTTTAGGGGAGCCCCGCTATCCGGTGGCTGGCCGACTATGGAGTCAGCGGTGCCGGGGCGGTGTTAGTTGGTTTTGAGCCCGAGCGCCTTGAGGAAAGTCTCGTTGTGAGACTGCTCGGGCGTCACGGGGTCAGGGGTCGGCTCACGCGTTCCCCCGTCGAAGTCCGGGTTAGCGGGCTTCAGGTTTTCGAGCAGGGTATTGGCCTGCTCGGCGAGTCCATCGCGGTCGGTTGCGGTCAGGAACGGGACCAGCTTCGCCGGTAGTTCCTTCTCACTTGCGACCTCCATGCGGAGTGCGCTGGCTTCGGTTTCCTTCAGCCGCGTTTCCAGTTCGGTCGCCTTCTTCTGGGCCTTTTCAAGCTCAGAGGCGGAGGCTTCCTCGATCTCGGTCAGCTTCGCGGCGGCGGCCTTGAGGTCGCCGTAGTCCGCAAACTTGGACGTGATCTTGCCCTTCTGCTTGGCGAGTAGGTCGTTGACCTGCTCCTGGCTGAAGGTGGTGCCGGATTCCTCGGTTGAGGTTTCCGTGGTTGCTTCGGGTTCGGCGGTTGCCGTCTCCTCTGGCATGTTGCGCCCCTTTCGGGTGGGTTGCCGTCAGTACCGCTGACGTTCGGTGTTAGGTAAGTTCGTTGAGCGGCCGCTGGGTGATGAAGTCGGGTGCGTCGTCCAGCTCGGCCTTGCTGTAGAGGTCGGAGATCGTGACGATGCCGTCCCTTACAAGCTGGGCGGTTTCGGGTCCGAGCATTTCGTTCTGCTCGGCCTCGGTCTTGGCGTCAAATAGCTCCTGGCCGGTCGGGCGGCGGAAGGCGTCCCGACTCGGTGGCTCACGGCCACTGATTGCGGCGGCGGCGGTAATGGCCGCAGCAATGACGACTGGTTCCGAAATGCACTGGCAGTTTGGGTGAACCTCAAAGTGAAGTGATCCATCAACCGTCCCGTCTGCTGCCGCAGCGCATGCTCCACACGTCCCGGCGACCGCCCGCTGCCAGCCTTCGGTATTCGGGTCGGCGGCGATAGCGTCAAGTAGGGCCAGACGGTGCGCGTTGTCGTAGTCAACGCCGACCGTGCGCTTGGCCCGTTCCTTGCCGAGCTTCAGCGCTTCCGTAACATCGTCGCCCTGCTTGATCTGGTAGAGGACGCCGATCAGCGGTGAGCGGAATGACTCGGCGAGCGGGCGACCGTCGCGGCTCAGTCCGACGTACTTTGCCGGGTCGAGTGTCATGCGGGCGGTCCTGCTGCCGGTTTCGGATGCGACGTAGGCGGCTAGGTAAGCGGAGGCCCGTCTGACTGCCTGCGACTGCTTGACCTCGACCAGGGCGACCATTCGCGCAACCCAGTCGGTCGTACTGATCTCCCCGTCTATCGGCCAGCTTTGTTCGGCGCGGACTTGGAGCGCCTTGCGGTCGTTTGAGATCCGACGGCGGTATGCCTCGGTGATCCGCCATGACCTCGCGGTGGCAGGCATGGGTTAGGCCGTGGGTGGTTCGAGCGCCGGCTGGGTGGCTTCGTTGACGAGGAAGTCGGTGTCCCGCATGGCGATTATGCGGTCAATGGCCTGCGGTGAGTAGCCTAGTTTCTCCAGAGCGGCCTCAAAGGGCAGTCCCATCGAAACCTCCTTCATAACGGCATCAGTCAACTGCGCCATCGACCGGCTCTCGGTGTCTTTCCAGATCGTCTCGGCGTCGGTAGCGGAGGCGCGGGGGTCGGTCGGGTCGATGGTCTTGAAGGCGAGACGCATCATCTCCTCATGGCCCTCACCGAAGGGGTCTTGCTTGTCGTGAGACTTGCTGACCAGCCCGGCGTCCAGTCCGATCAGGGCTTCAGCGGAGATGTTCGAGATCGCGGCGGGGCGGAAGTAGTAGATCGGGATGCGGGTCTGTGCGGCGAGGTCGCCGATGTAGCCGTCGATGGACTCGCGCAGTGCGGAGAGGTCAGCCTGGCTGAACTCGTGAGCCTTGGCGTTCTCGTTCTTGAAGAACCAAAGCCGTGACTTCGTGACCTGATCGCGGCTCAGCACCTTGCCGTTCTCGTCTCGGGGCGGCTCGACGCCGAGCAAGACACGCTGCGGCAGGCCGTGGTACTCGGAACCGATCAGGAGGTCTACGACCGTCTTGGTGATCTGATCCTGAAGGCTCACAGCACCGTAGGAGAGGTCTGAGCGGCCTCCTCTGAGCATGGAAGGGTTGTTCGGGATCGGGACGATGGGAACTTCGCCGAGCGGGTTAGCGCTCCTCTCAGTGGGGGTCCACCGCTTTGCCGCGTCTTGGTTGCGGAGATGCTTTTCGGTAGAGCGGTACTTGAAGATGCCTCCGGGCAGGTACACGTTGGCGTAGTAGTCCTCGCCGTCGCGCCACTTCTTCAGCGCGGCCAGTCGCTTGCGCCGGTTGCCGGGAGCGTGTGCCACGATGACCTGCGACGGATGCTCGGAGGTGATCAGCGGTGTGTCACCGTCCGGCTGGACCATCCAGTACGCCTCGCCGAGCTTGATCGACTCGGTGTGGACCATGTTGGCCTGAGCGTCGAGCCCGTTAGCCTGCCAGATGTCCCACGCCTGGTCGTCGGCGTCGTCGCCGAAGCGGAAGCCCTGGACCCGGCAGCGTTCCGCCGGCGCGTCCACCACGAGGGTCATGTAGTTGTCGGTCAGCCCGCGTAGGAGCTGGCCCAGAACGGTGCCCTGAAATTCGGCCTGAGTTGTGCGGAGCCACTTCGAGACGCGCTGGTCGCCCTCGTAGTAGTCGTCAAAGGTCTGCCATTCCTTCCAGCGTTCGTGGAGGCGGTGTTCAAGAAGGTCACGCCATGCGGCGGGGGTCGTCGGGGCCATATGACCTCCTTTCGTTAGATGAACCAGGACTCCGACGAGACGGGTTCGTCCTCGTGGAGAGTGCTGACTGCCATTGCGAGGGCGATCACGCCGTCAATCGGCATCTTTTTCTTGCCCTGCTTGACGAATCGCCAGCCTTCGCCGGCCGTCTTGGCCGCTGCCGACATGACATGCGCGTTTAGCTGCGCGTCGTCAGGGTGGCGGATGTGCTTTTCCGCAATGGCGTCGGACAGGCGTTGAGCCGCCAGAGCCATCGTGGTTGCCTGCTGCGAGTGAGTTGCCACCCGAGCATGCGGAAGTTCGTTGTCGATCCGCTGTGCCATCTGTTCGCCGCCCGCATTCGGGTCAATCACGAAGGTCACTTCGGGCCACCGGCTCGCCATGTCCTCAATCGGCTGCCAGATGTCCTCGACCTGCGTGGAGGTGCCGTCTTGCGGCGGGGTAACGATGGTCGGCGTGTGAACCGTGTGGATCTCGCCGTCCTTGTGGACAGGAACGATGGCGGTGGTGTCCCACTTCCAGCCAAGGTCAATTCCGACCACGACGCCAGGGGTGCCGTCCGGGATCTCGGCAAGCGGGTCGCAGCAGTCGCGCCATTCCTTCTCGGAGATCGCCGACTCCTCACCGGATACCCATACGCCGCAGGCGAACCGCGCCCATTCCCATGTCCGGGTAGAAGGCGACTCCAGCCGACCGCGGAGTATGTCTTTCGACTGCCACGGTGCCGGGTTGGCCTGAATTACGAGATCCAGGTCGCTGCGATCCTGGTCCGGGTCCAGCGCCCACTCGTGAAGGGCGAAGCCTTCCTTGCGGGCGTAGCGGTAAGCGCCTTCGTGCGTCTGATCCTTCAGAGCGTGTGCGCCCTGCCGGAGCATTCCGAGCGGGGAGTTCTCATCGTCGCCGGCAGTCGAGATGGTGAGCATCTGGCCGTCGCGGGGGCCGAGACCGTCGCGGAAGACCGCGTAAAGGTCTGAGTTCTTGTGGCGGTGGAGTTCGTCCACTAGCGCCAGGGTCGGGATCACGCCGTCTGCCGTGTTGGCGTCGGAGGCGAGAACCTGGAGCGTTCCCGAATCTCGGCGGGATCGGATCTCGCGGTATCCCGGCTTGGCGTCTACGTGATCGTCCAGCCACTTGCTGCGGCGGATGTATCCGTACGCCTGCTTGTAAAGGATGGATGCCTGATCCCTAGATGCCGCACCGATGTAACAAGCCGCGTCATCGGTGACGATCAGGTGGAACAGACCGAGCGCAGCGAGAAGCGTGGTCTTCCCGTTCTTCTTCGGAATCAGGATTAGCGACTCCTGCGCTCCGTTGAAGTAATCGCGCAGCATGACCCGCTGCTCGGGGTACAGCTCCAGCGGGGAGCCGTCCTCAAGGGTCAGCCGTCCGCAGAACTCCTCGAAGTATCTAAGCTGCGCGGGTTCGCCGTCGGGCGGCGAGGTCATCGCGGGCCTGGAGGATCGGGTCGTACTCCTCGGCTTCGTCGGGGTCTTCGCTGGCGGCAAGGTTCCTCACAAACGGGGTCAGTTTCAATTGGCGGGCGTAGGACACTGCCTGCGCATCGCATCGGGTGGCAACCTTGAAGCCGGGGTGCTCGGTCGTCTGGCCGGTGGAGCCTTCGACAAACGGCTCGGCCACGGCTGCGGCCATCAGGTCATCTGCGGTCTGGAGGTTCTGGACGAAGCGATCTACCATGCGGAGGTCGGCCTTCGTCGGCTCGTCCAGGGACTTGATGACATCGGCGTGAAGGACGCGCCATCTGCCCGAGAATGTGGGGGTGGAAGTTTGAGCCATGCCTAAAAACCATCCTTGTCAACTCGGTATTTTTCGCCACTCGT
>Ga0222671_1000458_pt1 | contig 12579 bp, 8 predicted proteins | sample AntAcemetagen797_FD_179849 | JGI IMG/M metagenome (GOLD analysis project Ga0222671, IMG submission 179849) | Saline water microbial communities from Ace Lake, Antarctica - #797 | ecosystem: Environmental > Aquatic > Non-marine Saline and Alkaline > Saline | place: Antarctica: Ace Lake | collected... | reverse complement strand
GAGCAGACGGGGAGGGTTCTCGCTCACGCTCAAACCTACGGGGTGAGCATGGAGTTAGCTTTCGTTGGATCGGTCTGAGTAGCTGCGAGCGTGAGCGAGCAGACGGAGCGGGTTCTCGCTCACGCTCAAACCTACGGGGTGAGCATGGAGTTAGCTTTCGTTGGATCGGTCTGAGTAGCTGCGAGCGTGAGCGAGCAGACGGGGAGGGTTCTCGCTCACGCTCAAACCTACGGGGTGAGCTAGCAAGCCGTAGCGAACGACGTCAGTCTTTCGGGCAGAGCACAGGTTCCCCGGCGCATCTGATGGCTCGAGCAAACAGGGTTAGATCGATGACTCAACCCTGTTAGGTCGCGCTGGTGGAGGTGATTAAGAAGAAGATTAGGATGAGGAAGAAGAGTGGGATAGATAAAGAGTTTTAATGAGACGAGTTCGGAAGAGACGCAACACGACGGTGGAGATGCAGATGGGGCCCATGATTGACATGGTCTTCCTCCTCCTCGTGTTTTTTATGGTCTCGGCGAAACCGATCACGCCGGAGAGCGATATTCCGATGGGACTTCCAGGGCAGGTTTCGCAGGAGGAAGCGGTCGATATTCCTGACGAAGCGCGAGTTATCATTGAGCCGGACGGGCAGGTCGTTCTCAACGAACAGGCTCTCGATTCACCCGGAAGCAGTTCGCTGCCTGAGTTGCGAAGTGTCCTTACCCGATTTCGAACTTCGGCGGAGAACGCGAAGGCTGATGCGCTCGTGACGCTCGCACCCCACGACACGGTCCCACACCAGCGCTTGATCGATGTTTTAAACGCCTGTGCCGAGGCGGGCATCACCGGAGTCACCCTCGCAGGAGCAAACGATGAGTGAAGTATCGATCCAGCTCAATTCTGATTCGCCGAAGCCGAAGAAGGTGAAAAAGAAAAAACCTCCGCAGACGAGAGAAGAATCAGCGAAGGCAAATCGTCGTGCCATGATTGGTTCAATCATCATTGGCTCGATCGCAGTTCACGCCGTCGCACTGGTGCTTTTCGGCCTCTGGACGGTGGCCAAGCATTTCAGTCGCCCCGAAGCCCGCTTCGAGATGAAGAAGGTGGTGAAAATTCCACCGAAAACGCCGGAGCATAAAATGAATGTCGCGAAGCATGAGGCGATGGCCCCGAAGCCGACTTTCAATGACAAGCTGGTCAGCACCCGCCCGATTGATTTTGCCCTGCCCGAAATGCCCGAGGTGAACCTCGATCAAATGCTGCCGCTTGATCCGTCAGAATTGATCTCCGATCAGGTCAATGGACTCGTTGGTAGCGCCGCGCTTGGTTCCGGATTGGGTCAAGGCCTCTCCGGCGGCGGCGGCACGGGCGAGGGGATGAGCTTCTTCGGGGTGAAGGCGAATGGTGATCGTATTTTGCTTCTCTTCGACGTCTCCGCCAGCGTCGTGAACAAAGCGGAAGCAGCCGGGATTCCTCTCGAGCGAATTCAGGAGGAAACCGTGAAAATGATCGGGACTTTGCCGATCAGTTCGCAGTTTTCGCTGATCCAGTTCACTGGGAACTACATGCCGTTCACCGATGAACTCATCGCCGCGACGCCAAAGAACAAGGAACTCGCGGCGGCGTGGGTCGAGGACAAGTGGGTCACGAGCGGCAGCATGAGTTCGACTGCATCGGGTGTGGAGCAGAATCTGACTGGTGTTGTCGGGATTCTGGAGCGGGCGATTAAAATGCGGCCCGACGTCATTTTTTTAATTTCCGACGCCAGTTTTCAGTGGCGCCCAAGTGGCGGCGGGGGATTCAGCAATGTTCCCTACGAAGAAATCGAAGACGTCGTCGAGCGCATCGAGGACGAACTCCGGCAGGAAGTGCCGATTCATTTCATCGCCTTCGAACCGAAGGCTGATGATGCGGATGAATGGTCAAAGATCGTCAGGAAAACTGGCGGGGAATTTCGGGAACTTAAGGGAAATTAGCAGATCCCCGGTGAAGTTGGATAAATTGATGCTTCCCTTTAAAGTCAATTCGACTTATGGATAGTGGCTCGATCCTCACTGGGACTAACCTCGGACAGTTTCGTGCTCTCCTCTCAACCAAACCAAACAAAAATGGAAATACTCGAAAAAGTAAAAGCATGGCTCGGTGTCCTCGGGCTCGAAGCAGCCGCTCCCTGGATCCTTGCTCTCGTCGTTATCATTGTCGGTTACTTCGTTGCCCGCCTCCTCGAAAAACTCGTCCGTAAGGGTCTCTCCAAGACAAGTTTCGACGATAAACTCGCTAAGCTTCTCGGCCAGGAGTGCGACGGATGCGAAAAAGGATTCTCGAAGTTCGTCTTCTACCTCTTCATGCTTTTCGTCGTGTATTTCGGCCTCAGCCTTGCCGGTCAAGCGGAAGCAGTTGCCCCGCTGAAGGAGATCCTCGATGATATTCTCGGATTCATTCCCAACCTTCTCGCCGCAGGTGTCATTGGATTCGTCGCCTGGATTTTCGCGACACTGGTGAAAAATATTCTCGAAGGTGTCTTGACCGCTTCCAAGGTCGATGAGCGTCTCGGCCTCGGTGATAAGAAGCCAATCACGAGCTCAGTGGGCCTTGTTGCTTTCTTCGGGATTATTCTCATCATGCTTCCGACCGCCCTTGGTGCGCTTAAGATGGACGAGATTTCGGTTCCGATCAGTGAGATGATCGATCAGATTTTCGCTTATGTGCCTTCGCTCTTCAGCGGCATCGTTCTCTTTGCCGTCGGCTACCTCGTCGCTTCGATCGTGCAGAAAGTTCTCGCGAATGTCCTTGAGTCGATTGGACTCGACAAGCTCCCTGAGAAACTCGGTTACACCGGCGGCAGCATCGTTGCCGGAAAGCCTCTCTCCCTGATCCTCAGTTATGTTGCGATGGCAACGATCCTGGTGACGATCGGTGCACAGGCGATCATGACGATGAAGCTCGGCTTCATCTCTGATCTTGCGCAGGACTTTGTGCCCGGTTATTTCAAACTTCTCGCCGCAGTCATTATTTTCTGCATCGCGATCTATGTTGCCAACATTGTGGGACAGCTGATTGAGCCGAAGAGCGAATTCTGGGCAAAGGTGACGAGAATCTCGATCCTGATTTTCTTCGGTGCGGTGGCTTTGCAAAAAGCGAATATCTCTCCACTCACTAATGATATCTTCCAGACGCTTATCACTGCCGTGATCATCGCCTCGGCCTTCGCTCTCGGAGTTGGCGGTGCTATCGCTCTCGGACTTGGCGGTCGCGACCGCGCCAAAGCGGTTCTCGACAAGCTAAAGGGCTAATTTCCCCGTTGTTTTTCAATTAAAAGACTTCAAAACAGGCTTTCGGGAAACCGAAAGCCTGTTTTTTTATAGATTTGAGCGAAAAGAAGCGTATTTTACTGCTTGAGAAGCATAAAAGTTTTATTAGATTCTAACATTCCTTAAGTATTTTCGTTTTTGCTCCGCTTCATATGAGACTCACGCTCATTCGTTTTTTTCTTCTTTGTATCCTTCCCCTGATTTCCGGAGTGGCTTGCAAAACCCGTAATAATCCCGGGTCGGTCATGCCGCCTGCTGAGGTGCCGCCTTCGGAATATCCCATCGGCCCCGACGGCCAGCCGATTCCTCCTGATGCGACCGGGGGCCGCTTCGGCTATTCGGGCGATTCCGGTGCGCCCTTGCCTCCTCCTCCGCCAGCGACTCCGGGCTCACGGGAAGTTCGTGATATGCAGCCGGGCGATACGGTGACGACCACGCCAGCGCCTCCGGAAACTCCCGCTGCTCCTGAGCCGCCAAAGCCAAGCGGGCCTCCATCGAGCGCTAAAATGGAGTTCGCGAATCGTGTCCCGGGTGATCCTCTTGTCGTTACCTTGCCGGGAGCAAACTCTTCTCTCGGTCCTATTTCGGTTGAGAAATATGATTCTGCCGGAAATCCAACCGGCGAGCCTTTGAAGCGGGGGACTCAGGTTCAGATTCCGGATCCGAACAATCCCGGTAAGAAAATTTACTTCAAAGTCCCCTGAGCACTGCCGACGGAGATTCCTTCGGTTGCCTGTCCGTCCTTGGGCCGGGACTCATTGGTGGCTCTGTCTTGAGGGCGGCCCGGGAGTACTTGCCGGGGATCAGGCTGCAAGCCTGGGCGCGGCGCTCAGAAGTTCGCGACCAGTTGCGATCTGATGAAGCGGAGATCGATCTCGTTTCCGATGATCTTAACGGGGCAGTTGCGGGTGCTGATCTCATCATTTTGGCGATGCCGACCGGTTTCATGGCTGACGTCGTTTCTTCGATCGGCGACGGGATCTTGACGGAGAATTCTCTCGTGACCGATGTGGGGAGTGTCAAAGGTTCCGTCATGAGAGAGGTTGCGCCGCTCGCAGTTCAGAAAGGGGGGCGTTTTTTCGGAAGCCATCCCATGGCCGGGTCGGAAAAGAAGGGGCTCGACTTTGCTGAAGCCAATCTTTTCCAGAATGCCTCCGTGATTTTGACCCCTTTCGGCGAGGGCAGTTCGGTGACGTCGGATCAGTCGCGGCTGACACAATTTTGGGAATCCCTCGGCGGAATCGTTTCCGTGCGCGATGCAGAGACCCATGACAAGATTGTCGCGGCGATCAGCCACTTGCCGCATCTTGTCGCGGCGGCTCTTGCCCGCTCGGTCCTCGGAGATGTGCCTGAGGCCGGGGCCTTTAGTGGAGGTGGTTTCCGCGACACGACGCGGGTCGCGGGTGGTCCCGAGGAGATGTGGTCCGGGATTTTGAGCGATAACCAGGCGGCGGTTTCGGAGCGGCTCGGCAAGTTGATTCAGGATCTCGAAATCTGGAAAGAGGCGCTGGATAACCTTGACAGGGAACAACTACGCGGCTTTCTGTCCGAAGCCCGCGAGCTGCGCGAGACACTTTAAATTCCTCTTCATTTCACGAATCCGATGGCTGATCTTCGCGTCAAAAAAGTTAAAGACTTCTCTGCTGAGTTGTCTGTTCCCGGTGATAAGAGCATTTCTCACCGCGCCTTGATGTTTTCAGCGCTCTCCAATGGGCCATGTGAGATCACCGGATTTCTTGCCAGCGAAGACTGTATTGCGACGCGAACTTCGCTTGAAGCGATGGGTGTTGACGTCGAAGTTCTGGGTGAAAACGGAACACATATCCGGGTCCACGGATGTCGTGGAGAATTTCAAAAGCCTGAACGGGCATTGGATTGCGGAAACAGCGGGACGACGATGCGCCTTATGTCCGGACTTCTTGCGGGATGCCCGTTCGAGACTCGTCTCTTGGGTGACGATTCACTGGAACGGAGGCCCATGAACCGCGTCGCGCTGCCTTTGGAAAAAATGGGTGCCCGCATTAGGGGGCAGGGGGATCGCTGCACCGCGCCGCTGACGATCACCGGCCGTGAAAAGCTGACGCCCATTCAGTATCAATCACCGGTTGCGAGCGCGCAGATCAAGAGTGCCATTATGCTTGCTGCGTTGAGGGCAGACGGGAAGACCAGTGTGACTGAACCTCACCCATCCCGTGACCACACTGAGCGGATGCTGAACTACCTTCTCGTGAAAAACATTCGCGAAGGAGATACCGTTTCTATCTGGGGTGGGCAGATGCCAGAGTCACGTGACATTGTGGTACCCGGCGATATTTCCAGTGCTGCCTTCTGGATCGTGGCAGCAGCAGCTCGCGACGGAGCGAGGCTACTGATTGATCGGGTAGGACTGAACCCAACGCGAATTGGTATTCTCAGCGTCATGATTCGCATGGGTGCCCAAATTACGGAACGGGTTGACGAATCGGGCTGTGAGCCGATGGGGTCGATCGAAGTAGTCGGTGGGAAGTTAAAGGCGACCGAGATAGGTGGAGAAGAGATCCCCACTCTCATTGACGAGATCCCGATTCTCGCAGTTGCGGCTGCTTTAGCCGAAGGAACCACGATTATCAAAGACGCTCAGGAATTGAGAGTGAAAGAAAGCGACCGGATTTCAGCCGTTGCCGAGAACCTCCGAAGAATGGGCGTTCCGGTGGATGAATTTGCTGATGGAATGGAAATTACGGGAGTTGAAGAACTCAAAGGGGCAGAGGTGAATTCTTTGGGCGATCATCGGATCGCGATGGCTTTTGCTATTGCGGGTCTCTTTGCCGAAGGCGAAACGGTGATCAAAGGTGTCGAATGCATCGAAACTTCCTACCCGGGTTTTATTCGAGAGTTGAATCAGCTCCAGGCGATGGGGCGCTGATTAGAGCGGCCATTGGCGAAGGAAAAGGTGGGAAGGCGAAAATGTGAAGTGCGGCGGCTCGGCGCCGCTTCATGGGCCTCTTGTTGCGCTATTTAAAGAATGGCTTTCTCATCTTCCCGGACACTTCCGGCAAATAATGCGGAAATAGGCGCTTGTCTCCCTTCCCGTTTTTTGATTTTCTCACGTCTGGCGCCATGAATTTGCCATGTAAATACATTGTATTGGCAAAAAAATGAGCCAAATGACACTTTGCTCTTGTAAAGTCATTGTATTTTGTTCAGTTTACATTGTAAAACATTCCGGAATCCACCTGGTGTTTCACATTAATTGGTAATCTCCACCCCCAAGACGAATGAAAATTCCTCAAAAGCTCTTTCGCAGGGCTACTTCAGCCAAGAATAAACAGGGCGTCGCGCTTGTGACGGTTCTCACCGTTATGGCTTTGACCACGATCCTTGTCTTAACTTTCTTCTCTCTTGCTACGAGTGAGCACCGGGCTTCGAACACCTATTCTCAGGGCTTGCAGGCTCAGCAGGTTGCCGAGCAGGCTGTGAACATGGTGATCGCCCAGATTCGTGAGGCAACGACAATCGGGACAACTAACGCATGGGCCTCGCAGCCGGGAGCTATTCGAAACTGGAATAGCGCTGGAGCCGAGACTTTTGCCTACAAGCTCTATTCGGATGATGACATGAAGACGCTCGATTGGACCGAGTTCAGCGCGGATTTTACGAGTATGCAGGACTGGAATCAGAAGCCGAATCACTACGTGGATCTGAATGAGCCAGTAATTCGAGGGGAGAAAGTCTATTATCCGATTGTTCATCCCCAGGCAGCAATCGAGCCAAAATGGCCTGCGCCAATCGGGAATGATGACGCCGGAATTGAAGGGTTTTCATTCAATACCTTAACAACTCGCAGTTTACCGGGTGGGGCTTTTGGTGAGAAGGCGTCACAGGTAAGTCAATCGGGGCAGCATCTTGCGATGCCGGCGATGTGGATTTATCAGCTCGCCGACGGGACCCTTGGTGTGCTTGCCCCGGGAACCACTGATCCGGATGCAGAGTCGTCGTTTACGGCAATCTCCGGAGTGGGGGTGCCCAGTGAAAACAACCGTATCGTCGCGAGGTTTGCTTTTTGGGCGGACGACGAGACGAGTAAGCTTAATGTGAACACTCACGCTGGCGGCCTCGCATGGGACGTGCCGAAAGCTGGCGGCGAGCTTGATATGGCGATGGGACGATATCAGCCGGCCCAGAAAGAGTTTCAGCGGTATCCTGGTCATCCCGCGACGACGCACCTGATTCCGGCTCTCGCTCCCGGCGTTATTGATATTGTTAACGATCGCGATGCGATGGAGATGATTTTTAATCTCGTCCCTAAAGTTGTTGGCGGAGGATCCGAGTCAGGAACGCGGCCTTTGGATACACGGAATCCTGAGGAAGCAAACGGACTCGTGCCAGATTTCGAGCCCTTGTTTCCCTCAGTCGATGATCTTGTGATGCGTTCTGATCGTACCGCGCATGAATTTCCGGATGCTCAGGGAAACCCTGTTTCCGGCGAAGATCTGAGTGAATATCTGGAGCGGGCAAAATTCTTTTTGACGGTGAACAGCCGGGCTCCCGAGACCAATCTTTTCAATCAGCCACGCGTCGCAATTTGGCCGATCCACAATGCGAGTTACGACGACAAGGACGAGTACGATAAGTATCTCACCTCTTTTGATCAGCTGATTCACTACTGTTCTTCGATGGGGGAGACCATCGGGGCGACTGGATATCCGCGGCATGAATACCTTTTCAAGCGTGAAAATGCCGACAGTCCTACCTTCGATTATCAGGCCATTCCTCGTAATGAAGAGCTTTATGGTTACCTCGCCCGGCTCATGAATACTCCTGTGCCCGGCTATGGAGGTAGCATTTCGCAGAAATACCCAGACCCCGGATATCGTCAGATTCTCACCCAGATTTTTGACTATATCCGATCGACGAATCTGCATGATGATTCGATTTATAAGGAGAATTTCCTCGATGCCTATGTGAGGGAAAACAGTGACGAGCATGCAACCTACACAAACCATCGTAATGATCGGAACAAGCAGGTTGGAATGAAAGGCCACGGGCAGGTCGTCCCGATCACGATTCCGGCTCCGGGAAGCACTGACCCTGACACAAAGGGATTCGGCCGTTTTTATTCGCTTGCCGGGCTGCAAATCCATGTGATTTCATGTGCGGAGCCGGGTGATTTTCCGATTCCGAGACACATGGGATCAACCAGTTATCAGAATCAGAACAATAATGCTCCATCGACGGAGGAGACCTACCTTAACTTTCCTCCTATGCCTTTCGTTCTAACGATAGGTAACGGTAGAATCTTTCCAAAGTTCGAAGACCGTCCCCAAAACATGGATGTGGCGACCTATGAGGCAATTGAGCCTCAGTGGTTGCGGGAGCTTCGTGAGCCTAATAGGAGTCCACTTTACAATCTTGCCTTTGAGCCGGCTCACTGGAATTGGAATCTAGCTTATTTGGATCAGCAGTATTTCGATTTGGTTTACGCTAGTCCTAAGAATACCCGTACGAATGCAGACGATCCTGCTCTGTTTAAGTACGATCCGAGGAGTTTGTCGTTGGCCGCGTTTTCCGCAGGACACACGCGGTTGGCAGATAATGAGCAACTGGTGCAAGGAATGGTGCTATTTAATCTGTTCACGCCATCGATCGGTTGGAGTTCCATCAACCCTGATATGGAGATCAAAATTGAGCTTGATCGGACCAATGAATTTCGATTTGACGCGCTTCCGCAGTTTCAAACCAGCAGTCCCTTCCCGACATTCGGAGTGCCGTTTATCGGTTTTGATCAGTTTCCTGAGAAAGAATACATTTTCTCTACCAACGCAACTGACTCTGCCTGGGGTGGGCGGCGTTACGGCGGCTTAATGCCGTATGAGTTCATTCTTAACGCTGGAGGCAATGTGAACAGAGAGGTAAACCGTGCTTTGAATAGTAGTGTCTACGGCCCATTGAACCTGGGTATTGAAAACGCAGGGATTAATCGTTCCAATTTCATTCCCCTTCGTCCAGACACTCCGAATTTTAATTTTCAGGGTGGTCGGGGAAGATATACTTGGCTTGATAGTGGTTACACTTACATAGAAAATGCCCTCGACGAACTAGACGTGCAAGGTGACCTCGATGAAGTCGCAAACTCTTATCGTTACGATCTAGTGACGGTTCCGTTTAAAATTCCGGGAGTGACGCGGTCCAGCGAAGACCTTCTTCCCAGTCAGCTCATTGATCCGACACGCCAGTGGGTTCCGAATCCGGGTACAGTTGATTTTACTGGAGGCGATATCACTTTCGAGTTTTATCATGGGGGGGAGAAAGCAGAGGGTTCGGCTCCAATCACGGGGACCGCAGTAGGTGCTGAGAATGGGGAATTAATTCAATCGATTAAGATCGATGTACCCAACTTTACGATCCAATATCAGGAAGGTGACCCTATCCGGACACCGATGGTATTTGATCCTTTCAGTCCTGATAGCTACGGTGGAAATACTGGTATCGGCGGTCATTTTAACGAATTTGGAAATTTGGCAAGAGACACGTTTTCACCCATGGAGCGTGCCGCTATGGGAATGGATGCGCCCAATTTGAGCAATGCTAATGCTTTGAGTGCTATTAATAGCAACGAGGATAAGCTCTCTACCCAGATTGGCGCAGGCCCGAATAATGTGGAGCCCGGAAACGTGGGTCGAATAGGTCATATCAACACCCACCGTCGACCCAGTCCGTTCTCGTTGAGTGATATTGTGCAGTCGATCGAGATTCGGCATGGCGACGCTCGTGTCGTGGCGGGTGATTTTGAGATCACTCCTGATGAAGATGTTTTCGCTCCGCATCGCCTGTGGGATGATGCCGCGATGGCCCATTCCGTGACCAATGCGGTCGGAGCGGATTACACCGGTGCCACTATTGAAGACGATTACTTAATCATCCCCGATCTTCCGGGGAATGATCCTTATCGGGACCGGACGCCTCTGCCTTTCGGCGTTGAAAAATCCGAAGATGTTCAGTTGTTCGGGGATTTCGACAATGGTTCGGGTCTGATGATCGACGGTCCTTACATTAACAAGCCGGATGAAGGAAATACAAATTCCCTCAAAACCATGTTTCAACAGGAAATCAGCGGGCAATGGCAAAAGCTGAGGAATTATGGAGAGTATCCCTACTTTAACCGGGAGTGGAGACATGAAAGCGGCGGTCCTGCCTACTTTTCGCCCAACCGCATTGTTTCGGGTCCGGGGATGTTTGGTTCTCTGCCGACAGGGGTCGCTAGCGGTGAGCCATGGCGAACCCTGCTCTTCCGTCCTGCTCTTGCCGGAAGTCAAACACCTGGAAAGCAGCAGCATCCCGGAGGAAATTCCGAAGGGGCAAATGCAGTCGCGGGTGCAGTCGGGCCTCCTGACCATGTCATCATGGATCTTTTCTGGATGCCAATTGTGGAGCCTTACGCAATCAGTGAGCCCCTTTCGACTGCCGGTAAGGTGAATATCAATACTGAGCTGGTGCCATACCTTCACGTGAACCGTGACACTGCGGTCCGGGGTGTTTTCAGGTCTGAGATGATGGTCTGTATTCCTAATGCGATGCACCAGGACTATAAGCACAACAATGGCCGTGGCCGCGGATACCACTGGCGGGACCGTCCGACTGGTGGCGAGCTCCAGGGAAAGCGTCTTCGCTCTATCATTCGTGAAGACGACACACTGGCGCAGTTCACAACGAAATTTGGAGCCGGTTCGACGATATTTAAGTCCGCTACTGAGATCACGGAAATCCACCTGATGCCTCAGGAAGTCAGTGATCGATATGGAACTACTCGAGGTAACGTTGGTAGTTACTCGCCTGACCTCGGCGAAATGAGATCCGGGAAATACTGGTCTGACCATTCGCTGGTCGGAGATAATTCAAGGGAGCGTCCGTATACGAATATTCACAACCGGATCACGACGAAGTCGAATACCTTCAAGGTGCATTATCGGGCCCAGGTGCTGAAACAGTCACGGAGAGACGACGGTAGCTACGGTCTTTGGAAGCCGCTCTTCGATAGCGTCCAAGCAGAGTATCGCGGTTCCTCAATCGTTGAGCGTTATGTGGATCCTAATCTTGATGTAATTCCTGATTTTCCGAATTCGCCGAGTAAGGGGCTGGACGAGTTTTATACGTATCGAGTGATCAATCCTCGGCGTTTCGCACCATGATCCGACCTCCGATCAGAATTTTTATGAAAAACGATATTAGAACGAGAGCAGAAGATGGCTTCAGCCTGGTTGAAGTCACCATAGCAATGGCTATTGCTGCCGTTGCGATTGTCACCCTTCTCGGGATGATTCCTCAGGGAATGAACTCCATGGTGGAAGCGACCGATCAAGCGATCGAGGCCCGCATTCAACAGCAGGTATTGAATGAGATTCAACTGACACCCTTTGAAGATGCGCAGGGTGTCTCTTTGCTGGACGATTTCAGGAGCCTTGAGGTCTACTATGACTCACAAGGGGAGGAAATTGGAGACAGTGTGAGTGGTGCAAAAGGTGATTCCGGGGGTAAAGGGAGCTTCGGACATGTATACACAGCGCGGGTTAGCGTGCTGAGTGCGAACCCCGCAGACAATCTCAATAAAACGGCACCTAATCGGCTCGGAGGAGCTGACTACCGGGGGATGTCATTCGATCGGGGTCAAGATTTGAGCCAAACCAATGAGGGGAATCCTTACATCCGGACCGTGATCATCGAAATTGCCGCAGTTGGCGGCCGGGCGGATACGTTTGATTTCGATGAAACGACTAATTTTGGAGAGATCTCCACTTTTCAAACCGCAATCGTTAAGACAGGAAGGGATTACAGACCATGAAGATATCAACTCAAATCCGGCGAGTGATTAAGGGCGGCTTTTCGCTGATCGAGCTCCTCGTAGCCATGGGCATTCTTTCAATATTGATGCTAATGATGACCGTCCTGTTGGACCAGGTCCAGAAGAGCTGGCAATTCTCAGAGAGTCGAATCAGCCAATTCAGGGAGGCGAGAGTGGCCTTCGATTTGATGGCAAAAAACATCAGTCAGACAACTCTCAATACCTATTGGGATCTGAAAGATGAGGACTCTGACGGTTTGGTGGATGGCTATTTCCGCACGTCAGAACTTCATTTTATTACAGTGGATGGAGACCAGCTTCCCGGTGGGCCAACGCAGAACCCTGTAGGGCACGCGGTTTTCTTTCAGGCGCCTCTTGGATTTTCTACAAACTACCGCAATCTGAATAATCTCTTTAATGGGCGGGGGTATTTCGTTTCTTTCGGTGATGATTCTGCTTTTATCCCGT
>Ga0222671_1000456_pt1 | contig 12614 bp, 16 predicted proteins | sample AntAcemetagen797_FD_179849 | JGI IMG/M metagenome (GOLD analysis project Ga0222671, IMG submission 179849) | Saline water microbial communities from Ace Lake, Antarctica - #797 | ecosystem: Environmental > Aquatic > Non-marine Saline and Alkaline > Saline | place: Antarctica: Ace Lake... | reverse complement strand
CCCCTCCCCGTTCAAATAAATATTATTTTTTAAAAAACTTTTTTTTTTTAAATTATGTCAATCAAATCAACATGACCTAACATATGTCTTCTACAACACATTTTTGTTAAACCGATCTCATCCATAATTTTCCCAGTATGATTTGAATCAAAACATAAGTTTGTTTTGTCTACATCCACAGTTATATCTTTTATAGTCATTTCTTGAACATTGACTTGAGTTTCAAGTTCTTTACATTTTTTTTGATAATATAACCATTTATCAGCAATTACTTTACCACATGTGAAACATTTAATTGGGATGATCATATTAAATAACCTTTTTGTTTGTTGTATATCCATTACAGTTATTTTTTAAATTACCTTTTCAATTTTTTTTTTTTTTTGTATTTTATTAAAGATCTTGTATTTTATTAAAGAGATCTTGTATTTTATTAAAGATCTTGTATATGTTTTGAGAGTTCAATATAATTTTGGATGATAGCAGATTGATGATTCAGAGGAGCATGATTTTCTTCATACATTTTAATAGCTCTATCAAAATATTCTTTACATGGATTGTATTCCTTAAATCTCAAATGGAACAATCCTTGTAAAAAAAGAAAATCTGCTTTATCTTTAAGAGTGTTTTCAAGGAATAACTTATTAATTTGTGCTATTTCTTCATGAGAAATAACTTCTTTTTCTAATGTTTTATATATAGTTTTAAACAAAACGTTGTATAGAAGAATATTGTTAGGGGATAGAGTGCTAGGATATTCACCAATCTTAGAACCATCAATCGAAATGTTGGGAATACATCTTCCTACATTGAGTTTTAATTTATCAAAGATAAAACTCATTTGAATATTATGTTGAAATCTGATAGGCATATATCCAGATGCCATTTTTTCAGCACCTGTTTTACTTACAAAATATGAATCACAACTTGGAACAATTTTATTGTTCGAGTCTGTAATCTTATCAATAACAACATGTCCAACTGGTTTATTTGTTTGGTCGTTTTCAGAATTGGAGGGTATCGCAGCAGAGGGTATCGCAGCAGAGGGTAGACATAAAAATATACAATCATAATCTGTATACACTTTGTTCAATATAAAATATTGTAATTTATCTTTGAAATTACTATCGATCATTATATCATCTTCAAATATAATATTTACGTCATCTGGTGAACTTTCTTTGGCTATCAAAGATAAAGCCTCAAAATGTTTCAAGGAGTTAGAAATAAGATTATCTTGTGGACGTGGAAGTTTAAACATATTATAGAATGTATTGTCTTTTCCTTCCAACAAATCCGTATTATCAAATATACGTTTTACAGCTTCTTGATTTAGAACAGAAGGATCATGTTTTAAGATTTTATTTATGTGAAATTCAATTTGAGGATTTGATATAGTAATAGCATTAAATACAGTTTGCGCTTTTTCCATAATGATTTCTCTGTTGACTAATTTTTGGTAATGAATAAAGAAAATGTTCACTTTAACCTTTATATTATTGGATAATGTTGAACTCATTATTTATTTTTGTATTCCTTTCATAAAGAAAAATTGATTTTGTTTAAATATTTTTTAGGGAGAGATTTTAAAAAATATCAATTAAATAAACATAAAGTGTATAATTATAAAACAATATGGATTTCTGTGATTTCTGTAACAATATGTATTACATCAAAGAAACCGAAGAAAAATCTTTGGTGTTTTATTGTAAAAATTGCGGATCACAAAAGGACATTTCTAGCGAAAACGATATTAATTCTAAAAAAATTATGTCCACTGATTACGAAGCCGCTAATTCAAAATATCTTCAGTATCTCAACCCGGATATCATTCATGATCATACAATTCCGCATGTCAATAATGTGATTTGTGCTAACAAAGATTGTTCAAAAGATCCCGATGTTGGTAATGACGTTATGTATATCAAATATGACAATACGGGTATCAAGTATATATATCATTGTGTGCATTGTAAACACTTCTGGACCAATAACATGTAAAAACCAATAACATGTTATAATTACGTAAATTATGCCAAAAAAAATAAAAAATAAAAAAAACGATAATATAAAAAGGGGGATTATATAAAAAAATGGCTGAACAGGCAAGTTCCTTTATGACAGTATATGAAAAAACAAACATGATTGGTTTAAGATTGAGCCAAATAGAGCGTGGTGCTAATACCGTTTTAAATAAAGAAGAATTACTTTCTTGTAAATCTGTGAAAGATGTTGTTATGAAAGAATTTGAAACAAAAAAAATACCACTATGTATAAGAAGGGTAATGCCGGACGATTCAGAGAGTATTCATAGAGTAGATGAACTTATTTGTTAATTAAATTATGTTTCATTTCCATTAATTGTATTTTCAATTGACACATCTCAATGGTTTGTTTCTCGTTGTGTTTTACATTTTCTAATTGTAGATCTTTATTCTCTAATTGTAGATCTTTATTCTCTAATTGTAGATCTTTGTTCATAATTTCATTTTTGAGGTCTTTTATTTGTGAAATTAGTTCTTTGTTACGTCCCATATACCTGTGTCCAATATCGTTATACAACTCATCCGTGTATTTGTAATTTATTTTGGGGATCACAACAAGTTCGTTATACGTTTCATGGGGTAATATCATATTAAATCCTTGAAAATAATGTGAAAGTTTCGTTTCAGCTTCAGACATGTACATCGTATCGATATATGTAAAACTATCCAACTCCATGTTTACGTTTTTTAGTTGTCCTAACGTTTTCGCATGTTCTTTACTACGGCGTTTAATATCGTTAGTCATACCAAATTTATATACAATGTCATCGTCAGAATATTTACAATTTTCTATGTTAAAAGTGTCCTTTAAAGAACCTACATTTCCTAATTTAAATAAATAGACACATGGAATAGTTGTTTTACTTTTACAAAAAACCTCATTAATAATTTTAATGTTAACATTCAATAAATTTGCTGCCAGTCCATTTTTAGAATTCTGTTCTCCCAATTGTATTGTGAACAAAGATTTGGCAGCCCAATCTTGAAAGGTATCCGCATTTTTTGAACGACTGTTATATAAAAGTTTAATCAGCCCTTTATAGGTCATATACATCACATTTTTACATTCGACGTTGTAATTTACAACACCTTTTACTTTTGTACAAAAATATACAAAATGGATCCCATATTCATAATTTGAGTTTGGATGTGTTATTTTACACTCAACCCTATCTAACCCAAACACCTTTCCCACATCGGATACCCTCAGAAAAATATTGTTATACTTTCTCTCACCACGCATTTCAATCTCCATGCTTATACCGTTTTCGTCTTTCAGTTTTTCTCTATCTTCTAAAACAATAAGAGTAGGCTCTTCTTGAATATTATCATAATCCACCTTCTTCTTTTCGAGCATATCCTGTTTAGAACATTTTTTCTCTTCAAATTTTTCATCTTTTTTATATTGTTTCATCTCTAAAACTTTATCCGTGTTTAGGATATATTCGATCACGTAAGCCTCTGATAAATACAAGTGCGCCGGTTTATAATGTTGATCATAAACCTTTTGGTTTGCCATAAAAATGTATTCTGTCGGTAAAATCTTGTGCTTTGTTACAGCTTTTCGCATTGACTTACATCCAATAAAAAATGCTTTATTGATATTTTGTGCTTTCAATGCGTCAGCACTGTAATACATCACACCATTGTTAACATATGTGTCAATATTTTGCATTGCAAACCTTGAAATGGAAAATGATCTACGTCTGATTTAAGTAACTAAAATAGGACAACAAATACTTAAATACTATCATTAACTTTTTTTTTACAACTTAAAAACAAAAAAAAAAAAAAAAAAAAAAGTTCAAGCACAACAACATATCAATGATCCGATTTACCTATCCGAACCTCCACCTGTGTCCACAATTTAGACAGGTAATGAAAACGGTCATAGGCTCATCAGCACTACGAACCTGTAATTCGTAGTAACTACATTCTCTCTTTTTACATTTCGAGCACTTAAATTGATCGGTTTTTGCTAATTGACGAGTATTTAAAATAGTTGAATCTTTCTTATGTTTAGCTTCTAAGAAGTCTGCCCATTTATTAGGCATTGCTTCATGAGGCTTCATGAACGCTAGTTTATGTGTAAGAATGTCTTTATTTTTTATTTTTTTCACCAAAATATCCCGTTCTAATTTATCTAAATAAGACTTATCACTTAACCATGTCAATAATTGTCTCGCTTTACTCTTGTAAACATTGGTAAATTTTTTGTCCTCCCATGTTTTTGCCAAACTGTTATCATCAGAAAAATGGATGGACCAATTATATATTCCTATTTCTATATTTGTAATGAACGAATCTTCAAATTCGGGAACATGTTCTTTCAAATATGTTTTCACAACTTCACGAATTGTACAAGACATATTTTTTTTTATAGAAATATTCGTTTAGAAATATTGGAATAAGTTGGTTTAGTTTTATTTTATACGTTTTATTATCTTTTTAAACACAAATCAAATTTTCATATTTGTTTTTTTAAGAAAGTTAATTTAAGGATAATTTTAACTATAAAATTTGAAAAGATATATATATACATAGTTTATTATTACACATTTAAAAACACTTTATAACAAATTAACCATGTCCAATTCATCTTTTAATTCTATTGAAGTACATTTTACATTCGATAATAAATATGTTATTTCCGAAAAAAAATACAATGAAATTATTCAATTCTTGAGACAAAAACCTTCAAAATATATAACACACTCTTTCCAAAAGACTGTGTATAAAGAGTGCTGTCATGACTTAATTTTTCAACAAACGTATGATAGCTTTAAGGATTTTAATGAAAAAAATAAACCTTCAAAAGAAATTGTTTTCACCAATACACGTACATCAAACGTAGATTCAAGGTTTCATAATATACTTAAAAAAAATACAAATGTATTTTACGTTCAAAATAAAACACTTCCGCTGTTTTCATTTCCAAGCACAACTTGTTTATTTTCAAGCTCTCTTGATCAGCGTATATCATATAAAATAAATAATAAAATTTACCTTAATTTCAATCGAATTCAATATAAGAACGATCCAAAAATTTATCATTTCGTGAATATGAACTACCAAAATTACAAAAATACAGATGTCGATGATGACATAGCTTTAATTAATTCTATTATTGAATGTATTTCTAAACGATTTCCTTGATTGGAATCCATATGTTATTGAAATTTGAGTTAGTTGTTTTTTCGCATAAAAATTTTACCTTCGTTAACAATGTTTTTGTTTTGAAAACAGAATGTAGCATTTTACTTGTTTTTAATGTATCCACACACGCTGTTCCATAATCTGAACCGTCTGTAATATCCCACACCGAATAAAGATCTGGAGTTTCGGACTTTTGGAGATTCAAGTTTTTTTGTATTTTATTTGAGCTTTCATGTGATGATATAGTTGGAGTAGATATGGTTACATTTATAGTATCTTTAGCAATAATTTCTTGTGGTAAATTCTTTTCTTCTATGAAATCTGACAGATTTGTAACAAAATGTGAATGTGTTTTATATGTTTCTTTTTTTACAGATTTAACTAAATTATTGTTCACATTCAACAAAATATCTCTAAACGTACTATAAAGTGGTTTCATATAGACTCCGCGAACTGAATATGGCAACGTTGGAACAAATTCGTTTACCAACCAATTTAATTGAGTTATATCCACATATTTTTTAATTTGGATCGAAAAAATATCTTGAAAGTGTGGAACAAAATTTTGCTCTAATACGGTAAACATATTATTCACTCTTTTAATCAGATCAAATTTAGATTTGAGAGGAACATTTCTTAAAATAACCATGTCTGACATGAGAAATAACCAATTGTTATTCTTATCGTGTATCATCTCACCTTCAAAAAGAGTATTGTCAAAAAGACTATCTTCACGAAATCCCATTTTGATAATAATCATACGTGGTAACGCATATCCCATTTGAATTTTTTTATCAATCATAATAACCACATTTACAAAATTAAGTTTAGTTAAATACATAAAGTATGGGTTCCCATTTGATTTTATTGCAACAGCATGTGGAACCTTTTTTAATCGCTCAAAATGTTTTTCGTCCACAAAATTTTCGTGATGTTTGTCAACAATTTTAACATCATATTTATATTCAAGATCATCAATTATACTTTTTTTGACATTAATGGATTTAATGTTAATACCTTCCTTATTACAAAATGAAATATACTGTGTTTGCATTTTATTACAAAAAAATATATGTTTTATTAAAAATTGGTTGTGTATAATATACGGTAATAAGGGTTTAACTTTTAAACAATAATGTTTTTTTTTTTTTTCCAAATCAAATTTCAAATTTTTCCATTTTTTTTTTTTTTATAGAGTCATGAATGAGCTACCGAAAGATTCAAAACCATCAACCTCTTTGAAATCATTAGTGTGTTTAACTTCTTCTTTATATTCAAACAGAATAGGATGTTTACCCTCTTTCGTAAAATTATTTTCTTTTTCCCCTTTTTCTGATTCAAGAGTCATTCTTCGTTTTTGGAGAAATTCATCTATTTCATTTGAACAAAAATTCTTTGACGTTCCACTTATAGTTTGATCATCGCAGAAATATCTTAGATCTTCTTCGACATTATTTTTTTCGGAAAAAAAAACATCTAATTGTTCATCTGTATTCTTATCATCATATACAAAATCGTACAAATCGAAAAGTTTTGTAGCATTTTCGAGAGCTTCTCCTTTATTATATTTATCTAAGGTATCATCTATTTCAGGTTCGTCTAAACGAACCGGTTGATCTAAAGGTTCAGGTTGATCTAAAGGTTCAAATTCGGATTCAACAATTGGTTTTATTTTTAGTGTTGAAGGTTTATATTTTTTCGGAGATATATTTGTATTTGAGATGTTTATAGATCCATCTTCAAATTCTTTTTTATAATTAAGGAGCATAAGATGAATAATTAAAACAATCATTATCGACAAAATAACATTTTTTAAAACGGAAGCAAACATTCCTTTTAAATTTTTATACTTTATAATATTAACATTTTTATAAATAAACAATTTTTAATACTCTTCTGTATCAATGAACATAGCCTTTCCTTTATTCATCGATTTGACAGGTTCATCGTTAAGTATTTTAAAACCATCAGAAACGGAATATCCATTCTTTTTGTAAAAGGCTAGTCTTTTATTTTTTTGGTTCTGAAACAGGGAGATATTATCTACAATATCCAATACAAGTGGAGTATATTTTCTGTCTTTGGCTAATTTGCGTTGAATTCTACCAATTGACTGTTCCACACTTGATTTTGGAGAAGCCATTATTAGAGTATCGAGCTTCGGCAAATCAAACCCTTCACTGACCATATTGTATGTACCTAAAAGGATCCTTTTACTTTCACTCGTTACAAGATGTTCACTTTTCATTCCACCCACATAATACCCAAGATCATCACTTTTCATCCCTCTGTTCACAAGTCCCTCAAAAATGTGTTCCAAATGTATACGACGATCACTGAGCACAATGACAAAACGGTCTGTATCAATTTCCATTATTTTACAAATTTCATCACAGATCATATCTGTTCTAGGTGCAAAATAACATACATTGTTTAACAATTTTGAAAAGTTTGGTTTTCCGTTGTATAAAGTGGGTACCAATGAATATGCTTTGTTCGTATCTGAAAATTCTTTCATTAATACGTTGACAGAATTTTCATCCATCTTATTCCTTTTTGCTTTAAACACCACATCTCCAATAAACCATTTGAATACTTTACTTAGACCATCAACTCTTGTTACTGTAGCAGATAACCCAAGGGAATATTTGAAGTTCATTTTATGAAATGCTTGTGAAAACACTTGCGCACCCATGTGGTGACATTCGTCAATAATGACAAGTCCAAAACTAGGATCTTTAAAGTCTCGCGAACATATTGTTTGTAAACTCGCTAGTACAAAATCACAATTCTCAGTTATACACTTATTTTGCTTGTATAATCCAATTTTAGCCATAGGAACATATTGTTCAATACGTTCTTTCCACTGCTTTAATAGAAAATCTTTATGAACAACTACCAGAGTTTTTTGTTTAAGAAGAATTGCAATATGAATTGCCATTACGGTTTTTCCCCATCCCGGTGGAAGTTGTAAAATTCCACCCCGAATTAATGGATTTTTAGCAGCATTTAAAAAAGATTGAACTGGTTCCATTTGATTTTCTCTAAGACTGCCAGTAAATTCAAGATCATCTGAAATTGCTATACCATCCTCAATTTTATTAACATCCGGTAATCCAAATTCAGTTAAACCGTATACTTTTGGAAGATATACTTTCTTTGAACTTTCAAGATATACCTTAAAGGTAGGAATATCTGTGTTCCCCATATTAAATTGAATATTTTGTTTTACTGTAAGAGTATCTCGTACAGATGATACACGGACATCGTCGATTGGAATTCCGTACCCCCTTGATGATAGTGAAGTCATTTTATTTTATTTATATCAGTTAAAAACAATAAAAATATTTTTATATTAAAAGTAATGGTGCCAATATCTTTGAAATATATTTTCAAATTTTGTTTGCTCGTATATATCATATTAGGTGCTTCATTTCCTTTAAATGAAAGAACGTACAACATATTAAACAAATATAGAGAATTAATCACATACATTTTCTTAATGTTATCGTTTTGTATGTACATGTTAGATTACGTATTATGTATATTGATCATAGGTTCAGCAATAGTATTATTTTGTTCATTGTCTCACGGATCCAATACATTTAAAGTGAAAATAAATAATTTGGAAAAAGAATATTATAAAACTGAAAAAGAGATCTCAAAACCGATATTATTAGAAGAAAAACCAAAAAAAGAAAATATTTGTCAATATGTTTTAGATAAGGATCCTATTACTGAACATATTAACAACCATATAAAACCTGGTCTAGAATATATACAAAGTAATATTTTTGATCCTATTAACTATGATTTATATTATAAAGATGTTCTGATGCAGTTCAATATCCAAGGCTTAGAAGAAGATATTACAGGATATGATAAAACAATATATTGAGCATATTTAAAACATTCTCCATTTATTAACAGTTAATGCCATTACAACCATAAATATACCCAAAAAAATATTATAAATTGACATAAATAGTAAAATACGATGTTGAATACTCTGTGCGATAACATGATCATTGTTTAGACTCATATATATCACAGTGTAAATATTATTCATGATGAAATATCCTGAAATAATCATAACAAAATATGTTATATTTTTGGTATAAGACAACATTACCAAAAGCATTAATAAACCTAATCCAAAAATAGTTACGACATCCACAAAAACGTCCCAATTTGAAGAAACTACATCATTATTATTATTTTTTCTACTATCCAAATATGTAACATTTGTCATTTATATATTTTTTTTTTATTTATACATAACATATAAAATGGAAAGTCCCGACGTGATAATTGTATCACTTCTCATTTTATTGTTAGTTGTATTCTTGTTTAGTATTGTTGTATATTTTATGAGTATGAACTATCAAAAAAATGTTTTATCTCAACAAGTTTATGGTTTGGAACAGATTGTTCAAAAGAACAACGACAACTTGAGCAACTCAATGACTGTTGATAATCTACAAAAAGATACGATTATCAAAAAAATGCCGATAAACATACCCACTAGACAAGTGGAAAATTTTAAACAAGTCGGTGTTCTATCGAACAATGAAAATGATTCAAAGAAACCGATAATTATTCCGTTATATGGACGTCGTGTATATAACGGAAGTTCTCAATGGAATTATTATACAACAACAGATGGATTTAGAATAATCGAATTATCTGTTTTTAATAAAAAAAAAGATTGTTTTTCTGAATATGGTTGCGACGAGATTTATAATGGGGACACAATAACAGTCCCTGGGTATTCCTCACAATTTAATGTGTCCATGTACCGACAAACTGGTCCTACATATATACCATACGTTTAGAAGTTATAATTGAGTTATAGAGGTTATAAGAGGTTATTTAATTACATGAAGCATTCTTTTTGGGACCCTTAAAGTACATTTTATCCCATTCGTATTTCATTCTTGAACGATTTTGACGTATTTCCAACAACAACATCATCAAATAAATAAAACCATTAACAAATGCTATAACAAAAGCAATGGTAATATCAAAATATCCAAGTAGAGATATACCTATAATGATGCTATTAAATGCTATAGAGATGAAAGCATATTTTATGTATTTCAATTGAAACTCTTTATTTTGTAATTTATAATCAATTGATTGAAAATTACGAAGGGATGTGAAACCTTTGTTATAAAAGTCGGTTATAACTCTATCAATCACAGACATCTGTTCTTTTTGAAGTTTTACTATTGAATTATTCTTGGTAGCTAGATCAGCTTGATCCGATGTAAGATTTGAATTGATTACGCTTTGTTGTATTCTCAAAGGGATAATTTTGTTTCCAATAAATTCCAACCAGTTTATAAGCCCAGGACCATATGTAGTAACACGATCAATCTGTTCTTGGGTTTGAGCACCAGTATTCTCTCTTATAATTTTAGCTTGTAAATGCAATTTTTGTGTAACTTGTTGGAGAGATGTGTCCATTTTTTATATTTTATAATAAAACAGAAATTATTATAATGAATATTTCAGATTTAAAAGAAATATTTTATCAATTTCGTGAGGATAAATATACTTATAATTAATAATCCAGATCCGATCATAAAATAACTGCTCGAGTTGGAATTGACCGTTGGAATTCCTTTGATTGATCCTAATGATCCTGAAAGGGTCACAGAAGCTACAAGAGCCAAAATGTACAATATAATCAAAACTAAAAAGATAAAATAACGTATTCTTTTTCGAGAATATTGATTTTGTATTCTTCTATTTTTATTCAACATTGTTATTACATAGGACTTTTGTATGTCAAATTTTTTTTCTTTGTGTTTTATTATTTCATCTTGATTTTTAAAATCAGTGTCAAGACCAATATTGTTATGAACCATTGCTAAATATAATTCGTTCCTGACATTCATAGATTCTTGAATGTCATAAAGAGCGTTAATAGCGGATGACATGTCTTTCGGATTAACATTTCCAGAACTAATATATAAATCTTGTGATATATCACCTACTTCACACATTTGACTACAATAATTGCTATTGCCGTACAAAGTCGAAACAGGTGTGTCATTAATTGTTATATTCAAGCCCGATGATTCTGGAGCATCCGTTAGATTTATGGAGCCGTTCATATTGAAGATTTGAAAATACAATATAGAACTGATTACAAAAAAATGGGTTATATCGATTGCGGATGTATGCATGATACTTTCAAGAACCGTATCATCATTTTCATACGCACTTTGTAAATTTTGTACCTTGGCTATGTAATTATTCAGACTGGAATTACCATTCCCTGTTGACAAACTTGCCTCTGATATTTTGTAACTTGGACTAATAGAATAGTTTGGATCTCCTGTTATTATAGCCATGAGTTCATTTAATTTTTTTCCAGGTTGAAAAAAATCTCCAGGCACTATAATACTTTTCACATTTTCATAGAAATTTTCCAATGAAAAAATACTTATGAATTCAGGGGTAAGTAACGTTTTTTGTGCACCATTTTTGTCTAAAAATGAAACTAATTCAGTTACAAGAGTATCATAATATTGAATAACATTATCATTGGTTTTCCGATAGAAACGTTTTTCTTCATAGTTTATTTCGTTTCGTGTCGTCATGTTATAAAATATATATTGTTCAACAATTTTATATTATAAAAAGAAATTTATTGAGTTATAAAACAAGTCACAATCTTTAACACTTTTCTGTTACACACAACATCTATAAACGACACTTTCTCCGGCAGTGGGTGATGTTCTGGTTATTTTTACTAAATGTCCAGATTGGACATTTAGATACCTTGCCATCGGATCAGTTTTCAAAATAATAGGAAATTGAAGTTTATTCTTCAAATTATGCTTTTCAATGAGAGATTTCATTTCATTTGGATCCGATACAATTTCATGACGTGGTACTAATTCATGCTTTGAAACATTAAAACATAACTCTTTCATTAAAAATACTTGTAAATTTTTATTTTTAAATTCTTCCACATTCTTAGAATTAAAATTGTTAATTTTTTCTTTAAAAATGAGAATGATATCTGTTATATCAGATTGTTCTCCGTCAGGAGGTGATGACAGGAAAGTTCTCAGATTATTTATTTTGAATTTTGCGTTCAAATAATATATAATTTTAACACTTTTTGAAACATCGATTTGAAAAATATTATCACTTTGTCTTATGAGTAAATCTAATTCATTTTTATCAACATGTTCCAAATTCGAAATATCAAATCCTTGATCTGCTAACATTTCTTTGAGAACATTAAAACTACGATAAATTGTGTTTGCTGACTCCATGTTTTATTATTTTATTTTCTAAAAGAAAAAGAAAATAAAAAATCAAATTTTATAGCTGATATTTATGAGTCATATTTGTTTGTCTTTAAATCAGAAAGCTTTTTTTTTTTTTTACAAG
>Ga0222671_1000447_pt1 | contig 12785 bp, 15 predicted proteins | sample AntAcemetagen797_FD_179849 | JGI IMG/M metagenome (GOLD analysis project Ga0222671, IMG submission 179849) | Saline water microbial communities from Ace Lake, Antarctica - #797 | ecosystem: Environmental > Aquatic > Non-marine Saline and Alkaline > Saline | place: Antarctica: Ace Lake... | reverse complement strand
TGGAGACCTAAAACAAAACGTGAACGTACAACTTACATATTTGAAAAGGATTTATATTTAGAAGTTAAACATTATTTTAATCATAATGATTCAATAGGGATTAAGATTAGAGCAATACAAGAGAGAGTTTATAAATTGTGTGCTAACATACTACTCAAGAAGAAAAGTATCCATTGTTATCGTGCTACTGCTCAGAACTACATGAAGTATGAACGTGGTTTAATCCCTGAGGTTATTGCAGTAATGTTAGGCCATAAAGATATTAGAACTACTATGAAACATTATAATACAATGGACAAAGCACAAACCGAAAGTTATTTGATACAACAATTTAAAGGAGGTACTAATTAAAATGAGTTATATTAAAATAATGTTATTGATTTGGTTTGGCGTTTCAATATTGTATTTTCATTATCATTTTAAAAATTGGTTAAGTGCTAAGGTAATTAGGAAGTTTCCTAATCTTGGAGGAGGTTATAACAAATGAATAAATGGGATAAGCTAACAGCCAAAGAACAAAGAGATTATTTATTAAGAAAGACAAATGATTTATCTAATATATTAAAAGATTTAGATTTAGATTTTTTTGCTAAAGAAAGATTCAATAACTTTGAAGAAGAATTTAATAACACCATTGAAGATAATAAAGAAATAGTAAACGATTGTAAAAGAGATTTAGAAAGACATATTGATAAAACTATTATTCCAGAAGATAGATTAGATCGATTAGAAAAAGAGAACCAACAACTAAAAGAAAGATTAAATAACTTAGAGTTAGACATAGAAGAAATAGAATTTAATAATAGTAAGTTACCTGAAGTAATAGAAGAAGTTAAACCATTACTAAAGAAAGAATTAAGTGAAGGACAACTAAAAGTTAAAGGATTATATGATAGAGGATTCACACCTCATGAGATGGCTAAAGAATTAAACATTACGCCAAGTGGAGTCTATAAACATATTGTAGGGATTAAGAAGAAGGGATATGATATAGAACTAAATAGACCTAGTGTACTACTATAAACAACTTATAGACACATACCCCCTTATATATATATTAAGTAATAAATTAAAAATGACATATATTAGAGATTGTAAAAGATGCAAGAGTATATTTAGAACTGACCAAAAAAAAAGTAAAATCTGTCCTAATTGCATTAAACCTTTAGGTTGGAAAAGTACACTAAGAGGTTTAAGTAATTAAATTAAACTTTACTCTTGCGTATTATATTATATCTATTAATTCTTTTAATATTCCCCCCCCTTCTTTCAATCTCCTCGGCTAATTCATGTTGATAAACATTATTATTATTGTAGTAATTAAGGGATAACGCTTTTAATACTCTTAAAGTAAAGAATAATTTTAAGTTATTTTTATTCTTTTCACTTTTCAAATATTTCATATTAAAATATATCTTCTTTAATGAATGTTTACATACAAATTTATGGCTTAATTCGTTATGTGTTTTTATATCTCCAAAATCATTTATGTTAGTTATTATAATTCTCATTATTTTCTTTTGGGTTCTTGACCAATCAATTTTATGGTTAGATCTAATATGTTCTGCTGTTGAAATTGAAGTATTAAATTTATTCATTTAAACACTTCTGGATATTTGTTTTTAGCCATCATATAGAGGTAATTATAATATTTATAATGTAAATAGATTATTAATAAAGATAATAACATCCATTTAATTAATATAATGTTATTCATTGTTCATGAACTCCATTTAATAATATTGTTTGTTGTTCATTACTTAATTTGTACCACTTCTTCATACAATCTTTAGAACAAAATTTAGAAGGGAATTTAGATTTAAACTTTAAGATACAAACTAAACATCTTTTAATTTGTTTCATCTTAAAACCTCCTTAGGTAACTCATATTTAAATTTATTAACTAATGTATGTAATTCTATATCTGAGTATCCACCTTCTCCTCTTTTTTCTCCTGTTTGTTTGAAACCATACCAAACTTTAGTATTTCTTGATAACATGTATTTATATTGATTATCTAAATTATCATTATTAGTTAAATTTAATTTATTAATAATTAATTCTACTTCTTTGACATTATCTTCTTCATTCAATCCTAAATCATTAAACAATCTCAATAAATAAAAAATATAGTTATGTTGTGACTTAATATCATGTAATTTGTATAGTTTAATTAATGCTAAAGTGTAATACCTATGATTAATAGTAACAGAGTCGTAATTTTGCCTTGTAGTAGATTCTTTATAGTTATCTAACACATTATACTTAACATTCTCTTTAAGGGGCTCATTATCAAAGGTTTTTAGTTCATCATTAACAAATTTAATACATTCGGTTGATAATTCATTAATTTCATTAAAATAATTCTCATTCATAATAACTTTAGTATCATTTCTTGAAATATATTGCAATATTTGTTCTTTTGTTTCATTAATGTTAATTAATATTTTCCTTTTGTTATAAATTTTAATCACATTCCCTTTTTTGTCAATATTTCTCCTTTTAATTGCACCTTCTAAAGTTAATTGTTGTTCAGAACCAAATAACATTGGATCTATTTTAGTAATTTTATAATGTTCTGCAATAAGTTTCCTTATAGGTGTTCTTTCTTTGTTATAGTTTTTATTATTTAATTTAAATTTATTAACATTAAACAAAAATCCTCCATGAATTCCTGAACCTCCTGATTGATACCAAGTTACTTTAATATTATCTAAAGATAATTTATTATTTATTTCTTTAGCAATATTAATACATTCTTCTAAAGATTTATCTATATCGATTCTAAATTCACTAATGTATTTGGTTTCAATACTATTTCTTAATAATTCGTTACAATGAAATAATATCCCCATTCTACCTTTTTGTTTTAGTTCTTCGAAAGTATACCAAGAAATATCTTTAGCTTTACTATCCCAACATTGAAACCTTAAGTCATGCCTAAGTTCTGCACACTTTTTAATAAAAGCAAACTTCCTTAATTGGTCTATACGTTCCATTTTTAATTCTCTTCCTCTGTAAGTTTAATTATAGAGAATATATTATTTTCTCCTTTCTTAACATCTGCACTTATCTTTTTAGATTTAATTAAGTTAGATAATGCACGATTAAATATTTCTTCACCTTGAAGATTAGTAAACGTGTTAATATGCTTAGACAATTCTTTTTGTTCAATCTTATTATTATTAGTTATTAAATGATTAAGGATTTTATTTTCACATTCTTCATTAAATACATCTTTCTTAAACGTGAATTTCATTAAAGATTTAATTTCTCTGCCTTTAGTTCCTTTACCTAATACATTACACCATAAAGTTTTAGGATCTTCAATAATATTGTTAATACTTAAAGCTTTAGAGAAACTTCTTTGAGCTCTACGACTATTAAAACCTTCTTCCTTACATATTGCTTTAAATAATTTAAATAAAATTTCATTAGGTACTAGATGATCATTAATTAAATTACTGCTAGTCCTAAACACTCTTAATTTATTATTATCTATTGGATCTTGAGGATTACGTTTAATGTTATTGTCCTCTACTACTTCATAATATTCTAATACTTCTTCAAAACTCCTAAACTCTTTAAATTTCTCTAAGAATACTTCAACATCTGTTTTATGGTACTCTTGAATTTCTGACTTAATATCTGTTTGTAATGGTCTTTCTACATCTTCAAAACTAACTTTAAGATTAAATAAAAATCTACTAAATTGGTCTAACTCTTTTGTTAATGTTCCAGGATTAAGCAATTTACCTTTAACATCTATAATGTCAGGACTAAGTTTAAAAGGTATCAATTTAGGGCAAATTAACATCTGTTCGTATAATGTTAAACGTCTATCTCCCTTTTCAATCCTTAACATGTTATCGTGATTACCAAAGAATAAGAAATGGGAATAGTTAGGTATATTATATTGTGTTTTGTGCATTTCCCTTAAAGTAATACTTGTGTTAGTCATTAAACGTTTAAGATTCTCATACATGGCGTTATTCTCTCTCGAGTATTCCAATTCATTAGCCACAATAAAACGTGAACCTCTAATATATCCATTAAACTTTTCGTTCATGTCACTTTGTCCAATGGATTTAATGTTATGCTCTCCCCAAATAGAAGATAATATCCAATTAACAAATATATCTTTTCCGGCGCCTTGTGAGGTTTTTATCCCACACCCATTCGGAAGCTTAAATAATGGCCGTTGGTAAATGAACGCTAACCAAGAATAAAAATAATTCACACTAAGATTACAAGTATTAATATATTTAGGATCATTATTTAACAAATTAAGTGTTTCTTCGCAATGGGTTACTATTTGTTGTTTCTGTTCTTTAACATTTGAGGACATTATTTTAATGTTAAGACAATTAACTATTAAATGTAATTCCTTTTTAGCTATCTTCTTATATTTCTCATTAGTTAATAGTTCAATAGTGTTTATCATGAATACTCTTTTATCTCCTGTTAAATGTTTAATTAATTGGTCTATTAAAGGGAATTCAAATTTAGAATATATCTCTTGATTAGTTAATTTGTCATGTTCTTTAACTAAACTATATAATTCTTTTTTACTTTCATAAACTCCAGGAACATAACAATTAAGTAATTTCTTATCCTCAAAATAAAAGTTTCCTTTTAGTTCGTTTGTATCATTTGTAGGTTTAAACCCTATGTCGAAAGTTTCCTTAATTAATCTATTTCTGAAACAATAATCCATAAATTGAGAAGGTTTCATATTAAAGAAATAATTTTTAAGGTTTGCTACATACCTATAACGCATACAAATTATTTTCATTAAATCCATTAATTTAGCTTTGTTACATTTTTGATAAGTATTATTTAATAAGTTCTTTACTATGAATACTTCACTATGTTCAGACTCACACAAATAAATATTAATAAAATCCTCTAAATGTGTACTAATAAATATATTACTTATATTAAATTTCTTTAAGTTTAATTCCTTCTCTGTTTCTTTAATATCTCCCTCAACAATCTTTAATTGAAACTTAAGGTCTTTCTTCTCTTGATTCTCTAGTTTTTCAGTATCTAATTTAGTGTTAATTGCTTGTAAATTAATGTTAGAACTTTCTAATTGTAATGTTAATTGTTCTATATCATAATAGTTTTTATTAACCTCATTCAAATCATCATATTTAACATTATCAAACGATTCAAGTTTCTTAAACTTAAGTTCAATTAACCTTAAATATTCTTTATTCTTTTGCTCTGAAAGTTTATTTAATTGGTTTATCTCTGACATTTAACAAACCTCCTCTTTCAGATTACCACATTCAAAATGACATTCCCTTAAACTACTAGAATTATTTTGATGATTAATCATTACATCAACTAATTTAAATTCATGTTTAATCAAATACTCTTTAACTGCTTTCAAACTAATAAGTTCTATTTTAATCTGATCCATAGTTTTAGAATTTAATACTTGATAAAATCCATTATGAGAAACTAAAGGTAATTTAACTCCATGTTGTGATTTTGAATTGATTTTCACACTAACTATACATTCTTTAGTATAAATTCGTTCAATTGGATTTTTAAGACTCTCTTTAACTAATTCTTTACCATTATGTTCAGACAATACAGACAAAATCATAAACTCGTACATACATAAAGAATATTTATGACCTTTCATATAAAAATCAATTAAATTTAGTTCTGATTTAATCTTATTGAAATTAATATCCATTAATGAAACAAATCCTTTATAGTTCTTTTCTTCGTTAAGGTCTGTGTCCTTAATTTGATTCATTAAGTCACTTTGCTTTTGACCTATTGCATTAATTTGATTAATTAATGTTTTAACTTGTTCAGATGATTTATTCATTTGTTAAACCTCTTTCTTAAATGTTTGAAACACATTTGACAAATATAGTCTTTACCATTATCTTGATATGTAAGAAATATGCCTGGACTACATTCACAACATGGACAAACTTCATCAGAATGATAAGGTTTGAAAAAAACAAAATTGTCTATTGTAAGATTTAAATAATGTTTATATTTAGACACATTTTTATTCATAGTTCTAAATATTTCTTCAGAAATTAACTCTTGTTCTTCTTGTTGTTCTTCATAGTCTTTTTTATCTAATTCTACTTGTGAATCCCAATGTTTACGACTTTCATCATCTAATTGGTTGTTTTTACGCCAAATATCGTTATTCTCTTGTTGGTGTTGTTGTTCTTCTTGTTCCGATTCTTCATTACATTTAACACACATTAAATATTTAGGTGTGTTCTTATCTTCGTCCCAATACAAACCCATAACCTTTTTACAATTATGTTTTTCGCAAATTTCTATTTCTTTACTTTTAAATTCCCAATATCCTTTTAATAATTTTTGAGCAATTATAATTAATTCTTTTTTAGAATATTTTTCAAATTCATCATAATTATATTCTAATTTTTCTTTATCTAATATTCTAATAATAGAATTACGTTTTAAATCTTTTACTTCAACCTGTGCAGTTGCCTTCACTTCTTTTTGAGCATTAGCTCGTTTATTTATATCTGTTAATGTTACCATTCTTACTATACGATTCAGTCTTAACAAAGGGTGTTTAATCCTTTAACTTTCTCGATATAATTCAATAGAAAACGACCTTTATATACTTATTTATGTGAAAAGAATTGCACATTACCCAAAGGCGTAAAAATAGGTTAAAAATAAGGATTAGAGAGAAAACAGATATATATAGATATAATTAAGAAAAATGGATGGGGTTAAACACTCCCCTATTTTTCGTATAGTAAGACATCAAAGACCCATTACTTAAAATAAATCTTTAAGTCTTTGATAACTTAGTATGTATTAGAATCTTTATAAACCTTTTGTTTTATTAATTAACTAGGTCGTAGATACGGTTTAGTTTCTCCTTGTCAGTCAGTTCGCTTTGTTTCACGATCATTCTGATAGTGTGCTTAAGGTCTCGGAGTTCTTTGAAAGGGGTCATTTATCTTTCACATCATATATGCATATCTTGCCAGTAGACTCGCAGTGCCAGAAACGGATGGTTAAAGAGTAGGATGAAATTAAATGGAATGTTCCCATTAGTCTTCCTCAATCAACATATATACTCCTTCCATAGGATTCATAATAATATTATGTTTCTTCAAGAAATTTACATTCTTTTCTAACTTTAATTTGGACATAATATGAGTATAATCTTCAACCTCTCTTCTGCGTGCAACTATTTGTTCAAATAATTCCTTATTTTCTAATTTCAAAAGATTATTTTTTTCAATTAATTTATCAAATTCGAGCAAAGGTTTCCTAATTAATTTATTAGAGTCATAAAATATCTTTTGATTATTATCAATCTCCTCAACTAATTGAGTATTTTGCAAAGATAATTTTTCTTCTTGCTCTTTTAAATTATTAAATATCTCTAATACCTCACAAAGATCATGATTTATGTCTTGAATTTTATTTTGATTTCTAATTATCTCACGTTCAGAGGTTCTTAATTCAATTTTTTTAATGTCTAAGGTAGGCAATCCCCAATCATTTTTAAAGAAAAAATTAGTGAATGTTTCTAAATCAAATTCATTTTCTTCAAAATATAATATATCTCCATTAGACTTGATTTTAGTTAAATTGTTTAATGTTAAATCATTTATAGGCAAACATAAAGTGTAGTCTCCATTAACAAGAGTTGCTTTAGGAAAATTTCGCGAATTTAATTTATGTTCATCATCAGGAAGTATTAACCAACAAATATTTATTCCTGCTTCTTTGTAATCTAAAGTCCTTGAGTCATAAATCTTATCTGTATATGCACTTCGCTGTACTTCGATAACATATTTTCCCCCCTCAAATTCATAGTAAATATCAGCTAAATGTTTATTCCTTAAATCTAAAGGTTGCTCTCTTAATTTATATTTAGGATTAGAGATAAATTGCTCTAAGAAATTTTCTAATAATTTTTGAGTTTCATAATGCTCTTTAGACATACCTTCTCCTGAATAATATCTTTTTCCATTTTCAATAAGCCCATTAAATTTACATTTGAAAAAAGGACCTACAGGAGTACCCTTATGATTTTTGAATTGCGAGACATAAGAAACTTCTGCACCAAAAGTAGTATATAATTGTTGAGCTTTAATTCTTTTTATAGTGTCAGTAGCTAAAAAATGATTCCCTTTTTTATCCAATACAAACTCATGAGTCACCATTTTATACTATCCTCCTAATTTTACCTTTATGTGGTTCAAAATAATCTCCTGATTGTTTCAACTGCTCAATAGCGGAAGTTACTATATCTTTATCAAATAATTCTTCTAATTGTTTTATTTCCATTTCTTTAATACCATTAATACTTAATTGTTGTTCAATGTATAATTTAATATCTTTAATAGTTTTCATTTGTTCGATAGACTTATCTAAGAATAATGCTTCAAGGTTATCCATTGTAATTCCTACAGATGCTAAAGCAAACATATAAATTTCGTGTGCAGCTTTAACTTCAACTACTCCGCATTTATCTTTACCATGTAATCTACAAACACCTTTAGATAACTGAGTAAGCATTTGTCCTATACGTTCAACACTAATTGCTTGGAACTTATCAAGTTTAAGAAATTCTTTATATATTTTTTTTAGTAAGTCTTTAGCTTTTTGTGTAAACTCTACATTTCGTCCTCTCAAATATCTAATAACTAATTTATATGTTTTAGGGTCAAGTTTAGTTTTAGAATCATCTTTACCTAACATTAAATCAAATACTTGCTCACTACGCTTATTATCCTTATTAATATAAAGTGGCAACATACGAGATAGTAATGATTTGTCCATTATCTCTCCCATGTGGTCGTATGCAATCTTTTCAGTATCTACTTTCTTTTCATCAAGAGGATTGAATATAATGTTATGTCTTAAATCAAGATTACTCATTCTAATTCTAATACCTGCTTTGTTTAATCTAATCTCTTGTTCAGTGATTGAAGCGTTAAGTAATTGACTTGCACCCTTCTTACCATTAGGATTAGACTTAACGAACTTATCAAACTCGTTAAAGAACAAAGTACCGTTCTGACATTTCTTAGCCAAACCAATCTCTTTAATTCCTGTCTCACGATTAACTGTTCCTTTGAATCCTGCGTCAGTAATATCAGCACCAACAATACCATCACAGTTAGGAAAATAAGTTTCAGCAGTTTTAATTAAAACATTCTTACCTACACCAGGTTCTCCCATCATAGCAATGTTTAACGGAACTTCCCTATTAACTGGATCCCATCTAGTTAATTGTTGAATTATAAATAAATATTTAACTTTAGGGCTCTCAATATATTCACTGAATGGTTTTAATAAATAATCTTCATACTTCTCATATTTGATTAATGTTTGTTCTACATCATGTAATTCTTCTTTAGTAAGTTCTTTAATGTAATCTGTAGTCTTGAAATTATTAACTACTAATACTTTTTCAGTTTCTTTAATTCCCATTTTACTTAAGACTACTTTATCTTCTAAGAATCCAGTAACCTCTATCTCATCACCTAATTCTAAACAAGCAAATCGCTTACATAAGTCATACCTTACATGTAAAGGGAATGAAATACCTGTATCAATATCAGTTATCTTACTTTCTAATTGATTAATTCTTTTCTCAGACATTAAATTTAATGGAGATTTACAATGAGGACAGGCAATCCCTTCGCCTTTCTTATTTACTAACGCTTTATCAGATACTAAATCAGAATCATGGTACTGACAAGAATTATTATTACACCTATATTTAAATAATAAAGTTTTACTAATAATCCCTTCTCGTTTTGAGGTGATTAATCCTTTAGTTAATACTAACCCTTGATACTCTCTATCAAATACGTGAATAGGTCTGAACTCTGAATCATGGATATTAGTGAATACAATATCTTCATCCTCTAAATCTTTTTGTACATCATCCTGAAATACTGCTTTAATTATCTCAATATTCTCTTTGAAATTATTATAAATTAAATCAGGAATGTCAGGATTATAAATTGCTAAATCTTTCATATTAATAATAATCTTGTCTTTAACATTAGGTTTAATCTCTGCATCATATAAAGCCATAGCCATAATTTTAACATTATCTTTCTTAGAACTATTATTAGATTTAGTCTTCCGCTTCTCAATTAAATAATCTTTATAATCAAAATTCTTATCTAAGAACGATAATACTTTTCTATCTAAATAATTTTCACCATCCTCTGTTAATGAATAAACAAACGCTTTACCTTCTTTATCTACATTTTCAATAAACTTAGAATTATCTAATCTACGAGTTAAAGTATTAATTTCATAATCAGGGAAAACCTCAATTAAAGTTTTATTAACTAAATTATTTTCATGCTTAAAGTAAAAGAGGACTTGATCCCTTTGAGATTTGGAAGTCACAAAGTTTACGAATTCTTTTTTTACTTTAGGTGCAAGTTTCTCATTAACATATTTTAATAATATATCTTCTACCCACTCCATCTTATTTTTTATGTAAAACTAAAGTTTTAGCCCATAGTGTTTTATTGCCTAAGTTTCTTAGTTCTTCTACTTTCAATTTGAAATCTTCATCAAGTTCACATTTATATTCGTTAGCAACTAAATAAACTAAAGCCTTATTAGATAATAAATCTTCAAATTCAGAACTATATTTTAATAATTCTAATTTTAATAAACTTTCACTCTCTCCAGATTTCTCAATTAAAATCTGCATACTTCTTTCAAAATCTAAATATTTATATTTTAAAGTCATTTTTAATGCTTAGAACTAGAAGAAGGAAAGATTTATAAAGATTGTAATCTCTATAACCTTATGGTTTCGGTTTATCCGAAATCTGTGCTTAATCTAATTCTAATAATAATATTAAACTTGATTCTTTATAATACTTTCTAACTAATACATACTAATACATAAATAATACACTTTTTGATAGAAACTTTTAATCAGTGTATTAGGTAATAAAAATAGTAGTAGTAAACTTTTTTAGTAATATTATTGTATTATATTGTATTAGTTAGTATTAGTTGTTAGTTATTAATACACTTTAGTTTTAGAGTTTTGTTTTATCTAATACAATTAGTACACTTATTTATTCTTTTCTCTAGGTAGGTTTATTTTTTCTTTATTATTATTCTCTGTGTGGCCTAATTTCCGTCACCCCTAATCTTTAATAGAAACACTTATAAGCTTTTAACTTCTTTATATTTTTACCTAGTTCAAACACACACAGATACAACGTAAGACGTACGCTTAGTGTTCCGGACTGTGCCGTATGACGTTGCCGCACTCAAAAGAAAAACGTTACCCAAATCTTTAAACACCTTGAACTCAACGTAATAGTTAGTTTGTGGTTTTGCCTTAATTGGCTTAATAAATATAAACATGGAACAAAAAGAACAAGAAATTGAAATTACAGAAGTAGAACTATTAGACTTAGATAACGCTGAGGACTTAGAAACATTAACAAAAGAAACAGAATCGCAAGGAACTTATTTTAAGCCTGTGAACGATGTTACATATAAAATCGAGCTAACCGAATCCAAGATCGAACCTATTATGAAAGTGTTTGACGGTAAGGACGTTCAAAAGTATGTAATGCAAGTAAAAGCTACAGACTCTAACAAAAACAAATTCGTTGGAACTTGGGAAGTAGGTAGGGGAGTGTTGGGCAGTATCGTTAAAGTGTACGAGAAAGGCGCAACATTCAAAATGACTAAGACTGGTGCAGGTATGGACACTAGATATAGTTTAGTAAAGGATTTCTAAATATGGATAACCTTTATTTTTTAGACTTTGAAACTGGCGGTTTAAAGTCATATATTCATGGTGTTTGCTCGGTTGCAGTAAAACGTTATGGTAAATTTAATTCTAAGAACTTTACATTTTACCCACAAAAGAAAGTTTATGAAGTTGGAGCATTTAACATAAATGGTTTCAATATTGAAAGTTTAACTCAAGATGGTGTGTCAAGAGATTACTTTATTAAATATCTAGGAACTTTAGCTGAATTAGAAGGTAAACAAGGTTATTTAATCTTCTGTGGTTGGAATGTTGGCTTTGATATAGATTTCCTATTAAATATTTACAAAGACAAGAAACAAAAGTTACCTTGTCCGATTGTAGCGTATGATTTAAAAGAAGTTGCATCTAAGTTCATCAAGAAGAAAGATAAACGTAAAAAAGAGGATACAGGTATCGAGAACTACAAACTAACTACTGTGTATCAACACTTATTCACAGACTTTGAAGAAAGCCTTGCACACACTGCAGAATATGATTGTTTAATGGTTGAAAGATTGTATGACAAGTTTAAAGAACTTGGTTATATTGGATCAGAGATTTATTATTAAGAAATGGAAAACGAAGATATAATCTTCCAAGTAAAGATTAATAGGACAGGCCAAGAGTTTGAACTAGTAAAAAAGGAATTAACTCCTTTTGAACAAAGTGATTTCATATTATTCTTAGAAAGTTATGTTGATGCGATGAAAGAAATGAAAGTTGTATATATGAAAGAAGTTTACGCATTAGATGATCATGTAGACGAAGATTAAACCAAAACCTTTTTATACATACCAATTCTTATATTATTTGTTGCAGTTATTCGCAACACCTTATTATTGTTTAACTCTTGTTTATCTTTTCTAATGGTTGGGTCGTTTTCATATTTCAACTCCATCATTAATTAATCTTAAACGCCTCACACCAATTATTTTATATAGTTCTCGATAAAATGCCTACTTAACATAAAAAGTATTGTCAGAATGTCTAATATCGT
>Ga0222671_1000443_pt1 | contig 12847 bp, 18 predicted proteins | sample AntAcemetagen797_FD_179849 | JGI IMG/M metagenome (GOLD analysis project Ga0222671, IMG submission 179849) | Saline water microbial communities from Ace Lake, Antarctica - #797 | ecosystem: Environmental > Aquatic > Non-marine Saline and Alkaline > Saline | place: Antarctica: Ace Lake... | reverse complement strand
CCGTTTCATTTGGACTTACAAGCGGCACTATCCACTTTGTGGCTGGTAATTATTACACTGAGTGCTATTCGGTTCATCATTTACAAAACCTTTACCACGCTTTGACAGGTGAGGAACTAACTATAAATGAAGATTAGCATTGTAACGGGCGTTTGGAAACGTCCTGAAGTGTTTGAGATGTTCGCGCAAGGCATTAAGAACTTAGGCGTTGAAGTAGACGTAATAGTGGCTGGTTCAGAGGGTAAGCGTTCACGTGATATGGTACAGGCTCACAGAGTTATTTACGGCAATCCAGCGAAGTAAGCCAAACAGCAAACTTTAAAAGAGTAACCGCCATTTGAGGGTTGAACTGCAAATCGTTTTCCTTTATAAACTGTGCAACTTTCGCTTTCAAGGGTTCTTTGTTCATCTGTTAAAATTAACGCTATAAAATGAGTAATGTATCAATTGGTGTTATGTGGTATCCACGTAAACAAGAAGCGTTTGAAAAGATGGAACAATCCATTGGGGAACCATTTACCGTTTATCCCGACTTCGACACGTTCAAATTTAAGACTGAGCAACCTGTTAAATTCTTAGGCGGAAATGTTGGTTGCTTTAAACACTATTACCGCGTTCTGCAGGACTTATGCAAAACAGAATCTGAGTATGTCGCGGTGTTTAGTGACGATGTGATATACTTCAACGGGTGGTTAGAACGTGCCTTACAGGGCTTTACTGATGGCGTTGGATATGTTGCCTGCTACGTTCCTAATGAGTTAGCCAAACGTCACGAAATGGTTCAAGGTTGGAATGAAATAAAAGGGGGTTGGAATGACATTTACGGTGGCGGTTTCGTGTTCAAACGTGAAATTGCAAAAGAATTACTTCAGCATCCATTCATATTGAACCACTTAGAAAACTACGAGGCAAACCAACAAATAGATTTAGCAATTCCCGAATCCGTATTCCAAATGGGATTAAAGCAAATGTTTCACGTTCCTAGTTTAATGAATCATATCGGACACAGTAGCACGATAGGGCATAAGCACACGCATGATAATGTAGGTGCTGGTTGGTAAAACCTTTAGTTATATTTGCGTTCGTGCATGGTATCTAGCGAGAGGCTGGAATGAGGGCGTTTTTCTTCATCGTTTTGCGTCCTATTGAAACACACACTTAGCCTCGGCATTGATTTGTCGGGGCTTTTTTATTTTAAAAATAAATGAAAATAAATGCTTTAAAGTTTGGTAGAACGTCAAACTTATCCGTATATTTGGACAAACAAACAAAAACGCTATGACAACTCTAAACTCAACATTCAACAAACTAATCCAATCAGAAGCTGTAAGATTAACAAGTGTAGAACTTGAACAAATAATCTTTGACTTACACGATGAAGCTAGACTTCAAGGATTCGGAAGCACTAAGGCTTATTTGAAGTCAGAGTGTAACTCTTATCAAGCGGTTGTTAGAGATGTAATCGCTCCAAGACTTATACGAATAGGAAAATCTAACGTTCCTGATACTACTTGGGAAACATTCATTTAAAATCAAGCACATAAAATGGGTAAGAAAAAGTTTTTTAAGGAAGTAAAAGAAAACGCTACTGTTCGCGTATCACTAGAATGTAGTATCTGCGGAGAGTCAACTAGTAGCGATGGTGGTTCGATTTGCATAGAAGACGCAGAAGCAGAACTTGATGAGTTTAAAAATGAACTTTATAATTATGGGTGGCGCGTGTTCGTTTCAAAGGAATATGGTCAAATCGGGTTGACTTGTGGTAATTGCATAGATAATGAATTAAACAACTAAACATGGAAAGCAGAAAAGGGGTAGTGTTAAAGAATCCAACAATGGCGCAACGGAAAGCCATAGTTGCAATTGCGCAGAGCGAAGACCTTGCAGTACACAGGGATGGGCAAAGTATTTTAGATGAAGATTTCCCTTGGGTTTGGTTTGGTTTTTACTCGGGTGAGTTGAGTGGATGTCTTTCAAAATTAAGTAGTACAGACAAATACGTATTGTTTGAAAAGTTTGTCGAGTACATGTATCAGGAAGAAGACGAAGAGGTAATGCCGATAGCTATTTGGAAATGCACGAAGGAACTCATAAACAGCGGTAAAGTTTCATTTAAGAAAGGTGGTTTTTATGAGCAAGATAAAGACCCACGTGCATTTCAATTGATTAATGAGCAAGGACTTTCTCATTGGATTGGTGATTGGAAGGAACACTTCTACCAAGTCAAGTAACACCACTACCACCAATGAAGTCCAATCGTTAACTCGGTTGGGCTTTTTTACGTTTAAGAAAATGTTTTAATTATCGTTACCTTTGAAAAAACCTTACGATGTCCAAAGTTATATCAATCAAAATCAGACCGCAAGATGAACCACCACGGGGAAGATGTGGAGGTAAAAAGGGCGGTTGTACACTAACGGACTTTTATATTAACTGCAAGAAAGCCGCATAATGACAGACGTAGAAGTTCAAGCAACCGTTGATAGATTAGTCGATGCTGAAAAGAAAGGACACGGCCAAGGAGCAAAAGTTTACGGCAAAACATACGTAGAGATTAACGCGCAAGTAGCCAAGATAAGACCACACGCGGATGTAGACTACTTACCGCTTGAGTTGATTAACAGGCGCGCACCTAATGCAACAGACGAACAAGCTGACTACGTAAAAAAGAACTGGAAGGCGACAACTGCACCAGTATTTCAAGAGCTTATAACCGTCATTAATAGGGGGTTTATTGCTGATAACTGGAAAATACTATGGAAAGACGACACCGAAGAATTTAAGGAATATTGCGAGTTTGACTTTCCTGAATACGGTTCTATTGAATCGCTTATAAAGGAAGTTGTTCCGCCACTTAAGTATTTAGACCCAAATGCGCTTGTTGCGGTTAGACCGCGCGGATTTCATTACATTAAGGATGTTGATGGTGAGTATAGACGAGATAAAGACGGGCTTCCAGTTTTAGACGATACGAAACACGTAGAGCCAGCCGTTTACCTTCACATGAGCGATAAGGTTCTAATCCGTGAAACTCATTTTATTCTTGCTGTTGCTGATGAGCATTCGTTGGTTGAGTATGGAGGTAAGACGGTTAAAGAGGGGCGTGTTCTTTACGCTTATACGCCTAACGACATTTACAAGGTTGAGCAATATGGGAAAAAAGTAGATAACACGTATAAAACATTCCTTTACTACAATCATAACGAGGGTGTTCTACCATGTACTGAATTGCGCGGAATACCAAAGAAAACCTTTGACGGTGGTTTAATTCAAGTGTCACCGTATCGCTATGCAACTGACTTATTAGACCTTGCATTGACCAATAAAAATTGGCTTCAATTATCGGTTAGTTCGGTTGTGTTTCCGTTTAAAATTATGATGGCAGACCCTTGTACGTTTGCGACCGATTTAGGGCGGTGTAATAACGGGGCTTGGATAAGCAACAAAACAGGACTTCACGAGGGTACGTGTAGTAAGTGCAATGGAAAAGGAGTTAACACGCCTTATTCGCCACTTGGAACGTACCTATGGGAAAAGCCTGAAGGTGGCTTGGATAAAGGTTCTTCAATGCCGCGACCAGTTGAGTTCGTGGAAGCCCCTACGGGAAGTTTAGACTTCGTGCAACGCTTGGTAGATAAGGACACTAAAAAAGCCAAGTCAATACTTCACCTAGTCAACCCTAATGAAGAAACTAGCGGCTCACAGGGTAAGGTTGCCACTATTGCGGTAATGAACGACCAAGGGCAAATTTCCTTTGTTAGATATAACGTACATCAAATATTCAACCTTTGGGATTGGATTTTAAAGCGTGTTGCATTCCAACGATATGAAACAGACCCATACGATAAAGTGCCTACTTTGGTTTACCCTCAGACGTTTGACTTTAGAAGTGAAGCCGATATTTGGAACGAGATAAAAATAGCAAGAGAAGCCGAAGCACCTGTTTCTATTATTCAAGACTTGTTTAGGTCATTGCTTAATAATATCCATTCATCGAGTCCAGATTCTGCTAAGATATTCGACACGATTACAAACGCTGATAAATTGTTTGCGCTATCAGATATTGCACTTGCAAGCCGTAAAGCATCTGGAACGGTTCAAGGTTGGGAAACTATCTTACACGATAGCTCGTTGCAACTGGTCAATCAATTGATATTAGAAGACCCTAAGTATTTAGATAAGGATTTGAAGGAACGAATAGACCTACTTATTAAGTTGTCAAAAAGTAGTACATTTGAAGTAATCAAACCAAATCCAGTAGCTGATATACTGGCAAACAATTAATCATGGCAGATAAAATAACAATCCGAGTAATTCAAAACGGACAAGAACGCGCGTATAATTACTCAGCTTTGATAGGTGATTTCTTCGACCGTATTGTAAAGCAACATGGTCACGTTGAGATTGCAGACCCTGATTTAGAAGGTAAACTTTCACCTGATGAACTTAAACGGCTTTACGTTAAGTTTCCACACTTGAATCCAAACCGTGACTTACCACCACAACCAAAGGCGCAAAAAGTTGAGTTTAGGAAAGAGCCAACTATTGAAGCGGCAACGCCTGAACAAGAAGAAAGGTTAGAAGAACACATTGAGTATATTAACGAAGAGGTAGGTAGACCACACTTTGAAGTTATGGAAGTTCCAGCACTCAAAGAATACCTACAAGAACAAGGGGTAGAATACAACACACGCAAAAAAGCAAAGGCGTACTTTTTAGAATTAGCATTAACTACAATCAAATAAAACCAACAAAACATGGCGTTAGAATTAAAGGATTTCGGAGCATTTCTTGATATTGAGATTACAGACGAAACTACAACAGACCAAGTAAAAGATGCGTTCAATTCAAAGTACGTAACTACTGAGAACCATTCTAAAGCATTGGGAGAGGTAAACGGAATACTTACTTCAGCGATTAAAAAAGAAGCCAAAGGGATTGACCTAGAGTTCAAGCCTGAAGACATCAAGGACAAGACGACAAAGGAATTAATTTCCATTTTTGCCGTTAATGCAAAAGCGAAGTTTACTCAGTACGAGACTGATAAAGGCTCTACGAATGAGCAGTTGGAAGAAAAGTACAAAGGCGACATTGATAAGTACAAAGGGCAATTAGTTGAAAAGGAAACTTTGCTTACTGATTTGCAAGGTGTTCACGAAGCATATAAGACTGGAGTGGTTCAAAAAGAACGCACCGGTAAGATTCAAGGCGAGCTTAGTAAATCAATTTCTACTTTGAAGTTTAGTGAATCTGTGCACCCATTAGCACAAGAAGGATTCAAAGCAAAACTATCATCTACGTACTCGTTTGACCTTAACGAAGAAGGTAAGCACGTTGTAAAAGGAGAAGATGGTAAGTTGATTACTTCTAAGATAAAAGCAGGTGAACCAGCTTCATACGATGAAGTAATAGCGACTGCATTTAAAGATAGTGGATTAGAACAAGTTGCAAATCCAAAAAAAACAAGTACATTTGTAACGACACCTGTTCCAGTGGCTTCACAAAACGGTAATTACCGCGAAGTTGCACCAAGGGATAAATAGGTGTCTTAGAGTGTAGACTACTCAGGCAAGTCTTTAGGCTTTACTAACAGCCATAACGTTAGGAAAGATTAAATAACCTAAAGACTTAAAAAATGTCTACAATAGCATGTGATTTAGTAGTAATAAACGCAATTCAAGATAGACTTGATGCCGTTTATTCTGGAAAGTCAAATTTGACTCCCGAAAAGACTCCATTACTCTCTTATGTAATGAGTCAAGAAAACAAAAACGCCTTTCAGATTGAGAAATTACTTACTGGTAACGGTAAGATTAAAGGTGCTGAAATTCGTTATAAGCAAGCAAAACTTGCAAGTGAGGTTCAACAAGATATTTCAGGTTGTACAGCAACGGGAGAAGTTTGTCAAGTATCTCACGATTACTCGTTTGACTCTCGTGCCAATGAAGGACTAACCTTAGACTTAGGAATTAGCGACCTTAGTGCAAACCCTGACAGCAACACAGCAACCATTTCTGAAGAAGTTCGGTTGATGATGGATGCAATTAAACTGAAGGTTCATGAAAACCTTTGTGATGTTGCAGTAGCTGGTTTCGGCAACTGGTCAAGTGATGCCGCTGATATTGAAGGTACTTCGATAGCCGCAAACGTTCTAAACGTTAACACCACTTTACCAAGTGACTCAAACGCTTTGAGAATTGCCAACCCTGTTTTATTCGAGCAACTTCAAACAGCACTTCAAATGGCTGACTATGGTACAACTGGAATATTCGGAGGTACTGAATTGGCTTCTTACGTGAGGCGCGCAATGGCTGGGTCTGATAGCGCAATTGGTTATAACCTACTTGCAATGTTGCAACAGTTCGGAATGGGCGCTACTTACGATAGAGTATTAGCCGCGAAACTTGCAGCCGCTGGAACGATGACTAACCTTGCGGTTGGTATTGGTTCAATTGCTCCTGTTGGATTTTCAATCTACGAACAAGAAGGTGCTAAAATTGTAAGTGCTGATTCTGTTGCAGATACAATCTACGACCCTGAAACGGGAATGAAGTTTGAATTTAGAATGACCCGTCCATGCGATAACTGGTTAATTCAGGTTCGTACTAGATATGAGTTCAAAACATTGCCTCCAAACAGATACAAAACTGGAAACCCACTAGAAGGGGTGAATGGAATTGGAGCGATTAACGTGAACTGTACTAACCTACAAGATTGCATTTCGTAATTACTAACACCTAAAACTAAAAGTCATGGCAGAATGTAACGCATATTGTGCAACTCCTTTACCAGAGTTCTCAATAAATGAATGTAACGCAACAGTTGCGGGAGGTGGTAAGAATGCTATACTGTTTGATTGTCAAGCGGAAGCGGTTGAGAATAGTGATTTTACTGCGGCAACTATCCTAACGGATATTGCTGCTGGTCACGCTACGGTTGTACGAGATACAATCATTGAGGCGGCTGATGCAAGCCCTAACGCTGCGAGTTCTGCGGCTGTTGCAGGTGAAGAGCCGTTGGTGAAAAACTACACGCAGACGATTGTAATTTCAGACCCGAATGTATCGGTAGCGAATGACCAAGCATACCAAGATTTGGACGCCACAACAGGCAGAAAGGTTGCGGCTGTGATAGTCACTACTGCTGACGACCATTCAGAGTTGTACTTAGCGATTTCAGCGTTTCAAATAACGGTAACCAAGCCGTTAACTGGAAGTATTGATGATTTCATTAAGTACTCAGCTACTCTAACGGGTAAAATGAAGCATAAAAGTGATATGATTACTACTCCAGCAGGAGTGTATTGATACTACTAGTTGCATTTGGAAAGCGAGGTTATGGGCTTATGGCTCACAACCTCGCTTTTTCTATCCGGCACAATTCGCCTAAAGTTAAAATAGGGTTGTGGATTGATGCAGAACTTTACAAAACGTTGCCCGATAAAAGTCTATTCGATGATATTCGGATATTAGAAGAAAGTCAGTATCGAGATTCCAAAGGGAACGTAGACCCAGCGATTGCAAAGGCTCAAATTTATCGTTTGGGTTGTCAGATGTCCGATAGGTTTCTATTCTTAGACGTAGACGGTTTGTGCATCAACGACCTTGAACCGTTTTTAAAGCGATTAGAGGGCTTAACTATTGCAACTGAGGTGCTAGGGCAAGGAAGTAAAGACGATACAATTAACTACTCCGTATGGGCTTCTAATGAAACAATATGGGAACACTTCGGTCTAAACGAAGATGCTACTCTTTGCGGAATACAATCTAGTTGGGCGTACTTTGAAAAGTCAGATATAGGCGACTTAATGCAAGAGTGGTTAGACTACTTTATGGCAGTTGGTGTGCCTTATTATAAGCTACTTATGCAATGGGGCGGGACTATTCCAGATGAGTTACTTTATCAAGCTGTTTACGCCAAGTTGGGAATTGTCCCACGGTTACCAAATGAGGCAATGAAACCGATATTTTTCGGACACGGTAAGGCAAAGCAAACTGAGGAAGAGGTGTTAAGTGATTACTACATATTGAGCATATACGGGAATGGTAGCGGTAGGACGTTGGTTAAGCCAAAGTTCATCAAGTTATACGATAAGCAATTAAAGGCGATGGGTAATACTTACGGCTTTAATGCTAAGTCTGTAATGGTAGATAAGCACGTGAACAGAAAATAGTTAACTTTGAATTTATGGAATGTTTAATTAAACTGGTAGGGTTAAAGGGTGGATGTGCTGAAATTGCAAGTGATGCAAGCATGTTCCTTAACTCTAAAATCACCTACAATGAGTTAACCAAATACATTGACCAAAACGATTACGCTGGGGTTGATGAAATGTTTACCGAAAAGCGAAAAGACGCGATAGATTTATTCCTTGCTGAGTTTCAAAACGAAATGCAGGGCAACTACTTAGCGCGTACCGTAATTGATTCGGGTCGGGTTGGTGACTACTCAAACGGGTTGGTTTCTTCTCCAGCCGCAACACTTCTTAAAGGGCTTTCATTTGAACGATGTACTGACGAGCCTATGTTGGGTTATCGCGTGTCTAGATTGTCGTTTATAGGGGCTTACACGGGAAATGTAGATGTGACTTATTATGATGGTATCACAGGGCAATCTTTAGCAACAGATACAATAGTTGCGGTTAGCGGTCAAGAAACATTTTTGGAGGTTAACCGATTGTTCAACGTTCAAAAGCTGCAAATCGTTTATGACGCTACTGGGATAGGTGGTTACGTTACTAGAACTAATTACTTAGGAGGTTGCGCTACGTGCCATAATTACAGGATTAGCAAACACGTCACCGCAAGAGGGATTACCGCGCCAATCGGAACGCCATTAACAAAAACATACATTTCAGATATGGGTGGTTTGATGGTAGACTTGGCAATGGTTTGTGACAACACCACTTGGTTGTGCAATATCAAACAGTACTTATCTATTCCAATTATGTTTAAGATAGCTGAATTGATTATGGAATATGCTATAATGAGTTCAAGCCGTGGCAACACCAACACCATGAGAGATAAAGACATGCTAGTTGAACGTCATGGAATGTATAAAAGTGAATATGAGAAGCATTTGAAGTTAGCACTTGAAAGGGTTGTTTTACCGAACGACCCAGTTTGTTTTAAGTGCCAAACTACAAGCGGAATTTATCCATCAATACCTTGAAAGGAAAAAAGCTAAAAGGCATATTAGTATGCTACGTAGATGATGAAATGTATAATCCAATAGGAACTAAAGGCTGGTTTTGTACAGTATCAGATGAAGTAACAATATATGCTAACAGTGCATGTGAAAATATTAAGTTATTTAAAGACCCTAAATCAGCTTTTAATTGGGGAGTTAAAAACTATAATAGGAAGTAGTGAAAGTTAGAGAACGAGAAACCGAAATAATCCAAGTAAACGGGAAACTGATTAGAATAATACTGAATTGACAACAGGTAAGGAAATAAAAGTTAGGGTTAAGCACAGCACAAGTATAAGCGCGTGGAATATAGAGGGCGTTAAATTGGGCGGAAAACACAAAATAGCAATAGTTCCTTATGTGTCTGTTGATGATGCATTAGTAACAAACATTAATAAATCAGAAGCCTTAAAACATGCTGAATATATTGCTTTATGTTTTAATAATTCTAATAATACAATATTGAATTGACAAAATGACTTATTTATCCCTACTTGATTTCTTTAAAAATTCAATTAAATCCACTGAAAAGAACAACGCAATAAAGAATATTATTGGTGTGCAAGCAATATCAATTGTGTTTGTTGGGTTTATTGAGTAGCTTACTATTAAAGCTGAAAGTATTATTGCAAATCTCATCGTTTTTTATTTTTGAACCAAATATATAAAATAATTGAATACCGTAGAATTTATAGTATCGTTAAAACAGCAGGCTAACGCGCTAAAGGATGGTCGTGCGTTGAAGATTGCAGCGGACACCGTTCATGCAGACCGTGTTGAGCGCATATTTGATACAGGTGCTGTTGCGCGTGGTTATTCAACCAAGCCGATGTGGATGTCTAATAAGGATATGCGAGGAGGTGTTAACAAAGGAAAATCTGGAAAAGCTAAGAAAACCAGTTACTTTCAAGGAGGTTACCGTGAATACAAGACCGTTTCTAACTTTGCAAGTTCAAACGTAAACTTCAGAAACACAAACGATTTACAATCTGATTTTTCAAACGGTAGGGTTACTACCAAGGTAAATAACTTCCTATTCGTTGAAGAAATTAAGCGAGACGATAACATGGACAAACTAGACGGTAATCAAAAGCGGTTTGGTAACTTTCTAAACTTTACACCTTCGGACATTACGCGTTTTAATAGCATATTGGAAATGGAATTGGTATCAATATTAAGGGGTGAAAAATGACTGAGACCATAGTAGAATATCTTAGAGACTTAGCCGCCACTATTGGAGGTATAGAAACCTCTCATTGTCTAGCCGAAAGGCGTTCAATAAGCACGGATGAACCTACTGAAATTCCGTATATCTATACGGGTGATGGTGGGTATATTCCTGTTGAAGTTGATAGCGGTTCTGTAAGCTATTTTAGGCTAGTAAACCCAATTTCATTCGATGAGGTGGATGGCAGAACACCAGTAAAGGCTTTGAAAGGTTCTTATCCGTTCACGTTCGTTGCAATGGTTAGGCGTGACGACAACAACCCTTTAACATACTCTCAGGACGTTGCTAATCTGTTTGAAGGAAGAAATAAAGACCTAGCATCAATACTAAAAGCTAGCAGCGTTCACGTCACAGTAAGTTCAATTGAAACCGATACGCCTAAGATTTGGAAACAGGAGTTTCAAGTTCCCGCAACTACACCTAACTACACGCGGTCAATGGTTATGATTGAACTAACCGTTGATGTTGTGGCGAATCGTGACTGTTGGGTTAATTGTGCTGATTATCCAGACATATTACAAGGCTTTCCGTGGTGTGCAAAACCAGCGGCAACATTAGCAAGGTTAACAGACTCTCAACTTGATTGCCTAAGAGATGAATTATGTGGTGTAATTCCAGAAGGAAGCGCGACAAATTCAAACGGTTCTTTTACAATAAACGTTCCAAGCGGTGTTGACGTTCCCCTTCCCAACATTACTAAGACAGACTCTGACGGCACAACTTCAAGTATTCCAAGTAATGAAGATGTGACGTGTACACTTTCTCCAACTATTCCAACGCTAACCATTGGAGTATTTTCAGATGCTGGATTAACTACTCCTATTACTAGTGCGGATTACGGAGATACAATTTACATTGGTCTAACTACTTCAATCACAACACCAACGGAATACAGGTTTAATGTATTCGGTCGGGCGTGGGTTACAACGGTTCAAGCTGGAGCAAGTCTTAGCTACACTATTGACACGCTTAACGACTTAATCATCTACGCGGAGGCAAAGGACGCGACAACCGTAGCGGCTTCTATTCCTTCAAAATCAATCGCTGTTGTAAATACATTAGCCGCTGCATTTATAGCTAGAAGCAATACTCTAGCTTCTGATACAATGGCAGCCTATCAGCAGGGCGTTGTGGGTACAGCTTACAAAATAGCTAATGGCATTGGTTCGCCAAATGGAAGTGATTTACTTGATTTATTAATAGGCTCGGGTGCTGTTCTTTTTCCATACATTCCTACCTCAGATACTGTTGCGAGTGCGGGGGCTTATTCTGTTGATTTTCTTAACGCAGCCAACACTTGTGAATTTGTCGGATTTGTTTCTGGAGATTTTATACCTAGCGGTCTTGCTGGGGGTGTTGGAAAATACACTAAACTAGGAGTTGCGCCAGATGATTTCAATCAAAATAGCCTATGCTGTACTGTAATTGGATTGGTAGATAACGCTACTAACAATATAACAATGGGAGCTGTTGATGGCTCAACTCGCGTTGAGTGTTATAAAAAGCAAAGTTCTCTTGGCGCTGTTACTAGAATTAACTTGTTAGCCTCAGCGTATTTATACGATAGCAGTCCTGTTTCCTCAGATGCTGTAATATCATTTAACTTGAGCGATGGAGGTAATTCAATATACATAGATGGAGCGAAGAGGGATTTAACTTTTTTTAACGGACCAAACAACGTTGCCTCTGGTGCTGAAGAAATATACGCTCATTGCGTTAATGCAAACGGAAACCCTAGCACGTGGGATGGGGATAGAGTGGGAGGTTTTGGTATAACTCGCGGATTATCAAAAGCAGAAATAGAGGATTGGCAGTTTTTGTGCAAATACATCAAGGATAACATCATAACAGGAGGAAGGTAAAATGGAAAAGATGCTATTCATAACAGTTGTGATTGAGAAGTTCAAGTCTTCGTGGGGCGTTTACGTGTCACTTACACCACACGAAGACGGGTACATAATACCGCTAGGCTGGGAAGAAGAGTTAACAGCAAGAGGAATTGAATTTACTGAAATAGAAATAGACGAATGAGCGAATTAAACTGGAACGACTACCCGAATTTTTCAAAGGATAAGTTTGATTGCAAGCATACTGGTAAGAATGAGATGACTCACTCTTTTATGAGCAAGTTACAGGCTCTCAGAGACGCTTATGGAAAGCCAATCATAGTATCTAGTGGTTTTAGGGATTACACGCATCCAGCCGAAGCTAATAAGCCTAAGAAGAACGGAGCGCATCCAACAGGAAACGCTGTTGATATTAAGATAGCAGGGGCGGAGGCATACGAGTTGATAGGGTTGGCTATTAATATGGGATTCACAGGCATTGGAATTAACCAAACTGGAAGCGGTCGATTCATCCACCTTGATACTATTGAGTCCAATCCATTGCAGCCAAGACCGACCGTGTGGAGTTACTAATCAAATACTG